>Ga0272440_1002551_pt1 | contig 14123 bp, 13 predicted proteins | sample SSMMMBAug17_FD_192440 | JGI IMG/M metagenome (GOLD analysis project Ga0272440, IMG submission 192440) | Marine sediment archaeal communities from Little Sippewissett salt marsh, Falmouth, MA, United States - SSM-MMB-Aug17 | ecosystem: Environmental > Aquatic > Marine > Wetlands > Sediment ...
AGAGATAATGTAATTCAATCTATGGGGGACATCAATATTTATATTCCAGCACCAACCTATGGATGGGCAGAGAGTGGGCATGCTGCTGTTTTACATTACTGGATGGATTTGATTCAAGGAAATTTAAGTAAAAATATTGAAAATGTTATTTGAGTAATTTAAAGTGAATGATTTAATAACAAAAAGACCGAAACAAGCTGTAATACTGGCTGGGGGGAAAGGAACACGTTTAAAACCCTTAACAAATACTGTTCCCAAACCCATGATCAAGTTCTATGGAAAGCCTTTTCTTGAATATCTCATTGATCAATTAAAATATCAAGGATTTATGAAAGTATTATTGCTTCTGGGTTACCTTCCTGATGTTATTGTCAATTATTTTGGAAACGGCCAAAAATTTAATATTGCTATTGAATATGACATAACTGATGTAGATAATGATACAGGATTTCGTATAAAACATGCGCAGGATAAAATCGAGCCATGTTTTCTTTTAATGTATTGTGATAATTATTGTCCAATGAATTTTACTAATATGTGGCATCATTTTCAAAAAAATAACACACTTTGTCAGTTAACTGCCTATACAAATAAAGATCAATTTACACGTGATAATTTATTCATTAATGATTCCTCAATCGTTGAAGTTTATGATAGAAAGAGAGAGAATGAAGCATTGAGTGGCGTTGATATTGGTTATGCCATTTGCAAAAAAGAAGTGATCGGTTTCATCCCTGACAAAAATGTTAATTTTGAAAAGACGGTGTATCCGATTCTCGTAAGCAAACAACTACTTTCGGCGTATCAAACGAATCATCGTTACTACAGTATTGGAAACCATGAAAGACTTCCTAACACTGAAATCTTTTTAAAACGTAGTCCTACAATACTACTTGATAGAGATGGGGTTATAAACAAAAAACAACAAAAAGGCTGTTACGTAACAAAGTGGGAAAAATTTGAATGGATTGATGGTTCAATTGAAGCATTATCATTACTTAAAAAGGCTGGATATAGAATAATTATCGTAACAAACCAGGCAGGAGTTGCCAGAGGAATGATGTCAGCTTCTGATTTAGAACAGATTCATAACAAAATGAAAGCAGTTCTGTCCGATCACAATGTTAAAATTGATGCTATTTATGTATGCCCGCATGGTTGGGATGACAATTGCGAATGTCGAAAACCTAAACCTGGAATGCTTTTCGATGCTCAAAAAGATTTTCATTTGGATTTGAGCCAAACTTGTTTTATCGGAGATGATGAAAGAGATAATGAAGCAGCTCAATATGCAGGTTGTCCATTTTTTATGGTAACGCACACGAAATCGCTATTGGACATTGTTCAAAACAATGTTTTACCATAACTTTTGATACCTTTGTTCAATATATAGAAAGTGATGTGTTTTTAATGCTTTATTTCAATTCATATGATAAACTATTTCAACAGATATTGACCAAATTATCATCCATAAAAAAAGAAGTGATTTTAATTGGTGGTTGTTCTCGTACAGGAAAAAGCTACCTTTCTGAAACAATTAAAACTTCATTCATTCAACGAAGAATTACATGCAAAATTGTTAATATTGATGCCTGGATTGTCAGCCTGGAAAAAAGAAAACCAGGCGCAACTGTTATGGAGCGATTTGATTGTGACGCAATAGTTAAAGATATTAAAGCCTTACTTTCTGGAAAAACAGTTTATCCCCCACAATATGACTATATTTCAAGAAAACGCATACAAGAAAAAGGTCAACCGTTACAAATAGTTGATACTGATATTATTATTATTGAAGGTGTCATTGCACTTTCAATAAAAGCATTACTGGAACTGGCACATTTAAAGATTTATCTTTCAATTCCTGATGAAACCCGGATCGCACGATTGATTGATTTTTATGTCAATTCAAAATCGGTCAATATTGAAAAGGCAAAACACATTATTTTTACAAGAGAAAATGAAGAAGTTTTATTTGTAAAAAAATCAAAGGCAAGTGCGGACATTGTTTATGAGCAGTAAAATTCTTCTTTGACTTTTCCAAAACTGAATGATGATATAAAAAAAAATGGAAAGCAAAATGATTAAACAAAACAAAACAGTCAATACCATAATGGTTACAGGTAATCTTGGATATATTGGATCAATAATTGTTCCAACTTTAATCAACAAAGGATATTCAGTCGTTGGATTTGACACAGGTTATTATATGAAAGAATGCCTGCTTTATAATGAAGAGAGGGAACCTGTAAAGCAAATATTGAAAGATATTCGAGATGTTTCAAAAGGTGACTTAGAATCAATTGATGCAATCATCCATCTGGCGGCTCTTTCAAATGACCCATTGGGAGAGTTGGAACCTTCAATTACAGAAGAAGTAAACTATCAGGGTACTTTAAGACTTGCTGCCCTTGCAAAAGAATCTGGTGTTAAAAGATTTGTTTATGCATCCTCACAAAGCATGTATGGCATTGCAAATAGCCAGGATGAATTGGACGAAGACAATAGCACCAAAAACCCCCTTACTGCTTATGCAAAAACAAAATGGATGGCGGAATGCGAGTTAAAAAAAATGTGTGATGATCATTTCATTGTATCATGTTTTCGCCCATCCACTGTGTTTGGTGCAAGCCCGAGAATCAGGTGCGATATTGTATTTAACAATCTTGTCGCAAGTGCATATACTACAGGAAAAATTGAAATTAAAAGTGATGGAACTCCCTGGCGGCCTGTCATACATGTTAATGATGTCTCACAGGCTTTTATTGCGGGTGTGGAAGCGCCTATTGAGTTGATCAATAACGAATCTTTCAATATTGGTATTTTTAATGGTAACTTTACTGTTAAGCAGCTTGCAGACGCTGCGCAACAAGTTGTACCAGACAGTACGATAACTTATACCGGAGAACATGGATCTGATTCAAGAACATACAAGGTCAGTTTTAATAAAATATTGACCAGACTGAATAATTATTTTCAACCAATATGGGATCTAAATCGAGGTGGAAAACAATTGGTGGAATGCTTTACAAATATAAATTTTACAGAAGATGATTTTCGATCTAATAAATGTAACCGATTGCTTCATCTCAAAAAATTGATAGCATCAAAAAAAATCAACAAAAAATTAAGATGGATAAATTAGATAATGAAGAATATAAGTAAATGCCGTGGCTGTCAATCAGATCGCATTGTTTCTTTTTTTGATCTTGGAGATCAGCCCTTGGCAAATAAACTCATTCCAGATATTCGTGCGAATGAATCTAAATTTCCACTTGCTTTATATTGGTGTCCTCAGTGCCAACTCGTTCAATTAGGCTATACAGTTGAACCAGAAGAACTCTTTTCACAATATATTTGGGTAACCGCAACATCTTCAACTGCTAAGGAATATGCTGAGATTTTTTGCAACACAGTACTTCAGCATGCTGATCTTAAAAATGATTCATATGTTATGGAAATAGCAAGTAATGATGGTACTTTTTTAAAACCATTTATTAATAAAGGTTTAAATGTATTGGGGGTTGATCCTGCAAGAAATATTGTAGAAAAAGCTATTTCTAATGGCATTCCAACAAAATGCGCTTTTTTTAGTGAAATAACTGCTACAGAAGTTGTTTCAGATCGTGGGGAACCTCAAGTTATTTTTGCAAGAAATGTATTACCTCATGTTGCAAATACTCATAGCTTCTTAAGTGGAATACGAAAGTGTATGAGCATGGATACGTTGTTGATCATTGAAGTGCATTACGCTAAAATTATTCTTGAGGAGCTTCACTATGATTCTATATATCATGAGCATCTTTGTTATTTCTCCTTACAAAGCTTGAAAAATCTTTTGGATTTGTATGGCATACATTTATACCATCTTGAAAAAAGCCCAATTAGCGGCGGTTCTATTGTTTGTCTTGCGCGTCTTACGCAATTACAAGAATCTTCCAGTTTACTTCAGTATGTGGAACAGGAAGAACAATGCCAGACAAATTCACTAGAAAGCTGGAAAAAATTTTCTGAAAACGCACACAAACATAAAGATTTATTTATAGATCTTTTGAACAATGAAGTAAAAAATGGAAAAAGAATTGTTGGTTATGGTGCTTCAGCGCGTAGTTCTACAATGTTAAATTTTTGTAACATTACTAAAAATCAAATACAATTGATCGCTGATCAAAATCCTATGAAACATGACTTACTGACACCCGGAACAAACATTCCAATTCAAAGCCCTGAAACAGTTTTTTCATCACATCCAGATATTGTTGTAATTCTTGCATGGAATTTTTTAGAAGAAATCTGTCAGTATCTTTATCATACACTTCATTTTGATGGTAAAATATTCATTCCGCTTCCATATCCACCAAAACTTTTAGCTATCAGGGAGGTTATTCATGAATGATTCGTCAACCTGTATTGAAGGCGTTATTGTGCGTCCACTAAAAAAAATACCAGATGAGCGCGGAACAATAATGCATGGTGTTCGAAGCGATAACATTTTAAACAAGTTTGGTGAAGTATATTTTAAAAAACTATATTTTGGTGTTGTTAATGGATGGCATATCCATGAAAGCCTGATTCTAAATTATATTTGTATTTCGGGTATGATCAAGCTTGTTTTGTATGACATGCGAGAAAATTCATCAACAAAAGGAATGATTCAGGAATTGTTCATTGGTGACGATAATTATTGTATGGTTCATATTCCTTGGGGAATAGCAAATGGATCAAAAGGAATGGGGGATCCCTATTCGATTATGGTAAATGTGGCCTCAGAACCGCATAATCCGAATTTAAAGTATAAACGAATAGACCCACATAACAATGACATTCCATATGACTGGAAGCGACAGGATTATTAATTATGAGAATATTTGTTACCGGTGGAACGGGTTTTATTGGAAAATATGTTGTGCGTCTCCTTGCTAGAAAGGGTTACAGTCTGCTTGTATTGACTCGAAAACCACCTTCCAATTGGCCTCAATTGACAGAATCAGTAGCATATTTACAAGGAAATCTCCAGACTCCTTCTACATTTGCAGCTGCAATGGTGGATTTCAAACCCAAAATTCTTATTCATCTTGCATGGGAAGGTCTTCCCGATTATTCACTTAAAATGTGTAAAAAAAATTTTGATTATAGCATTGATATTTATTCCCTAGCTATGGAAGCAGGTTGTTCATGTGTAATCACAGCTGGAAGTTGCTGGGAATATTCTGAAAGAATAGGCAAGCTTTCAGAAGACAGTTCTCTTGAAACGTTTAATCTCTTTTCTGCAGTTAAAAATGCCATTCGCTTTTTTGGAGAAGCCATTGCTGGAAACAATAATTGTCTGTTTTATTGGTTAAGAATTTTTTTTACATATGGTCCGGGCCAAAGATCGACTTCATTGGTTCCTCATATAATTGAATCCATAAAACACAATCGTTCTTTACAGATAAATTCACCTGAAAACAAAATCGACTTCATTTTTGTAGAAGATGTTGCGCAAGCAATTTTAAAAATTATTGAAAATGAACCCCAAAATTCCATTTACAATGTAGGTACAGGAAATGCAATTTGCGTAAAGGAAGTCGTCAAAATAATTCATGAAATAATGAACAAAGTTTTTAATGAAAAAATGTTTATTAATAGAAATATCTCTAATCCAATCCAGGATTTTAGAGCAGATATCACACAAATACAAAAAGATATTGGATGGCATCATCGTTACGATATTAGATCTGGAATAGAAAAAACGATAAACAATTTTGTTTATCAAAAATAATGGCTTATGGATGTTAAAGAATACATATATTGTCCTTGTTGCAATGACATTGTCGGAAATCAACCTGTATTTCAAAATCTGAAATGCCCGGTTATCAATAATGTAGTGTATGATAGTGTTAATGAAGCACACGATTGTTTGACAGGAAAAATAACACTAATTCAATGTTCTAAATGCGGATTTATCTTTAATATGGATTATGACAAAAATAAAATTATTTATGACTCTTCATATGATAATGCAAGAAATTATTCAAATGTATATCAAAACTATCTTGACCATATTGTAAACATATTTTCTCAATATATCAGTGAAAAAAGTACGGTGTTAGAAGTCGGATGCGGAAATGGAGATTTTATTACCAGGCTTTCTGATAACACAGGTTGTAATGCATTTGGATATGATAAGAGTTATGAAGGAAACCCTATATACAAGAAAAAAGTATTCTTTCATAAAAGTGACTATTATCCTGAATGTGTAGAGAAGACATTTAGTACATTGATTCTCAGGCATGTGCTTGAACATATCCCAGAACCTTATGACTTTATTCGATTTTTTATTGGTAAATCTCTAACGAAAAACGCTATAATAATTATTGAAGTTCCAAATTTTAAATGGATACGAGAAAGAGGCACTTTTTATGATATCACCTATGAACACTGTAACTACTTCTCTCATCATTCATTGTCCGTTTTAGCAAATCGGGCAGGATTTTATATTGAAAGTATTTTGGATGTTTTTGATGGTCAATACTTACTATTACTTGGAAGATATACCGGATCTCAAATAGATGTTGAAGGAAATATTACTGCAATAGAAGATTTAACGTCAATATTTAAAGCTGTTAAATCAAAAATTCTGAAATCAATTAATCTGGCAGAAAATGTAGCAGTGTGGGGCGCTTCAGGAAAAGGGGTTGTCTTCCTGAGTATGCTGTCAGATGAACTGTTGCAGAAAATAAAATATGTCATTGATATAAATCCTTCAAAACAAGGTAAATATTTACCTGTGTCTGCAAAAAAAGTCGATCCGCCTGAAGTATTAACACAAGTAAAAGAAAATCTAGTTATTATTGTAATGAATCGCAATTATATCAAAGAAATTAGAAATATTCTCGAAAAAATGGGTGTAAAAGCATCTTTAATTAACGCTTATTAAGCCTTATGATATCAATCTGGTGAACAATGAAAAAATACTATATAAAAGACAATGTTTGTACCCCATATAAACTCATACTCAATAGAGTAAACAATTATTTCGTTGCCAATGGCTGGGAATATGCCAACTCAGGAAATGAAGCGGATATATATATTGTAGGGTGTTGTGGCGCATTTCACAGCCTAGAAAATGAAGCACTTGACTTTTTAAAAGAAGCCAAACAGTCTGACGCAGAAGTTATCGCCTTTGGATGTCTTGTAAGAATATCGCCAGAGCAGGTGAATTCTTTACATCCTGATAAAAAAATTTCTTCACCAAACTGGAGGGATCTTGAAAAACTTATTCAAAATCCGAAAACTCCTCTTGATAGCATTCCGGAAACAAATAATTTTCGCCTGCAAGATGAATATAGAATGTATGATCCAGGCAAACAATTCGTACTGATTCAGACAGGTTGTTCATCCAATTGTCCATATTGTCCTCATAAGTTAGGTATCGGTGAATTAAAAAGTAGGCCTTTTCAAGAAATACTTACACAAGTTAAACAACTGACTGATAATGGCGCACATACGATAGTTCTTCAAGGAAATGATACAGGTTCATATGGAACAGACATCAACTCGATTACCTATCCAGAGCTTTTGGAACATGTTTTAGAAATATGCCCACAACTACATTTGACGCAATTGAATTCTGACTGGGTATATACATATCGTCAACAGTTATTTGATCTACTTTTAAATACTAAAATTAAAGAGTTTCAGGTTCTTGTTCAGACAGCCAGTGATCGGTTATTAAGCCTTATGGAGCGAAAACCTGTCGTTCAAAAGTTATATCCCTACCTGAAAAAGCTTCGTTCTCAAAGAAAAGATATCATATTAAGAACTGATATCATTATTGGGTATCCAACAGCTTCCCTTGAAGAGGAATCTGAGACTTTTAAGTATGTTGCAGATCTTTTTGATGAAATTGCAGTGCATGCATTTGAGAGATTTCCGCATACAAGAATAGAAAAAATGGGATTTCCTTTTTACTCCCAGGAAGAAATTGAAAAGAGAGTGCAATCAGCATTAGAATATCTCAATAATTTTTCGAATAAACTTATTCATAGGGGCGGGCAAATCTACCAGACTTTGATCGATATCGAAAAACCAAAAGAAAAAATGAGAATATTAAAAGGAAAAAAAAAACAAGCAATACAATGATTTTGGTATCTTTATTTTTATAATAAATGATTTAGAAAGATAACTTTGAAAACTCTAAAAATAGCTATTCATTTATCTTTATCGAACAATAAAATATGCCGTGTAGAGAGGTAGCATGATTCCTCTCTACTTAGCAAACAACCAAAAACGAATATTTTTTTTGAAATTGGGGAACTTTTTTTTCAAGCTTTCCTTAGCGTATGTCACAGGAGAACATAGATGAAAATCAGATTAGTAAAACCTTATGTAGGAAAAGAAGAACTGGAGAATTTAAAGGATGTAATCAACAGAGCCTGGCTTGGAAGAGGTCCAATATGTCAAGAATTTGAAGAGAATTGGAGCGATTTTCTCGGGGTTAAAGCATCAACTTCTGTCAATTCAGGAACAGCGGCCTTACATTTAGCTGTCTTGGCATATAATTTTCCTAAAAGAAAAAAAGTGCTGATTCCTGCAATGACATTTTGTTCAACTGCAAATGCAGCTATTTACAATCATTTAGAACCCGTATTTGTTGATATTGATGAAGAGACATTAAGTATAGATTGCAAAGATTTGGAACGAAAATATACCCAAGACTGTGTTGCTGTGATACCCGTTCATTTTGGGGGGCATCCGGCAAAAATGGATGAAATTGTTCCATGGGCTCACAACAAAGGAATGAAAGTTATTTCGGATTGCGCACATGCTGCAGGTGGTATGTATAAAGGAAAAAAAATTGGTACATGGGCAGACATTGGATGTTTTAGCTTTCAGGAGAAAAAAATTCTGGCAACAGGGGATGGTGGAATGATATCCTCGAATGATCAACAACTCATTGACTCCATTAAAGTTATAAAAGAAGTTGGCATGACAACAGATACATATACCAGATTCTCATTAGAACAAAATAAAAATGCACAAAATAATCCATTACACTGGTACTATGAAGTCCATGATCTGGGTTTTAAATATAATATGTGTGATGTTATTGCAGCAATCGGTTTGGCACAGTTGAAAAAGATTGATTATATCAGCAGTTCTCGCATTAGAATCCTGGACCGATATATTGAAGGAATTAAAGATTGTAATCTTATTAAACCAGCTTTTCCCTATAATAACTCGACGCCATATTATGATTTCATGATCAAACTGAACAATAAAGAAATGAGAGATAAATTTATTGTATTTATGCAACGCAAAGGTATTGCCACAGGTGTACATACGATGCCTGTTCCTTATCTTCCGTATTACAAAAAATTCCAAGCAAATATACCAACTGCGATGAGAATCTGGGAGCGCTATGTGGTAATGCCGTTTTATGTTGATATGACTGAAAAGGAAGTGAACTATATTATTGAAAATATGATTGCGTTTGAAAAAATGCAATAAATGTCCATTAATTTTACTTAAAATAAATGAAGGATAAGCATATGAATGAGTGGAATATTAAATCATTGGATAAATATGTAAAGAAATGTCAAAATAAACATGAAAAGAATCTTCACAAAAGTTCAAATGAGTGGCTTAAAGTATCTGCAGAAAATAAAATTGATTATGAACTGAAATGGCTTGGTGTTCCTATCATTCAAACAGCAGAAGACATTGTACTGATGCAAGAACTTATTTTTAAAGTTAAACCCGACTTTATAATTGAGACTGGCATTGCTCATGGCGGCTCATTAATTTTTTATGCATCACTTTTTGAAATTTTAGGTAAAGGCAAGGTTATTGGTGTTGATATTGACATAAGAGAACATAACAGACAGGTAATTGAATCGCATCCATTGTTCAAAAGAATTGAACTTGTTCTGGGAAATTCTGTTGCTGAAGAAACAATTAATAAAATTAAACAAATGGTTCCTAATACAGCCAAAACAATTGTATGTCTTGACTCAAACCATTATAAAGAACATGTTTTTGAAGAACTTAAAACATATCAAAGTTTTATTGATCTTCATTCTTACATCGTCGTATTTGATACTGTTACATCATCACTTGCAAAGTCAGGCGTTTGCCATGAAAGCTACATTGATAATGGCCCTATGGAAGCTGTTGATGATTTTATAGAAATAAATAGTAATTTTATTATAGACAAAGATTTTAATAAACTTTATACATCAACAAGCCATGATGGGTATCTCAAAAGGATTAGATAATGATTATTTCAAAAACGCCGCTAAGAATCAGTTTTGTTGGAGGGGGGACTGATCTACCCTCATTTTATAAAAACAATGACTATGGTGCGGTATTAAGCACAAGTATAGACAGCTATATATATGTTGTTATAAAAAAACATACAAAATTATTTCAGGAAAAGATTAGGTTGAACTATTCTGAAGTAGAACTTGTTGATGATTTTAATGAAATTAAAAATCCAATTATAAGAGAATGCTTAAAATTTTTAAATATAGATGACTATATTTATATAAGTACCATTGCAGATGCGCCAGGATCCTCTGGCCTAGGTTCATCAAGTTCATTTTGTGTTGGTCTTTTAAATGCCCTCTATAAGTATAAAGGAATAAATACATCGATTGCACAACTTGCTGAAGAAGCTGCCTACATTGAAATTGAAGTGTTGAAAAGACCTATGGGTAAGCAAGATCATTATGCTGCTGCTTACGGCGGTATCAATTATTTTAAATTTGAAGCAGATGGATCAGTAATAATAAGACCGATTTCTCTTTCCAGAAATAAAATTAGTATGATATTCGACAACATGCTATCCTTTTGGACCGGCTTGACAAGGCCATCAGAAACTGTTCTAAGCGAGCAAGATAAAAACAACTCTGAAAATGTTGATGTTTTATTAAAAATGCGTCATCAGGTCGATGATTTGGTAAAAATGCTATCAGTAAATACGACTAATATTAAACAGTTTGGTGCTTTAATTCACGATGGCTGGAAAATGAAACGTCAATTGGCTTCTCAAATATCAAATAACACATTGGACCATTATTACGAAATAGCTATTAAAAATGGTGCATGTGGTGGAAAAATATCTGGTGCTGGCGGTGGAGGTTTTTTAAACATTTTTGCAGATAAAAAATATCATAATAAAATTACTCATGCGTTAGTAAAAGAAGCACTGATCCCCTTTAGATTTCATAGTGATTCATTAGGAACCATGGTAAACGAAATTGAGTAAACAATAAAATGGAGAAGCATAAATCATCAAAAATATTTGGAGAATTGTATGAATATTTTGAATAGCAAATCCTGTCAGGTATGTAACAGTCAACAATTGCAACTAGTTTATAAATGCCCATTAATGCCTCTAGGGGGTCAATTACTCTCTGTTGATGATGAGTTTAAACCGGAATTGTTTTATCCGCTTCATTATGTCATTTGTAATAAATGTAGTACTTTTCAATCAATTGAAAAAATACCTGATAATCTTTTAGAATCTGAAAATACTTATATATCAGAAACATCAAAACATGTCATTAATCGTGATTACGATATATTTTGTGAAATAATGAATCTTTTGAAATTAAAAGATAACAGTTTTGTAATTGAAATTGGGGGATCTGTTGGCATCTTTCTCGACTATTTTAAGAAAAAAAATATTCATGTTATGAATATCGAACCAGTAAAAAAAGCATCTGAAATTTCACATCAAAAAGGTATAGACACAGCAAATACTTTTTTTGATAACAAAATTGCACATTCGATAGCTACAAGCAAAGGAAAATCAAATTTAATTATAGCAAAGCATGTGTTAGAGCTTGTTCCTGACTTGCATTCATTTCTGCAGAATTTAAAATTAATTCTTGCACAGCATGGAAGAGTAATGATGGAAGTTCCTTATATTAAAAACTTAATGGAAGGGAACTTTTATGATATTCTTGCTCATTTAAGAAGATATCATTTTTCCATGACAAGTCTACATAAATTATTTGATATGAATGGATTAGCAATTGAAAATGTTATTCAGTATTCCAGCTTGGGTGGAGGTTTAAGGTTTTATGCTGGATGGAAAGATACTACTAACATATCAGAATCCGTAAAAAAACTATTGTTGCAGGAACAAGAGGAAGGGATAACAGAATCTGCATTCTACAAAAATATCCATATAAAAGGGCTCACTCTTAAAAGAGATCTCCTCAAAATTATAGATAATATTAAGTCCAGAAATATGAAAATTGCAGGATATGGTGCAGGTATAAAAGCAAGTGCACTATTAAACTTTTGTGGCTTAGATAGCAGATATTTAGAATTTCTCGTTGACAATGGAAAACATAAACAAGGCAAGGTAATGCCTGGAGTTAGATTACCCATATATTCACCTGATAAGATTGATTATTCCATTGATTATATATTACTACTAGCCTGGCTTCATAAAGATGAGATTATTGAGTCTTTAGAAAGTTATATCGAAAAAGGTACTAAAATTATTATACCAACTCCGGTAATTTACATAAAGGATTAAAATATAAGCTTATGCAAACGAAAAGAGAACGTCTGCTAATTTTTTCTGGAACGCATATAAGATATAAGTATCTCGCAAATCAATTGTTAAATAAATATTCTGATTCTTGCTTAATTGCTCAGAATGTTACAAAAGGTGATTATGTTGGTAAATATGACAACAATAATTTTTATGATGCCAACACAATAGAATTACTTAACAATCATTTAAAAGTTAGAGATAATATAGAAAAACATTATTTTTTAGAAGAGAATTTTCTTTTAAAAAAAACGCATCAAGTATTAACAGTTGGCTCTGAATCTTTGAATTCTCTTACTACCATAAGATTTATTGAAAATGTTCAGCCAACAGTTGTCTTTTCTTTTGGAATTGGAATGTTAAATAAGCAGGTTTTGGATGCCTTAAAAAATGTACATATTGTAAATTATCATCTAGGCTTATCGCCTTATTACAGAAGTTCAGACACGCTACTCTGGCCGCTGTATTTACAAAAACCTGGTCATATTGGTTTTACCCTTCACCAGATTGATTCTAAGCCTGATCATGGAAGAATATACCATCAACAACAAACATCTTTTAACAAGCAAGATTCAATTCATAGTATATTTTGTAAAACTATTGTTCAGGGGACAAAACCAACAATTAAGTTAATAGATGCGCTCATGAAAGATAAATGTATTCACTTATTTCGTCCAAAAGTAGAAGGAAAGGTTTTTTTTAAAAATGAATTTACTCCCAACCATTTAAAAATTATTTATCAACTAATAGAGGATGGCATGTTATCTAAGTATCTTGATGATCAATATCAAAAATCCAATTTAAATCTATATAGTTGTTTTAATTAGTGATTTAATGAAGAAATAAGTTGACTACTAAAAAAATTGGAAATATTCAAAATAAATTAAACAAATAAAGAGGGTTAATTCTATGTTAACATTACTCATTCCAACTTATTCTACAAGAAGTAAACTTCTTTCGAGACTAATTAATTACTTGGTAGCATGTAATTTTAAATACAAAATTCTTGTAGCTGATAGTAGCGACCCAATACATTTAGATTATAATAGTAAACTAATTGCATCTGTCCAATCAAAATTGAATATAAAGCATTTTCGATTTAAGGCGAGTATTACAAACTGGAAAAAATATGCTACTGCAACATCTCAAATTGATACGCCATACATGCTATTAAATGCAGATGATGATTACTTTATACCTTCAAGCATCGATCAATCGGTAGATTTTTTAGAATTGCATCCAGATTATAGCGCTGCACAAGGATATACTGTCGGTTTTGAATTAAATCATGACGATAACTACAGAGGCATAATTCAGTCAGTAAAATATAAATCAACAGCACATTTTTCAATTGAACAGTCTTTTTCATATGAGAGATTGCTTTCTCATTTACAATTATACCAGGTTACGTTTTATGGTGTTCATCGAACGCAGCAATTGGCTGAAAATTTTGTAAAAGTTGCAAACTTAAGACTTGGGTTCAGGTTTGAAGAGTTATTACCATCATGCCTTACACTTATTCAAGGAAAATTAAAAATATTGGATTGTCTTTATCTGTTCAGACAGATGATCA
>Ga0272440_1002552_pt1 | contig 14122 bp, 7 predicted proteins | sample SSMMMBAug17_FD_192440 | JGI IMG/M metagenome (GOLD analysis project Ga0272440, IMG submission 192440) | Marine sediment archaeal communities from Little Sippewissett salt marsh, Falmouth, MA, United States - SSM-MMB-Aug17 | ecosystem: Environmental > Aquatic > Marine > Wetlands > Sediment ...
CATCAATTACAAAATATAATTACTCATCCTCAAAAATTGATAAACCAGTCAATGGCGTATTATTGACCATCTGGACAACATCAATTGGACTTCTCTGATTAATGAATATCAGAGTATCTGCAACCTCAATGGTTCCTGTCCTTTCCATATTGCTATGATTGGCTGAAACGTTGAAACGAACTGTTCCGCTACCAATGTTAGATGGTTCAGAAATAATTTCAATCCAGTTATCTAATGAAATTGCTTTATATGCGCATTCATCCAGGGTGGTCACTTCAATTTGACCTTCTGTTTCAGAACTGCCCACATTGATTTCGTACTGGGAAAATGAATATTCGCAATGTGCCATCCGATAATCAGCCTGTATTGATACACCTTCATACTCTGAATAGCCATATACCAGAACATAATATTCACCCGGTTGGGGTGATTGAATGGTAATTTTTTCATCATTGGCATAACTTACAGAGTCATATTCAGACGCGTCTTTATCAGGAATTTTATTAAATTGAAGATAAATATCGCAATCCCCTGTTCCACCCCAGGTTTTCACCTTCAGTTCTTCCTGATTTTCAGGTACGATTATTTTGAAAAAATATTGACTAAGTTCAGTTCCTGATAGTTCAGTATGGGGAATACCATTTTCCAACGTAACTATAGGGACATTCTCATTGCCTTGCTGGAAAATTACAATCCATTGACCGGCAATTTTGATACTCCCCATTCGTTCCACCAGTGATGTATTTTCCAAAACATTAAAAGTGATTGTCGCATCTCCTTGATAACTGTCTTCAACGTTTGTAATTTCAATCCATGAATTGGAATTATCAATATGCCAGGTACATAAATCATTCGTCATGACCTGAAACGATCCGGATGATGCCTGTGCTTCAAATGAAAAATTTGTTTCGGAAACATCATATTCACATTGAAACGATTGATAAGTCACATGAAGGCTGACATTTTGAAATCGTTCATAAGCAAATAGCATGATATACCAGACACCTTCAGCGGGCTCTGAAATAAAAATCTCTTCCTCATTGGCATAATCTGTTGACGAATAATCATAAATATCGTCTGTCGGCACTTTATCGTGTGCTGCATAAATATCACAATCTCCTGTTCCCCCATACGTCGTTATTTGAAAAGAATAATGATCGGGTGGGATTTCAATTTTATAATATCGTTTTTCCCCTAAAAGAAGGGATAAATTTTTCAGGCTGCTGTTGTTTTCAAGCAAAACAATTTCTGATTCATCCGAAGCATCTTGAACGATTTCAACCAATGTTCCATTGATATCCATTTCTCCGGTTCGTTTGTTCATTAATGGATTTTTTTCGACCGAATAACTAACCACACCACTTCCAGCACGGAATGGTTCAAGGGGAACAATCCAGGGGACCAGACTTTCAATATCCCAGGGGCAAACAGATAATGATGCCGTTATGGTTAGTTGTTTTATCCCGCCAGATGCGGATATCGTTTGTTTCAATGGAAAAACTTCATAAACACAGTTCGAATCCTGATTAATTGTCAGGATGCGATTGGCAATATTGAGCTGACCGCTTCGTGAGGCCATCGTTTGATTTTCAGATACCTGGTATCGAATCATGACTGGCCCTGTTCCAGATTTTTCACTGAAAATATGAATCCAATTCACCTCTGATGATGCCTGCCATTCACATGTTTCTTCTGTATCCAGGGATATTGTGCGAATTTCACCTTCCGAAGCAATATTTTGTTGATATGATGCCAATGAATAATGACATCCTGTATCTTCTTCAGGAACAAAGGACAAACCAAAAGAGCTGTGTATTACTGGTTCATCAAAGGCGTATTGAAGTCCGCTTAAAGGCGTTCCCTGAACACCAACTGTTGCGCTGTTTCCAAAGTCAATATAATGGTTATCAAAATCTGTATCCTTATATTGGAAATCAATTTGCCCATTTTCATAAAGGATTGCCTGAAATGTGATTGTTGATGTATCTTCATACTCATAATGAGAAATGTCTTGCCATTGAATAATCAGTTTTTTATCTGCTGTATTATTAATTTTCCAAAAAATGCTAGCGCCATTATAATCATCCCATAAAGGCGCGATAAATATATCATTGAATGCACCACTGGTGGGAATAGAAGAATTGCTTGCCCAGTCCCAATCATAATCTATGCGATTAAAGTAGATAACACCATTATCACTGAGATTGAAAGATTGATAGGTATTATCATGATATGGAAATAAAAAGTCTGGTGTTTCAATTTTAATCGTGCTTTCATCATCAATAAATTCTTGTGTGCCAGATGGTTGAATATCTTCAAAGGAATATTCGATTTCATAAGCCGTATAATGTGAACGAAAATCATCTGGATCATATTCTTTCAGGCATTTACAAAAATGATAAAGATCTATAAAGTCCGAATCATCAAAGGATAGTACTTGTTTTCGTGCCATTTCAATCCATGAGGATGACATTGAATCCTGAAAATCATTCAGGAATTCATTCCATGAAGTATTTTTTGCAAGATCGGTTTGATTGTAGTCGGAACTGATATAGCCGATTGGGAAATAAATGGAAAGCCCGCCTGCTTCACGAAAAATCTCACCATTTTTACTTGCAATGACTGCATTATCAATACGCATACGCAAACTTTGAGCTGCATTTTGGATAGCATCCATATTATCTTGCCATGAGGTGCGCATGCTTGTTGCCAGAGTTGATAAACTCTCAATCAATGGGTCCAGCAATGTCAGATCAATTGCAGATTGTGTCTCTTCCATGTCATAAGACTGATAGTATTTTTCCACAATCCATTCGCCGAGTTGTTTTGCCTGCCATTGAGGATTTGATGCCAATCCTTGACTAATTGTATCATAAGGCCACCCTGGTGATGGCTCGGTTTCTTCAGAACCTACCATAACAGAAATGCCAGCAAGTTTGAGCATGTAAGCATTTTCAATCATGCCCATCAGACAGGCATCAAAACCAACAAGGGCAGGTTTTGTGGGAAGAGATTCAAGTACATTTTTTAAGTCCAGCATAGAAATACCAGCATCATAGCCGCTGGTATCATCCCAGCAAATCGTTTTAACTGGATCAATTTTTCCTCTTTTACGTTGCCAGCCATCACCATGATCCCACAACACCAAGGCATATTGTTGTGCGGGATAATTTGTAACTGCCCATTGTATAAAATTTTTCAGTGTATTATAATCTCCCATATTGACTTCACCCAGACTTTCCACTGCATTTTGGGCTGTTGGTATCATATTTTTTTGAACATGAAATCGTTTACAGTCAGTCCAATCACCATGGCTGTTAGAAAAACCATCAATACGATCCATTTGAACAACATAATTAATATTTTCATCACTACCGGTTGTTGCTATCTCCTGGAAATCTTCAATACCATCGGGTTCCAAATTGTTATCCGCATCCAAATATACCATTATAGTCCAGTTGGGGATCGCCTGTGAGTTGCCTGGAAAGCATATCATTGATATTAGTATGTATAGACAAATGTTGACTGTTGTTTTCATGATTGTTTCCTTTCATTTATTGTTAGAAATGTGCTTAAAATGCTGTTTTTTTGTTACGATCCAAAACTTATCCAGTTAACATCTGAAGACGTTACCCATTCACATAGATCTCCAGTATAACTTGTCTTTTGAAAACTTATGCATAAGCCACCTGATCTCTTCCATTTGCCTTGGCTTTATACAAAGCCATATCAGCAGATTTCAGGGTTTCTTCGGTTGTTACGCCATGCATTGGATAAATAGCCACTCCCAATGATGCTGAAATATTTAAAATTTGTGTACGATGTTTAATTTGCAACGACTTTACATCTTTTCTGATTTCCTCGGCTTTCTGTTTTGTGCTTTTAAGGTTGGCATCAGTTAATATCAGTATAAATTCTTCTCCACCATAACGACACGCAATATCTTCACCGCGTGTTCGTTGTTTGAGAAAAGCTCCCAGTTCTTTGAGTACAGCATCGCCAGCCTCGTGGCCATAATTATCATTAAATGCTTTAAAATGATCGACATCAATCATAATAATACCCAATGTTTTATTGTGACGCTCAACCCTGCGTGCTTCACGCTCCAATGCTTCCTGCATGTAGCGTCGATTGTATAATCCTGTCAATGGATCACGAATGGATTGAATCTTAAGTGTTTCGCGCAATCTCAAATTAATCAGACTGGGTGCATATCGTTCAACCATGCTCTTAACAAGAATGAGTTTGGATTCTATCACATGTTTGATGGTATCGTTTTCAGCGCGATTCGTTTCTCCCAGTGCCAGGTGAATCATCCCCAAAACCTCACCCTGTGCACTCATGGGAGCGCATAAACAGCCATGTTCGGGATATATATGAAAATGGGGACATAAAGGATCTACATCTGGATCCTGAACAAAATGTTCTTTTCCGCGTCGGATGGCCCAACATTGGTTATGCTCAAATTCCGAATCATCAGGTGATGATTCACCCCAACTGGAAACAATACGCAACACGCGTTGGGTATCATCAAAAATGCACAGGTAACCAGAATCCTGAGGAAATAATTGACGGCATATATTAATTACAATTTGATATGTTTCTTCTTCACTGTCACAGGCATGTAATAAATCACCCAGTTTGTTCAACAATAATATTTCATTGGTTCGCCATTCAAGTTCTTTTACTGTTTGGGTCAATTTGGAATTGGATTTTTCAAGTTCGGTTGTTCGTTCAGTAACCAGCTCTTCAAGTGTATCTTTATGTCGTTTTAATGCACGTTCTGCGCGTTCACGTTCAGTAATATGATTGGATATGGTTTTGACCATAATATTAAATGAATTTACGAGCGTTTTTAATTCATTTCCTTTTGTTGCCTGAAAATCAATACCGGCAAGTTCTTTAACCGTTTGTTTGACCTTGATATTTAATTTTTTTAATGGCCGAAGCAGGTACAGTGTATAGCCTTCAGCAATAGACATGGATATTAATAAAATTAATATGGATATTTTGATAATATGCGTCTTGTTTTGTTCCAACAATTTATGAGATGGAGAGGTATCAATTTCAACCATCAGGCTGAATGGCTCATTGGCCATTTCCATGGGAGCGTAATATATGGCTTTATGTTGTTTTGAAAAGTCTTCTCGAACAGCTTTGAGCTTTAAAATGCTCATTTTCATCGCTTCAGCATTGATAAACCTGCGTTCATCAAGGGGGAGCGAACTGGCAATGACACCATTCACACATCCAATAGAGACATGGACTTCAGTTGCATTGGAAATGTTTTGTGCATAATCATCATTGATCCAGGTGCCAATGGTAATGGTTCCCAAAAGTTTATCGCCACTGACCAGCGCAACAATTGCCCGAATAGCCCATCCTTCTTTTGTTTGAGATGCCATTAATATGTCTTCAGCGAGCATCGCTTCTACAACACCATGAAATTCTTTAATAGAGGCTTCATTATGGGGTGCATGTGCCTGATAAATAACACGTTGTTCTCTGTCAGCAGCCTGAAAAATATCAACTTCCAATTGAGGAAATAGCATGTCCATGGTTGTTTTGATTGATTGAATATTCTTATTCAATTGATATTGATTGAGTCCATCAATGAGATCCGTCCGATTTTTAAGAACCTTTGACAGGCCGGATAATTTTGAGATTTCTTTGGCGATCAAACTTTCAACAATAAAATGGATATCTTCCGCTTTACTCGCCTCATTTTCAGTAATGGTATTCTGTAATGCATCCAACTCAATATAATAATGTGAAAAGGTGGTGCATAAAATAATTAAAATTTGCATCCCCATGATAGGAAAAACAAGACTCATATTGCGGGGCATGAAATACTCCTTCTTTTTCAAGGCAGTCTGCCGGTTGCCGGATATACCGGCAAACTGACACGACAGCGCCTAAATGAATTGTTGTCGTAGAGATCGTTTGTTTATTTTTCCGACACTGGTTTTTGCTATGGTATCTACAATCGCAATTTTGTCAGGAACACCATATTTGGGAATAATTCCCTTTTCAACAAATGCCATCAAATGAACTTTGATATCATCACTGGTAACATTTTTTTCACGCGCTTTATTGGTCAAAACCACCATTGCAAAAGGTCGTTCTCCCCATTTATCATCAGGAACACCGATTACAGCAGCTTCACTAACGCCTTCATGAGCAAGAAGTGCATCCTCAAGTTCCAATGATGAAATCCATTCGCCACCTGTTTTGATCACATCTTTTAATCGGTCAGTAATTTGCAGATAAGATTCAGAATCCATATAACCAATATCGCCTGTGTGCATCCAACCACCATCCCAAAGCATTTCAGATTTTTCAGCATCATTAAGATATCCTTGAGTCAACCAGGGTGCTCGAACGATTACTTCACCCGTGCTTTTGCCATCAGCAGGTACATCGTTAAAATCAGGATCCACCACACGTAAATGAACCAGCGGCGTTGGAAGACCTGTTTTGCATCGTAGCGCAGTATTTTCAATGGCCTCATCTGATACCAAATGGGGTTTGATATTACTACACGTTAGAACAGGGCAGGTCTCTGACATGCCATAAGCGGCATATACATTAATTCCTAGTTTCAATGCTTCATCACACAGGGACTTCGGTAAAGCAGAGCCCCCAATAATTACCTGCCAGTTGGAAAGGTCCATTTCCCGAATGGATGGTGTATTGAGAAGCATATGTAAAATTGTTGGAACACAATGAGAAAAAGTTACACCTTCATTTTTAATAAGTTTCAAAATGATTTCAGGCTCGTATCGTCCGGGATACACCTGATGAACGCCAATCATTGTTGCCAGATATGGAAAGCCCCAGGCATGAACATGAAACATAGGTGTTAAGGGCATATAAACATCATTGGCATTGAATGATGCTTGTGAATGCATGAAATTCATTGTTGTCACAAGCCCCAAGGTGTGTAAAACCAGTTGGCGATGACTAAAATAAACCCCTTTTGGCAAACCGGTCGTCCCGGTGGTGTAAAACATTGTTGCACAGGCGTTTTCATCAAAATCGCAAAAATCAAAATGTGCATCTGCTTTTTCCAGCATGGTTTCATATTCATCATCCCATTGCATGGTTGATTGTGGTGGATCCTGAAAGTCAGCAATTAATATGATTTTTTTCACACTTGTGATTCGGTCTTTAACCGACTCAATGATGGGTACAAAATCTTTATGAATAAGAATCACATCATCTTCAGCATGATTGATTGTATAAACCAATTGATCTGGAGACAGACGAATATTGATTGTATGCAAAATTGCGCCCATCATGGGGATAGCAAAAAAGCATTCCAAATAGCGATGGCTATCCCAATCCATAACCGCAACAGTATTTCCCGATTCTACACCTAATGATTGTAATGCATTGGCCAGTTTATTCACACGGACTGAAAACTGGGTGTAATCATAGGTAAATTGATCACGATATTGAATTTTTTGAGAGGGAAAATTAACAAGGGGTGTGGAAAAGATTTGCTTGATAATCAAGGGGTAATCGTATGCAGATGACGTTTTTGATATACATTTGATTGGCATAAAAGACCTCCTTAAATTTGTTTAGAATAAACAAGAGCTTATTCGATTGTTAAATGAAATATAATAAATGACTTACAGTTTGTATTCAAGATCATTTTTTAGTTTTTTGACATGTTTTCGTTTGTACAAATGGAAACTGTCCTTGCTCAATTGCGTCGATAATATCAGCTTTTTCCGGATTTCGTGATATGGCATATCTGAATGATTGTTGATTGGTTTGGGGGGCGCTTCTGCCAAAATAATCCAACTGATGTCTGATAAGGTGAATTTTATCAAAAATATCTTTTTTTTCCATTTCTCCTGATAGACTCTGATTATAGAGTTTGATGATATCGTCACGTATCTCAATATAAAGATCACCGGCAACCTTGTGCGTGTTTGCAAGATAACCATCATCTCTATACAGGATCAGGCTGGCAATAAAGGTGCTTAAAAAACTCAAGCAGAAAATGATAAACTTGACGGTTGCCGGATTTTTATTAATAAAAAAATAATATTCACCAATTAAAGATACAATTCCTGCGGTAGATAAAGCAGATACAAAAATATTTGAAAGCCCCAAAAACTTTTTCATCTGAATCATTTTTTCAGCAATATAATAATGAATGGTTTTAGAAATCTGTGCACGAAAAAAAATATCTGCAATATTGGTGGATATACTTTTATCCATATTTATTCCATTATTGGATATGATCGTATCAGTCATAACAACGCATAAGGCTACTTGTTTGAAAGGATCGCCACAGCGCGTCTATTTTTTTGTCGTCCTGCTTTGGTGCGATTATCAGCAATGGGTTTTTCCTCACCAAAACCAACCGCTTCAATGCGATAAGGATCAATATGAAAATAATCAATGACAAAATGTCTGACATTATCTGCACGTTTTTGAGACAGTTTTAAATTCGCCATTCTGCTGCCAATATTATCCGTGTGTGCTTCAATGACCACGCGTGTTTTGGGGTACTTTTTCATCATGGAAGCCAATTTTTTAAGTTCTCCAAAATATTGGGAATCCACCTCTGATGAATTGCTCTTAAAGGAAATGTTGAGGGAAAAGGTCATTGATTTTTCCAGACGAGGACATCCTTTGGGGTCTACCTGCATGCCTTTCATTGTTTTTGGGCATTGATCCATGCCATCATAAACACCATCAGCATCAGAGTCCATAGGACATCCTTTGATATCGACAATAGCTTCATTGGGGGTATCCGGACAATGGTCTTCCATATCATAAACGCCGTCACTGTCTGAATCTTTTGGGCATCCATATTTATCTACACTGACATATCGGTCTGTATTTTTACAATGATCTTTGTAATCAAAAACACCATCTTTATCTTTATCAAAAGGACAACCGGTAACATCCACTGCAATGCCTGAAGGTGTTCCGGCACAGCGATCATTTTGTTCATTAACACCATCGCCATCGCTGTCCCAAGGATTGCCATCAATATCATACAAAATATCTTCGCGCGGAATCTTTGGCATCGCTGTTTGATATCTTTTTTTCCCGCTGCTTTGACTTACCATTCTTTGGTTGTCGCTTTCTCCCAGGTAAAATGAAAAACCGCCAACATAAAGCGAATTATTTCGATATTCATTCCCTGATTGATTCACAATTTCCTGGTCTTCTTGAACAATATTATGGCTAATCTCGCCCCAAATACCAATAAAGTCATTCAACTTGAATGTTAAACCCAGGCCATATTTTAGAAAAGGAAAATGGTTTTGATCTTTGTCTGTAAAATCCAGATATAAATCGCCAGCACCCAAAAGAAAATAGGGCTCGACATGATTTGAGATCGGATAAACAAACATTAAATCAAGATAAGCGATCATGGCATCAACATCATCAATATTTTCTGAAAAGGAGTTTTCATTGAGATAAGCATGCTCAAATTCGCCATAAGCACCGCCAATTCTTGCTGCCCAATGTTCTGAGAACTGGTATCCCAGATTCAATCCATAAACAGTATTTCCCCCCATGACTTGCTGACCTTCAAATAAATAACCTCCTGCAAATGGGCTAATCATTATTTTTGAGGATGTCGTGTTATCTGCATAGGCACATGACACAAAAACAAGGCCAATAATACATCCAATTATTACGATCGGACGAACAAACAGTTTGTTCATAATTCTCCTCCCTGGATTACCGGTGGTAACCTGATTCAATTAAAAAGATTAATCAATCTGTTGAACATTTTTTCTGAAAAAGTGCCATAGACTTAAAAAGATAGAATTATCATTCTTATCTTTTTCTGCCAGCGCTTCTTCATACAGATTTTTTTGTTGTTTACGTTCATTTCTGCGTTTTGCCCTTAATTGCCTCAAGCGCTTCAGAAAAGGTTTTTGATTATCAACGCAAGCAAAAAAGATATCTCCAGAAATGACATAAATTGAAACATCGGTGACAGCTTTGATTTGCGATGCATAAGCCTCACCCAGCAAGCCTGTCTCTCCAAAATAATCACCTGCGCCCATACGATCAACTTCAATCATTTTGCCTTCATCTGATAGTGAATAGAAATGAACGGCTCCTTTTTGGATAATATAAAATTCTTTTGATGTGAATTCTTGATGGTTAACAATGATCTGACCTGCGGTGAATGTTTTACGTTTAAAATGAGGAACCAATTCCAATTTGTCTTGAGTGCTGATACCTTCAAGAATATCCATTCGATTCAGTATATCAAATATTTTTTGTTGTGGAAAGCTGAAGCTACCACCCATCATTGACAATTGAATTTCTGCAAAGCGCAAATGTTTCCAAATGGATATCCAAACGTCGTTAATACGACTTTTCCGGTTTGAATAATCACTGATACAGAAAAAAATATCAAACCATGCATTCAATTCTGAAGTACCTTTATAAAATATTTTGGGAATGGGATTGGTTATCACATTTCTTGTTGCAAATACAGCAGCTGTCAAAACATTTTCAGCCTTTATTGGCGATATTAGATGACTGAGGGGCACCTTAATTTTTATCCAGTTATATTCTCCAGGAATATTAAAATTTTGAATGGATGATTCAGTGGCCTTACTGTTTGGAACGCATAAAATAGCATTTTCACCGGTTTGGATTCGTGTGGATCGCCATGTGATATCTGTCACGATACCTTCATATTGATCTATCTGTATCCAGTCGCCTTGTCGAAAAGGGGACTCAATATTTATAGCAATTCCAGAGAGAATATCTGCCACATTCATTTTAACCGCCAGACCAATCATCATGGCGAAAATGCCGCCAGTTGCCAGAAATTTTGAAATTTCTTGACCAAATACATAACTAACAACTCCCAGGCCAGCGATTAAATAAATCAGAAAACGAACAAAACGCGGCACAATATTGGCCACCTGAATTTTTTCATTATGTGTCATGGACATGAAAAAAAATTTTTGCATAAACATATTTATACAAAAAGCGGGGACAATCCACCACATGATATCAAATCCCTTTTGCATACACTGCAATTGATAATCTGATAAATAAGAATAGACTCTGTACATCAGCCACGATTCAAAATTAATAATAAACAAAAGTGCGCATATGGTTATGACTCCCCACATAGCTCTTGGCAGTTTTGCAATAAAAAATAACGACAATATAAGCGATAATAATGAAACAATACAGATTTTTGATGCCAATTGTTCAGTAATTAAGCCACGTAATGAAAACTGACTGCTTTGAAATGAAATGCTATGATTGAACCTTGAAAAGCCCATTTTCCCTTCAAATGAATGTAAATATTTAGGATTTCCCAAAGTCGTTTTCATTTCAATATCTTGATATGCATGATAATCAGTCATTACCCAACCGCTTAAAGAATCAATTATATTTGTTTTTTGAAGAATATCTTTTGAGGAGTGTTTTTCCTGAATATACATTAAATGAGATGCTGGCAATGATTTGTGCTGGAACTGAATACCTGCAATATGTTGATTAAACAGGTAGGTACCTGGAAACTGATCAATATAAAAGAGGCCCTGTCCTTCGTAAGAAGCCCATATTTCGTTTTCCAATTTTGTTTTGCTTTTGAAATTCAAATTCACTTTTTTTTGTGCGGCATTTAAGAATTTCAGATCTTCAGGATTACAACGCTCGGTTGCGTAATGAAAAAAGATCTCAAAATCAAGTGAAGCTGTTAATTGATCAATATCAATATTTCTGATTTGTTTAATGTTAATTCGTGTGTATACAATATTGGCAACTGTTGGTTCTGTGTTTGGGTCAATCGTGGTATCATGTAGAACTTGATTTTTTTGTAATGATTCTGGTTTTAATTGAATCATAGCAGGAATAATACGATGATCATTATATTGTCCCATAGTTAACTGGTGTGAAATATCGCCATGATCATCAAAGTATATCCATCCAGTGACGCCCTCTATGGCTTTAGCAGGAATATTGATTTGTGATAATAATGATCCAAGTCGTTGACGTGCTTTGTCAACCGACATGCACTGGGAATCAAAACGATGGCTTTGGATGATTTTGACAAGAACTTTAGCTGCATCATAGGAATACGCAGCAATCCAATCAGGAGCAATATTATAAGCCTTTTTGTAATCACTTAAAAATTGATAGGCACTTTGATTTGCTGTCTCAAAAAACAGTGGAGAAATAATATAGATTGCTTTGGTATCAAATTTGGCGTGATTTTTTTCATAGGCTGTCAGTTCATGAATAAAACGTTTGGTAAAGAAGATATCAGGCAAAAACAAAGGATTGCTTAAGTTTTCATTTCGTAACCATTGAATCATATTACAACCTTTTTGCAATTCTGAAGCAAGTACTATGGGGTTATGAGGATTTTTTGTGAGTTTTGATTTCAGTGACGCTAAATCTTTTGCGTTTTCTGTTAATTCGTATACAATTAATTTTTCGCTGTTGGAATGAAATATGTCTTTCAATTGATATACAAGATCCGCCGCATATTCACTTCTGTCATATAACAAAAAAGTTTGATTCTGCTTACAAACCCGCTGAATATAGTCTGCCAAATAAAGGCTTTGAGAACGATTATTGAAAATTGTACGAAAATACCAGGGATTCTCTTGATCGATATGGGTATGCGTTGCCAAAGGTGTAATAGCAGGCATGTGATTCTTTCGATACATAGGACTTGCAGTCAGTGAACATTTACTCGTATGATGCCCGATAACAGCCAATGCATTTGACTGAACAGCTTTTTTTGCCATTTGAAGCGCATATCTGGGATTGTTTTGGTCATCATATATATCTAAAATAATCTTTTTGGAAATACCCGACTGCTGATTATATTGTTGAACACAAAGATTGACACCATTAAAAAAAGATTGGCCATCCAAATGATCTTGACCGCTCTTTGCTGAAATTACTGCGATATGAATTCTTTCCTGCGATTTTTTTAAATATAAGACATAAAGACCAGAACATAAAAACAGAAATAAAACAATATACATGTATGTTTTCATATAATGTTTCTTAAATAATAATTTCATTCTGGATATCACCTGAATTAGCGGTATTATTCCGCTTTATTGCTTTGTTTATATGGTCGTGAATTGAATTTATGTGTATCTATATTATTCGATCTTGTCAAGAAGATCCCATCCAAATCGACATTAAATAGATAATTCAAATAAAATCAATATAGTAAGAACGTAAGAACCTTCACAATTTTCACACAATTGAATTCTTGATTTTTAATTTGCGGTTTAATAAATAGAATAATGAATAATGAATACTGAATATATTAATTTTTTAATTTTTTTTAAAAATATTAGCAAGAATGGGGGCGAAAAAATGACAAACTCCACTATGCCTAAAATTATCTTAGCAAGTGCCTGCGTTTTAGGTATGCGAAGCGCTTACAATGGCAAAGTTTCCAAACGTCTGTTAAACAAACAGTGGCAAACAAATAAAAATTATCGTTTCATTCCTTTTTGTCCTGAACAAATTGCTGGATTTTCAACACCCAGGCCGCCTGTTGAGATTATTGGTGGTGATGGTTCTGACGTATTATCAGGTAAGGCCAGTATCATAACTAAAATTGGAAACGATGTTACTCAACAATTCACAGATGCGATGGATGATATATTCCTTGCAGTTCAATGGGTAAAGCCAGACATGATTGTTTTGCAACAGCGCAGTCCTTCATGCTCATGTGCAGGAATCTATGATGGAACTTTTACACATCGCTTAATCCCTGGTGATGGTGTTGTTGCCGCGTATTTAAGGCATAAAGGGTACCATCTGGTTGATATTATGACCTTTAACCCCCTTTGTTATTAACCCAAAGCATTCTTTAGAAAGTTAAAACAGATTTGTTTTATCCCAAAGAAAAGAAATTACGGATGTAATCTCTTATGATAACACAATCAAAAGAAGCATAAGTAGGCGATCATAAATTTTCGGGTATATCGTAGTAAATTAATTATAACGTGCTTTGAATTTTTTCTTAGCCCTGAAAGGGCGTTAAATAACAGCCCAGGGCAACGCCCTGGGTTAAAGATTGATCAGAATCTTAGCCCTGAAAGGGCGACACATAAAACATAGATGTGACGCCCTT
>Ga0272440_1002553_pt1 | contig 14118 bp, 5 predicted proteins | sample SSMMMBAug17_FD_192440 | JGI IMG/M metagenome (GOLD analysis project Ga0272440, IMG submission 192440) | Marine sediment archaeal communities from Little Sippewissett salt marsh, Falmouth, MA, United States - SSM-MMB-Aug17 | ecosystem: Environmental > Aquatic > Marine > Wetlands > Sediment ...
TATTCCCAATTCAGTACCTATGTTGTATGAGGGCGCTTTAGCGTCCTTTCTCAATTCAGCGTTGGGCTTTAGCCCTACGCTGTTCTTGGGGTTGCCGAAATCGAGCATTCCTTGTATGAAATTCACGTCCCCTAAACTGTACATACGCCCCTTGGAAAATGCCCTGAATTTCGCTATATTTATTAATGTTTGAAAATGCGCTCATTTGTAATATAATGTATATTTCTCAACATATTTACATTAGATAACGATAATAAGGGTGTTCCATTAATTAAAGCGAATAAAGGAGAAATATATTGTTTACCCAAATTGCCAGTTATACGATGTTTTTTCTTGTATACCTGTTCTCTTTTCAGATACAGGCAACCTGTCATCCCCCACAGCTTTCCTGTCCGGATAATCTTGCACTCATTGTTCCCAGTCAGGTAACAGAAAGCGACCCCCCATTTCAGGCAATTGTCTGTATCGCAAGTCCTTACTCTCAAACAATTGAAATCCAATTGATATCATCTGATCGTTCAGAAATCAAATGTCCCCAAACCGCTGAGATGCCCCGAAACTATACCTGGATTGCGATAGATATGACAGTGGCTGATGATTTTATTGTCGATGGCCCAATCCAATTGACACTGAGTGCTAACTTTTCAGGACAAACAGTTACCACACAGATGACTGTATTGGATAATGATCAAAAGACGAACAACATACAGGAACAACAGGCCTTAAAAGATTTATTTACGCAAACAAATGGCCCTGATTGGAAAAACAAGTCCCAATGGCTTGAAAGCAATAATCCATGCACTTGGCATGGTATTCAATGCGATAATGGTGTCATGCCAATATCGGAAATTCAGCTTAACACCCATAATCTGCTGGGACAACTGCCATCATCACTCAATCAACTCGCAGATCTCAAACGACTATATCTGGGACATAACAGCCTGTCCGGTGGCTTTTCAGATCAATTGTATCAAACCCGCCTGAATGTTTTGTGGTTACAGAATAATGCCTTTTCTGGTTCATTATCAAGTCATATTTCTCAGATGATTTTTTTACAGGATTTAAATATATCCAACAACCAATTTAGTGGTTATTTACCTGACAATATTGGTAATTTGTCTCGTCTGGAATCACTTGATCTTTCTTCAAACCAATTTACCGGCCCATTGCCGCAATCTTTTGACCAATTCAACCGCTTGACCCATTTAAACCTTCATGACAATCAATTGTCCGGATCGATTACTGTCATTGCCAGATTGTGTCAATTGAAAGAATTGGATATTCGCACCAATCAATTCACTGGGAAACTTCACGATTTGACAGATTTACCCAACATACGCACATTAGATTTGGGCTGTAACAACTTTGAGAATGAATTTCCTGCGTTATTGGCACAAAATACGCGGATTTTACGAATTGATGTACACGATACACATTTGAGAGGGCCATTACCGCAATGGGAAGCTTATGATTATGCGCTCTATGCATTAAATTTAAGATCCAACAAATTTATTGGCAAAATTCCAGACACAATGCTTCGATTAACCAATTTATCATCCGGTAATCTGGATCTCCGATGGAATGCGCTTTATGCCGAAACCCAGGCTGTAAAGGATTTTATTGATCAAAAACATATCGGGAAAGATTGGGAGATGACACAAACCATTGCACCTGAAAATCTGAGTGCAACAGTTTTATCCGGTGACAGCGTAAGATTTGACTGGACACCCATTGATACTGATACGATTGCCGGTGCCTATGAACTATTCTATGATTATGTGTCTGATGGCACGTTTCGAAAAATAGCAGAAACCACTGATAAAACAGATGCCAGTTATACGTTGACTCATTTGAATAGCAGTAACACATATTATTTTAAAATCAGAACACGTACCGACCCGCATGCAAACAATCGAAACATTGTTTACAGTGAGTTTTCATCATCCCTCTCAGTGACCACACAAAGCATCATTGAAACAATGGCAGGAGCCAATGGTCAAATTTCACCATCTGGTATTGTTTCCGCTCCGCCAGATACTGCAATTGTTATTCATTTTGTTCCAGATGAAAATTATCATGTTGAAAATGTTTTGGTGGATCAAATAAGCGTTGGTTCGGTCACATCCTATACCTTTTCAAATGTTAATTATGATCATAAAATCCAGGCTGTCTTTTCAAATGATGCGCCACAGATTGCCTTCATTCCGCCAGTTACATTTGATGAAGATGTGCCGCCCGACCCAATACCATTGACCATTATTGATAGAGAAACACCAACTGACAACCTCCTAATCAGAGTTGTTTCAGATAACCTGGAACTTGTGCCGCAAGATCATATTCAGATAACTGGAATTGGTTCCGCCAAATATTTACATTTACAAAATGCACAGGAAATGTCCGGCATTGGTATAATTACTATTAAAGTAACCGATCCCCTTGGGTTAGATGCAAACCGCGCATTTACTTATACTGTTACGACAATCAACGATCCGCCTGTTGCCAGCAATCATGTTTATAAAGTTTATGAAGATCAAGAAATTGAAGCCATGTTTACTGCACTGGATATTGAACAGGACAGCCTGACTTATTATGTTACTGCCGCTCCCAGACATGGCAAATTAACCCATGATGCTGGAAAAGAGTCTTTTAACTATCGTGGAGATACCAATTATTCGGGCAGAGATTATATTCGATATAAAGTACAGGATAGTTCGAAATTGGGGCCTGAAATGTCCAATGAAGCGGTCATCGTTTTGGAAATTATGCCTGTGAATGATCCACCTGTTTCCAATGCAGGTAAAGACTTTCATGTGCTTGAAGGAACCAAAACAATGCTCAATGGCAGCAAGAGTTATGATGTTGATGATACAGTATTGACTTTTGAATGGCGTCAATCAAAAGGCCCTGAGGTAACGTTTTCTTCTTCAACCGCCATATCACCTGTATTTATTGCGCCTCATGCAATTGCTGACAATCAACCCATTTCATTGGTATTCTGGTTAAAAGTCTTTGATGATGATAACAAATACTCAGAGGATAACTGTATTGTCTGGGTAGATCCCAGAGATCCGCCAATTGTTCCGATTGCACAAATGGGTATGCCCCTCACACCTGTTGCGGGACGCGCCCCTTTTCGTGTGGATATTGAGGATCAATCCATCGGAAAAATTGATTCATGGCAATGGTTTTTTGGGGATGGTCATCATAGTTTGCGTCAACATCCTGTTTATACTTATGATAATCCAGGGATATACACCTTAAAGCTTGAAGTTACTGGCACAGGCGGATCTGATACCATCACCTATACAAACTGGATTACTGTTTTGGCCAATCCAAATGCTGTGTCATCACTCATTCCAAAAGAAGAGCGAACAGTTTTGATTGATCTTTTTAATCAAACCCAGGGAACGCAATGGATATGGCACACCAACTGGCTGGATCAATATAAAAATGAGTATTATTGGTATGGTGTGACAGTGCCCAAAAATAATGTGACTCGATTGGCACTCCCTGAAAATGCCTTAGATGGCGACTTGCCCGATAACCTGAATCAACTGACACAGTTGCAATCTATAGATTTATCCAAAAATCAAATTACCGGCCCCTTACCCGACAATATTTCTCAATTAAACAAGTTGACATTCCTGGATATTTCCGGAAACCAACTGGTGGATACATTGTCAGGTGAAATCAGTCAATTGGATAAATTGACACATATGGCCCTTGCTTGCAATCAGTTTTATGGCAGTATTCCCCAAAGTATTGGCAATATGCAACAACTGCAATACCTCAATTTTGGCCGGAACAAATTGATTGGCAAAGTGCCGGTCACATTTGCAAATCTGATCCATCTGACCATTATGAATATTTCTTATAACCAGTTGAATGGGATGTTGCCAGACTTTATTGATCAAATGACATCCCTGCGTCAAGTAGATTTGTCACACAATCAATTTATGGGAACAATTCCGGATTCATTCATGCGCGCCACATATCTTGAAGAGATTCGTTTATCCGCTAATCAACTTGATGGAGCAATTCCTGATGGGTTTAATGAATTTGATCATTTGCAAATCCTCGATTTAAGCAATAATCAATTTTTGGGTGCCATTCCAAAAAGTCTGTATGAGACAACACCGCTTACACAATTAAACCTGAGCAACAATTTACTGGAAAACCATTTAACATCCAGAATTACGTTGTTAAAAAATTTGATGGCCCTGGATATTTCCCATAATCAATTAAATGGCATATTTCCTGTCGAATTGACCCGCCTGGATCAATTACAAATTTTGAAACTTTCTCATAACTTATTTTCTGGAACCATTCCCGATCTCTCGCGTTTATCACTTTTGCGCACATTGGATATTTCTCACAATTATTTTAAGGATGTGTTTCCTGAGCGTTTATTCGCACTTCAACAGATCAAGGCCATCAATCTCTCTGGCAATAATTTTTCAGGCGAAATTCCAGATGAAATCATGCAAATGGACTGGTTAGAAGACAATGCCTCTGATTTTCGATGGAACCGGCTGACAGTAAACAATACAAAGGTAGAAAAATTTTTGGCCAGCAAACAAGTATCAAATGAATCCTGGATAAATACACAAACCATTGCACCTACCGGTTTGAAATCAGTAGAGGGAAACACCTGGAAAGACCTGGTTCTCAGTTGGACACCCATTCCTTACACCAGTAATAATGGTGGGTATGAAATTTACTATGCCACGCACCCTGATGGGCCTTATGAACGCAGATATGTAACCACTTCAAAACTGGATAGTTCTTACACCTTTACCAATTTGTTAATCAATGAGACCTATTATTTTAAACTTCGGACTGTTACATATGCACATATCAATAACCCAAACACGCTTACCAGTGATTATACACCAATACTTCCAGTCACAATTTTTCAACTGACTGAGCGACCTGATAACCCGAAAAATCTTGAAGCAGAAGCATATTATAATAATCGGGTAATGTTATCTTGGAAAACCATCCTGAATCCGGAGAATGTGTATTATAGAGTATTCCGAAGTGAAACAATTGATGGCAGGTATCAATGTATTTCTTTACCATTGATTATGGCATCATTTGTGGATTGGGATGTTCGGGAGGGGACAGACTATTATTATAAAATCCGCTCATATCTGGGAGAGACGCCTTCTGTACTATTCAGTAATACTGTTCATGCAATACCTGGCACACCATCAACATATTCAATCAAGGGGCATTATACTGTTGCACTGGTATCTCAGGGAGATACTGCGATTTATTCCATGACCCTTGAAGGTGCGAGCGGATTTAAAGGAAAAATTGATATGGATTGCCTGTGGCCTGGCAACGATCCCACGACACCGCCAGCCGGTATTTCGCCAATGTTTTATCTGTCCGGATTTGTCATGGACACAGACCTGAGTCGCATTCCGCTACCAGCGCCTATTCAGTTAAAAGTAAAAGTCGCACAAGATTATACCCCATCTGTGCTGATATTTCAGTTGGCAGTAACAGATTCTCAAACCAAGAATCAGCGCATTTTTTATATGCAATTACATGTAATCCCCAAAGAAGAATGCGCCATCGCATTGTCATCAGACCGCCCCGTGTATCATGAATATGCACCCATAGGTGTGTCAGGCTTGATATCCAGTCTCATGCCCAAAGAACCTGTTGACATTCAACTGCTGTTTCAGGAAAAAATTATTTCTCAAAAGCGTGTAAAAACGTTATCTGATGGCTTTTTTGAAACCTTTTTTCTGCCAATGCCCTGGATGTCTGGAATTTACACCATTCAAGCCACATGGGATATATGGGATGTGGATGACATTTTTTGTCCACAGGGGCAGTATTCTGTCAGTCTGCCTGTTGTTGTGGAACAAAGTACCTGTCATATTCAATTATCAATGAAACCAGACCAGCAAGTGCCAAAAATAAATCAATCAATTGATATCATGGGAGAAATGTCACCGGCTGTTGACAATACAGAATTAACGATTCGTATCTTCTCGCCGGATCAAACCTATGTGGAGAGAACGATTCCATTGTCGGGCCAGCATGATTTTGAAATTCAAGACATTCCATTGACACAGCCAGGTATCTGGCAAATAAAGGCATATTTTCCAGGAAATGAATTGTATCCCGGTTGTGAAAGCAATCCTCTGGAAATTTTAGTTGAAATGCCACCAGGTCGCGCAATTTTATTGGGCACACGTTTTCCACAATATCAACGCCAATTGCCCCAAAACACTTTAAATATTTGTAAACACGTATACGATCTGTTGCTTGAGCGCGGATTTGATTCTGTTGAGATTTGTGCATTGATGCATACCTTAAAAAATGATCCGCTCACACCTGATCCGCCGCTGGAAGGAATGGAATGGGTAGATTATATCAACCCCACATCACAGGATTTTTTGGATGTATTAACCAATGAATTCTCCGACGTTCTCAATCCACATATGCCATTATGGATTTTTATTCATGGTTTTGCTGAGTCTGATGCCAGCTTTATTATGCGAAATGACTATGATCGTTTATCAGCCAGCCAGATAAATGCGGCCTTGGATTCTTTGCAGGAACTGACACAGTGCCCCATAAATATTATTCTGGATATGCCTTATTCCGGATCTTTTTTGCCTTTGTTGGCCGGTACCAATCGTGTGATCATGTCCAGTAGCGCAAAGGCCAATTATCGTGTGGATCCGGCCAATGATTTGAGCTTCAGCACAAATTTATTTCATCATTTGCAAACAGGAAATAATTTGTTTCAGGCTTTTCAAAAAAGTAAACATGTTTGGGACTGTGTCAGTTCGGTTTCTGCTCAAATTGATGATAATGGTGATGGCATTTATTCTGCCACAGATGGCGCCCTTGCCAGACAAATATTTATAAATGGTGCCACCATTCAAACAGATTTGCCTGTTATTTCAGGCGTAGAAGTCCAGCCACAGTTGCAGTATGCAACAAGTCTTCCCATATCAGTAAGTGTCACAGCAGGAACGTTTCCCATATCCAATGTAAAGGTCAAATTGTTTGATCCCTCGCCAACACCACTTTTCAAAGATATCAGTACAGTCATTGAGGATGTTTCCTATACATTATATTCAGATAATCAACCCGGCCTATATCATAATATTCTTACATGCCTGACTGAACCAGGTGTGTATACCCTTCTGGTCATTGTGCGTGATCGCAATCTTTGTAAATCAGATCCTGTAAGCGTAACAGTCATTGTTGCGCCAGATACACCGGTATCATATTTTGATTCTGTGCCAGAACAGACACGTCATACACTGGATGCCTTATGTGGTTTTTTTACATCTGATGATCCCAATTTTCATCAGGTCGAAACACCCACCGATCGATCAATACGTGCTATTTGGGGGCTCAATTATCGACATGTCATCGCAGTGGGAGATAATGGTACCATTCTTTTTTTTGATGGCAATCAGTGGGAATTTGTGGAAAGTCACACGCAACAAAGATTACTGGCAGTGTGGGGAACATCGTCAGACAATGTTTATGCCACTGGGGAGGAAGGTGTGATGCGGCATTTCAATGGTGAGATGTGGGAAACAATTGAAACCAATATTAAAAATCCGCTGTGTGGCATATGGGGAACATCACCAGACAATATTTATGCTGTGGGCGGGCATGGAACAATTCTTCACTATGATGGAACATCATGGCAGCGGCAATACACAAACTGGTATGATCGCCTAAACTGTATCTGGGGTAGAAATGCATCTGACATTTATGCAGCGGGTGATAATGGATTGGTACTTCATTATGATGGATCGCGTTGGGATGCAATGCCCTTTTGTTCCTCAAGGTCAGTAGATTTCGTATTCGGTGATTCTGATCTGGTCTTTGGGGGTCGTTTTTTTGATCCAATTCATTTTGAAGCCGGGCAGGGGTGGACGCCAACCCAAATATGTCAGTATCGTGAAATAAATACGTTCTGGCAAAGCAATTTAGAATATGTTTTTTCAGCAGGTGAAAGGGGACAGGTATTTATTTGGAGCACCCCAGCGACCTGTAGAGAATCCAATACCCCCCCCACGATTTCCCCAATTTCTGATAGGGAAATAATGATATATCAGCCGGTTCCGCCAATTCCTTTCACTGTAAAGGACAACGAACATTTTCCATATGAATTGCGCCTTGATGTCATGACATCCAATCCCGCACTATTACCATCAAACCGAATAGTTGTCGAAGGCACTGCTGCAGACAGGTTGATTCTTCTTGAGCCAATATATGGCATTATAGGTGAGGCTTATATTTCAATTGTTGTGAGTGATCCCTGCGAGAGAAAGCAAGCGCAAGGATTTATGCTGAAAGTGACTGATAGCCGCTCACCTAATATAACAAATGATTCAATTGAAATGAAAGATATTTTGGATGTTTTACGAAAGCAAGCACATCAGGAATAAAAAGCATCGTCATCGTTATCATCAAGATGTCATGGTATAAAATAAAATATCTGTCTCAATTTCAGATATCTGGCCATCCTGATAATTAAATTTTGCCATCATTTTCTTTGATTGAATCGTTTCATCGTATAAGGCTTCATAAAGATCTTGATATTTTTCCATCACAAATTGTCTTCTAATTTTACCGGTTTTGGTTAATTCGCCATCATCAACATCCAGAAGTTTATATAAAATGGCAAATCGTTTGATAAAATAATGTTTTTTGTCAATGTGCTTGTTGAATGTTTCAACTTCATTATGAATTAAGGTTGCGACCTCTGGCTTACCCGAAAGATCCATGTATGTGGTATAGGAAATCTGATTGTCTTCAGCCCATTTTCCCATAATAATGGGATCAATGTTAATTAATGCAGCAAGATAATCCTGATGATTTCCAAATATTACTGCTTCCTTGATATATGGACTGAATTTAAGTTTATTTTCAAGAAACATGGGACTAAACATTTCATTGCGACGTGTCTGCATGACATCAGACATTCTGTCAATGATTACCAAGTGGCCGCTGTCATCAATATACCCCGCATCACCAGAATGAAGCCATCCATTCTTGATCAATTTGTTGGTTTCATCTGGTAATTGATAATATCCTGGAGAAACTGATAGCGAACGTGATAAAATCTCACCTTCTTCAGAAATTTTGCATTCAGTACCGGGTAAGGGCTTACCAACTGTATCCGGTCGGATGTCGCCATCACGATGCATATAGGCAATTCCTGTAATTTCGGTTTGACCATAAATCTGTTTCAGGTTGACGCCCAGAGCCTGATAAAAAGTAAACAGTTCTGGCCCCAGTGCCGCACCGCCAGTGTAAGCGCGTCGAATTCTGAGCAATCCGATTTGATTAATTAAGGGCCGAAACATTATGGATTTACCAATCCAGTGCCCCAGTTTAAGGAATAAAGGCAATTTTTGACCTGACATGTTGTAAGAGGCTGCACGATTGCCAACACGTGAAAAAAATCGGTACAAGAACCGATTGAGCCAATAAGATTCATCCATTTTCAACCATATCTGGGATCGAATATTTTCGTATATGCGTGGCGCACCGAACATAAAGTGCGGACCAATTTCTTTTAAGTCTTCCATCGCTGTTTCAACTGATTCAGGAAAGTTGATTGTAATTCCTGTTGCCATTGCCACACCAAAGGAATTCATTTGCTCGCCAATCCATGCAAAAGGCAAAAAGGAAACATATTCATCTGTCTCAGCCAGTGGATCGACCTTCGTAATCTGGATGCCCATGTTGATATAATTCCTGTGTGTCATCATCGTGCCTTTGGGAAGGCCGGTTGTTCCCGAAGTCAGGCACAGATGGCAAACATCGTCGGGTTTACCAGAATTAATTAATTGGTCAAAGAATTCAGGATTTTTTTTATGGGCTGTTTCCCCCAATTTATATAAGGCATCAATATGCATAAACCAGTCATCTGATTTATAAGAACGCATCCCTCTAGAATCTTCATAAATAACTTTTCTAACGCCTGGAATTTGCGCTCTGACTGCGATGAGTTTGTCTACCTGTTCCTGATCATCACAAAATACAATTTTAACATGCATATAATTGATGATCGCTGCAATTTCTTCTGGAAGACTCGTTTGATAGAGGGATGATGAAATTGCCCCAATGGATTGTGCACCAATTGAAATAAAAAGCAATTCTGGAATGTTATCGCCAATAATGGCAATGGTATCTTCTGTTTCAAGCAAAAGTTCTTTCAGTCCCAGCGCGCATTTACGAACAAAGTCGTAATAGTCGTTCCAGGTAAAACATATCCATCGGCCATAATCTTTTTCACGAATCGCAACTTTATTTCCAGAATGTTGAACACGCCATCGCAATAACTGGGGAATCGTATAATTCAACAAGGGATTTTGATCTGATTTCATAGTTCGTCTCCAATATAGGCTTGAATGACTTTTGGATTTGAAGCAACCGCATCCGGAGGGCCATCACCGATCAATTCACCAAAATCTAGCACGTATATATGATCTGAAATGTCCATGACAACCCCCAAATCATGTTCAACCAGAACGATCGTTTTTTTTAGTTCCTGCTTGATATCAATGATAAACCTGACAATATCTTCCTTTTCTTCAACGTTCATTCCTGCAATGGGCTCATCCAACAATAAAATATCAGGGGCAAGTGTCAAGGCGCGGGCAACTTCAACTCTTTTTTGAATCCCATACCCCAAATTGCCAACAATTTTTTTTCGATAAGGTTCCAGCTCCATAAAGTCGATAATATCTTCAACAAATTGCCTGTTTTCTGCCTCGATTCTGGCGGCTTTGCCAAAATACATCAGGGCCTGAAAAATATTATATTTTAGGTTTTTATGACGTGCCAGTAGCAGGTTTTCCAAAACTGTCATATTGCTGAATAATTCCAGATTTTGAAATGCCCTTGCAATGCCCAGTTTGGATATCTGATGCGGTGATGCGTGTGTGAGGTTATGGTCATCCAGTTGAATGCTTCCTTTTGTTGGATGGTAAAAACCAGAAATACAATTGAGCAGGCTTGTTTTTCCAGCGCCATTGGGCCCTATAATTGATGTAATCTGGCCGGACTGAATTTCTAAATTGATATTTGACAGTGCATGGATGCCGCCAAATATCAGGGATACATTGGATATTTGCAATAATTTCATATGATTATTTTTTGATAATTATTTGAGTGTAACCAAAATGGCCGGAATTTAAATGATCACTCACCATTATTTGAACCAGGATTACACTAAAAAAGATGAATAAGATGAAATAAACACTGTATTTTAATCCTCTTATTCATTTTCTTCTGTGTAATCCTGGTTCAGATAAATGATGAACAAATTGTATTCACCGGCTATTTTGGTTACACTCAATTATTTTTAAATGTTATATAAAGGTCGTTAGCACTCTTTCTTAACATCATCACATTTCTTGAACAAATTAATTTTATAGCATTTTATCAATGAATGCGCAAGCGGTGCGGCTAAACAATTTTTTAACAAATGTAAATCTGAACCTTCGGGCTTAAGGAAAGCTCTGAAAATAAGTTCCCCTTTTGAAAAAATGTTCATCTGGGTTTTTGTTCTTTAGAGACGTAGCATGCTACGTCTCTACATGCCAAACGATTATACAATCAAGAAAAATGGGGAACTTAATTTTCGAGTATTCCTAAGTGATAATATTTATTATATAGGTTTTCCCATTGAATTATCAATTTATATTTGTTAGGAATACTTAAATAATAAGTTCCTCATTTTTGAAAGAGTCAATTCTATTCATTTTGAACCTGGATTACGCTGAAGAAGATGAATAAGATGAAATCAAACACTTTTAATTCATCTTAAGAATTCTCTAAAAATAAGTTCCCCTTTTTAAAAATGTTCATCGGGGTTTTTGTTCTGTAGAGACGTAGCATGCTACGTCTCTACGTGCCAAACTATTATACGTTCAAGATAAATGGGGAACTTATTTTCCGAGAATTCCTTAGTTATTTTTTTTCGGGTGCTTTTTGAGGTATCCTTCATCTAATCCATAACAAAAGCAGGAGTTTCATATGATTTTAATAAAAAATATCCGCATCACAACAATTCTTTTATGTATATTGTGTGTGTATTCAGTACATGCCACTTCACTTAAAACCCTGACCATGACAAAAGGAGAACAGCTTGTTCTACCAGTTTATCTGGATGGTAATAATGATTCAGAGGAAATCAAACATATACGCATTTCCATTGAATATAATTCCGACCTTTTGTCCCCCCTCGGTTTTCGAAAGGACAAGGGCATATTATCTGATTATGCACTGAATGAATTGCTCCAAATCCCAGGCAGAGCTATCGCGAACATATATGGTGAAAATGTCTATACACAGTTTGGATCAATCGTAGAATTGGTCTTGAAAGCAAAAGAAAATGGTAATTCGCCAATTTATTTGAACGAAATAAGCTGTAATGATCAAAATCTATCAGGTGGATTCTGGATTGATAATGAATTCTTTCTCTCAATCAATGTTGAAGTGGGTTTTTATATATCTGATATCGAAGACCAGATCATTTATGAAGACACCCCTGTTCTGCCAGTAACATTTTCAGTAAATATACCAGATAATAATCCCATTGGGCCGCCTTCAATGAGTTATGAATCATCAAATACCGACATCGTTTCTGAATCTGAAATGCACACCAGTATTGAAGATAAACAATGGACAATATTTATTCATCCAAAAATCAATTCATTCGGGAAAACAGATATCTCTGTCACTGCACGATATAATTATGAATGGGATTCAAAAACATTTTCCATACAGGTATTGCCTGTCAACGATGCGCCAACCTTTTCCATGCCAGCAGCCATCACTCTTGCCGAAACATCAGGTCCACAAGTATTTAAAAACTGGGCAACCAATATTTCCCCAGGCGCACCCAATGAAGTAAATCAGGAGTTATCGTTTATTATACATGTTGATCATCCAGACTTGTTTTATTTTCAACCAGAAATTGATCCGATTACCGGTGATTTACAATTTTTTCCTTTTGATAATGTAAATGGTCTGGCTGAATTATCAGTATATTTAAAAGATGATGGGGACACGATAAATGAAGGTCATAACTTAAGTACAAGAAAAGGATGTACGTTGACAATTTTTCCTTTTTCACCGGCAATATCGGATAACCTTGTCGAAAAAGTAACCTTTATATCATCCAACCAACCCATTTCTTTAAAAAAAGTGACCCCTTATATTCGTGTCATGACCTGTGATGCCAATGGTGATGCGGTTGTTATGCAAGCAGAAACGAAAATTGGGCTTCAAACAGAATGCCCGGATAAAGCCTGGTTTTATGTGAAAAATGTACAAGATAATAATTGGTCTTGGTGCCGATCAAATGCCTATGTTGTCATTCATGAAGGCGAACATTCCGCATTTTTTAAGTATAGAAATGGAAGGCCGGGTGCATTTCAAATCAAGGCCTCTGAAATGCCAGATCAAGGTTGGTCCGATGCTGTTATGACAGTTCGGATAACATCTGATTCTGCAACATCAAATGGAGATATCGATGGAAGCGGTTTTATTGATCTAAAGGATGTTATTCGAGAAATGCAGTTTTTATCTAAATAAACCCCATGAAAACAAAACAAAACGACATAAAATCAGGCTTTCAAATTCATGAATTGACAGCACTCATTTATTCTGTTAGGAATGCTCTGAAAATAAGTTCTTTTTTTTTAATGTTCATCGGGGTTTTTGTTATGTAGAGACGTAGCATGCTACGTCTCTACGTGCCAAACAATTATACGTTCAAGATATATGGGGAACTTATTTTCAGAGCCTTCCTTAGTGTTACTGATATCTGTTTGTATTTAAACAAGGCATTGTATATATTTTTAACATATAAGTAGGCGATCATAAATTTTCGGGTAGATAAAAGTAAAATCAACTAAAAATGTTCTCACGCCTGGAGTTGAAACTCCAGGCTATTCCTGTGTCGTCCCTAAAGGGACTTGAAGTGTTTAATTAAAAAGACACTATAAGTCCCTTTAGGGATGACACATAAATAGCCTGGAGCTTCAGCTCCAGGCGGGCGAGCTTTGAAAGGGGGACGAACATTTTACTTTTATCTACCCGAAAATTTAT
>Ga0272440_1002554_pt1 | contig 14117 bp, 8 predicted proteins | sample SSMMMBAug17_FD_192440 | JGI IMG/M metagenome (GOLD analysis project Ga0272440, IMG submission 192440) | Marine sediment archaeal communities from Little Sippewissett salt marsh, Falmouth, MA, United States - SSM-MMB-Aug17 | ecosystem: Environmental > Aquatic > Marine > Wetlands > Sediment ...
TTTTAATTCATTCTCGAACATAGGTTTGATAACGGTTTTTGTCCGGAGGGCGAACACAAGGTTCGCCCCTACATTGGTTTCGGATATCGGTTGGATTTCGATTACTACGATATACCCAAAAATTTATGACCGCTTACTTATTGATTCCTGAGTCTAACATATGAGTAGCGGACCCAACAGGTGGGGGAATCATTCAACATCAACATTCAAATAATTAATCGAGAAGGAAGATGAATTAACATTCCAAACTGTCCGCAGTGTCTATATTACCATGAACACTTGAAATGGTCATACTTAATAATGAATACCATGTCGCTTAAACTTATTATACAGAGCACGTCGGGAAATCCCTAAAATCTGGCTGGTTTTTGTTCGGTTATGATTCGTATATTCCATGGTTCGAATAATTAATTCTTTTTCAACATCGTCCAGCGACATGCCCACCTGGATGTTCATGGACATATTTTTATTTTGATTATGAACGATTCTTTCTGGTAAATTGTCAAGCTCAAGAACATCGCCTGAACAATTTATTACTGATCGCTGAATGACGTTTTTCAATTCACGCACATTGCCCGGCCAGGCATATGTATCAAGACAGTTCATAAATTCAGCAGATGTACCACGAACTGTTTTTTGAAAATTCTCACAGGCATCGTTAATAAAATGGTCTGTCAATAAATGAATATCGCCATGACGATCTCTTAAAGGTGGCAAATTAATTTGCATGACATCTAAACGATAATATAAATCTTCGCGAAACCGCCCCAACCGAATTTCCTCTAAAAGATCTGCATTGCTTGCAGCAATAATACGAACATTCACTGAGATATTTTCCTGACTTCCAATAGGATTGAATTCACTGGTCTCCAACAAACGTAACAAACTGACCTGCATTTTTTCATCAATGGTCGCAATTTCATCTAGAAAAACAGTGCCGCCATCGGCATTTTCAAAACAACCTTTGCGTTTCGATGTCGCGCCTGTAAAAGCCCCTCGCTCATGACCAAATAGTTCACTTGCCACCAAATCATCTGGCAAAGAACCAATATGCACTGGAATACAAGCTGCTTCTGATCGTGGGCTCAATTCATGGATTGCTTGAGCCGCCAGTTCTTTGCCTGTTCCTGTTTCACCATTTATCAATACAGGAATATCAATGGCAGCAGCCTGACGTATCTGTTGATAAACATTTTGCATGACTGTTGATTGACCAATCATGCTTTCAAATGTGTTTTTTTCCTTGTCTGTACGGAGCATCATGTTCAGTCCGACCAATGATTGCTTCTCATAAGCAGTTTCAATCAGTAATTTCAGTTCCTGATCACTAACTGGTAAAACACAGTAATGAAACACTCCTGCTCGCAAGGCCTTGTGTGCTGTTTTGAGTTTTTTTGGATGCGAAAAATAGAGGATTTGTGTTTTTGAGCATTTTATGGAAACTAATTCTAATATTTCCATGGCATCCGATGGATTTTGATTCGCAATGACATCTGAAAATAGCATGATATCAAATGTTTCTCGTTCAAATCGATCAACCAATGCATCTAAATTTCGACTGTACGCCAATTCAATTTTATCTTCTGTAAAAATTCGTTGTACCTGTGCAGCTAACTCTCGTCCTTTGTCTACACAGATTATTTTTATTGCTTGAGACATCGTTTTCCTTTTTTGGTTTTTAATTAACTAATTTCTTCATTCATAAAAATATATGAAATTTATTTGCATGGCAAGACCTCTTTAGCTGGGAAAAATGTGCACACTATTATGTGAATCATGGATATCAAGTTGATGTGTGCATATTGTTTACAAATTTTCCCAATTAGATGATAAATTGGGCGTATTTTTCTCATTTATTTTCTAATTAGAAATTTTATTGAATTTCAAAAACTAATTATATTTATTAATAGCAATTAAATAAATAACATATGAATGAATATCAATATTACTTATAAACTGGCACCCATATTGCTATTTATTCCTAATTCAAATAGGCAGGTAATTTATATATAATATGATCAAGTATTTAAACTTTACTTTTTTAGAATGAAATGTTTTCAAAAGGTTTCATTCATGTTGCCTGTAATATACATAACCACTGGATAAGTCAGTAAGCCTATCCGGGTAAACAGAAGGAATAAACCAATGAGCAAATTAACAAACAAACATATCTTTACCTCCGAGTCAGTGAGTGAAGGGCATCCAGATAAATTATGCGATCAGATTTCAGATACCATTCTTGACGCTTGCTTGAATGAAGACCAAGATAGCAAAGTTGCATGTGAAACTGCGGTAACAACAAATTATGTTCTAAATTTAGGTGAAATAACCTGTAAGGGTTGGAATAATATCGATCCTGAAATAATTGCCCGACGTGTGGTCAAAGAAATTGGCTATGACAGGGAAGAATTGTTGTTTTCCTATAATACGTTTCTATATGAAAACATGATTCATCCCCAATCTGACGACATTGCACAGGGCGTGTCTGCAACAGATGGATTATTTAAGGAACAAGGCGCAGGAGATCAGGGCATGATGTTTGGTTATGCAACAAGCGCAACACAATCGTTTATGCCAGCACCGATACATTATAGTCATCAATTGATAGAAAGACTCCAGCAAATCAGAAAACAAGGAGATATTCCTTATCTCAGACCTGATGCCAAAACACAAATATCAGTTTTACATGATCAGGGAGCGCCGAAATGCATCACAAGCATTGTGATTTCACAACAAACAGATGAAATTCCCCTAAAACAAGTTCGCAAGGACCTCTGTCAGGCGGCACAGGAGCTGCTTTCTCCAACCGGGCTGATTCATAATGACACGAAATTTTTTATTAATCCTACTGGCAAATTTCATATTGGCGGGCCTCATGGCGATGCTGGACTCACTGGCAGAAAAATTATTGTTGATACCTATGGTGGTGTGGGGTGTCATGGCGGTGGCGCTTTTAGTGGAAAAGATCCATCAAAGGTTGATCGTTCAGCAGCATACTATGCACGTTATGCGGCTAAAAATATCATTGCAGCAGGACTTGCAGAGAAATGTGAAATTCAAGTGGCGTATGCAATCGGTGTGGCAAAGCCTTTGAGTATTAATGTTGAAACATTTGGAACATCAAAAATTGATGAAACTTTGATTCAATCTGTCCTTGAATCAAACGAAATATTTGATTTTCGTCCTGCTTCCATTATCAAAGAACTCGGACTAAAAAAACCGAGCAAGTGGAATTACCAAAAAACATCGGTTGCAGGTCATTTTGGCCGTGATATCTTTCCTTGGGAACAGCCCAATAAAGTGGCCCATCTGCGTGATGCATTGCATATCAATCGTGCTCGACTGGCCGCATAATAAAATATTCAAAAATATATAAATCATTAATATGAAAATGAACATAGTTATGTCTCGAAAAGGAGAAAAAGATTGTATGAAAAATCAAACCAATACGCCTGAAATATCAGAGATTTTATCCAATCCAGGGAGCACCAGACAATTGGATTATAAAATTGCAGATTTAAGTCTCTCATCCTGGGGGAGGATGGAAATTGAAATTGCTGAAAAAGAGATGCCAGGGTTAATGGCCATTCGTCAAAAATATGGTCAGGATAAACCGCTTCAAGGGGTGCGTATCATGGGGAGCCTGCACATGACTGTTCAAACAGCCGTGTTAATTGAAACCCTTGTGGCGCTTGGCGCAGATGTGCGTTGGGCAAGTTGCAATATCTTTTCAACACAGGATCATGCCGCAGCAGCAGTGGTTGAGAAAAATGTGCCTGTGTTTGCCTGGAAAGGTGAAACATTAGAAGAATACTGGTGGTGCACACTCAATGCCATGATCTGGCAAGATGGAACAACACCACAATTGATTGTCGATGATGGTGGGGATGCCACGCTGCTCATTCACAAAGGTCTTGCTGTTGAGAAAGATCCATCCATTTTGAATATTCCAACAGATAATAAAGAATTACAGGTGGTGAATCGTTTACTTGCCGAAGTCTATCAAACAGCTTCTTTTTTCTGGCACAGTGCTGTTGAACAATGGGTGGGCGTTTCAGAGGAAACCACAACAGGTGTCCATCGACTCTATCATATGCAAAAGGACAACTCATTGCTTGTCCCAGCAATCAATGTAAATGATTCGGTTACAAAATCCAAATTTGATAACATATATGGATGCCGCCATTCATTGGTAGATGGTATTTGTCGTGCCATGGATGTCATGCTGGCAGGCAAAAATGCCATGATTTGTGGATTTGGAGATGTTGGCAAAGGGTCTGCAGAATCGTTGGCTGGACAAAAATGTCGTATTTTTGTTTCTGAGATTGACCCCATTTGTGCCCTTCAGGCGTGTATGGCCGGATATACTGTCTGCACAATTGAAGACATTCTGAACACCGCAGATATCTATGTCACAGCAACGGGCAACAAGGATGTCATCACAGCAGAACATATGTCCAAAATGAAAGACCAGGCAATTGTCTGCAACATTGGTCATTTTGATAATGAAATTCAAGTAGATGCCTTGAATAATTGGCCAGGTATAAAAAAAATCAATATCAAACCACAGGTTGATAAATATATTTTTCCAGATGGACATTGTATTTATATGCTCGCAGAAGGACGCCTGGTGAACCTGGGCTGTGCCACTGGACATCCCAGTTTCGTGATGTCCAATTCCTTTACAAATCAGGTTTTGGCACAGATAGACTTGTGGAAAAACAGAAGAGAAATTGGCGTTTATGTGCTTCCAAAAGAACTGGATGAGGAAGTTGCAAATCTTCATATTGATCAATTGGGTGCCAGGCTGACAAAACTTCGGCCAGACCAGGCGGATTATATCGGCGTACCGATAAATGGTCCATTCAAACCGGCGCATTATAGATATTAACCACTTATACATATAAATAATCAAGGAGTTTCAAAATGATGAACCCCATCACGATTGAAAAAAAAGAGCAAATTTACGGTGAAAATCCTTTGGATGTTAGAGAATCCGATCATTATCAACACGAATATGTCACCCCATTTGTGGAAAAGTGGGATGAGTTGATCGATTGGGACAAAAGAGCAGAAAGCGAAGGACGTTTCATCATAGACAAATTGAAAGCGCGAAACGTTGATAAAGTTCTGGATATTGCAACTGGAACAGGTTTTCATTCTGTTCGTTTATTAAAGGCAGGTTTTAATGTAACCAGCGTGGATGGCAATGCAGAGATGTTAACCAAAGCGTTTGAAAATGCCAGGCGCAACAATTGTATTTTAAATACAGTTCATGCAGATTGGCGATGGTTAAGCCGCGAAATTGAAGAGCGTTTTGATGCGGTCATTTGTCTGGGAAATTCGTTTACGCATCTGTTTTCTGAGCGCGTCCGAAGAAAAGCCCTGGCTGAAATATATTCTGTTCTCAAATACGATGGTGTTTTGATTCTGGATCAGAGAAACTACGAATCCATCCTTGAATGTGGTTTTTCATGCAAACATAAATACCATTATTGCGGCAATGATGTCATTGCTGAGCCTGAATATATTGATGAAGGCCTTGCGCGTTTCAAATATGTATTTAAAGACAATTCTGTTTATCATTTAAACATGTTCCCCCTTCGCAAAAAGTACGTTCGAAAACTCATGCGTGAAGTCGGATTCCAACATATTGATTCCTATGGCGACTATATGGAAACATATAAGGAAAATGATCCTGACTTTTTTACTCATGTCGCCGAAAAAGTTCATTCTCCCAAGCATTTTTCAACATCAGAAACAAAAAACATGTACACAGATTCTGTGAATAAAGCGCGTCAGTATTATAACAGTTCGGACGCGGATAATTTTTATTTTACCATTTGGGGTGGTGAAGACATTCATATTGGCTTGTATGAATCAGATGAAGAGTCTATCTTTTTCGCCAGCCGAAGAACAGTCGAGCGGATGGCCTCCCGACTCAAAATTGATAGCAAAACAAAAGTATTAGATTTGGGGTCAGGCTATGGTGGAACCGCACGTTTTCTGGCAAAAACATATGGATGTCGAGTAACAGCGCTGAATTTAAGTGAAGTTGAAAATCAACGCAATCGAGAAATGACCCGCGCACAAGGACTTGAACATTTAATTGAAGTCATTGATGGCAGCTTTGAAGATGTTCCATTTCCAGATGCAACATATGACGTCATCTGGTCTCAGGACGCATTTTTGCATAGTGGTGATCGAAAAACAGTGATTGAGGAAGTCGCTCGCTTACTCAAACCAGGTTGCGATTTTATTTTTACTGATCCCATGCAAACAGAAAATTGCACAAAAAAAGAACTTCAACCGATATATGATCGCATTCACCTGGAAAGCCTAGGATCTTTGAATTTTTATCGTTCTCGTGCAAATCGGTATGGTCTCAAAGAAATTGGCTATGAAGATTATTCTTCTCAAATGGCTATTCATTATAGCAGGGTTTTAAAAGAGACAGAAAAACGTGAGGACGAACTGAAGCAGTCTGTGAGCGAAATTTATATCACCAATATGAAAAAAGGATTGAATTACTGGGTTGAGGGTGTGAACAATGGTTGTCTTCAATGGGGAATTTGTCACTTTCAAAAACGATAGGTGTGCGTACAGAAAATTATTGTTTGTGTATTTAAAACTATAAATAAATCGGTCATTCAAACCCTGAAGGCTTAAACATAGAAGCCCAGGCATCGTCCGGACACTGACCGGGTAAAGGCCATAGCCGCCAGGCTAATGCAAACTCTTTTGTATGCTCGTTCCCAGGCTCTGCCGGCTCTGCCTGGGAACTTATTCCTGGCGGCTCTGCCACCTGTTCTGTTCGTAGGTGACAGATCCACCTGGGTATATGTTCCCAGGCAGAGCCTTTTTGAAGGTCATGCACATTATGGCATTTCTGGCTCAGAGTTACTGCTTCATCGTAAGATGAGGTACCATTAGTCGCATTAGCGCCAATCTTTCAACATTCACCATCCATTCTTTTGGTTAATAGAAGAGATTCTGGCATTAAGAATATACACGTTTAAAAGGTCTGATCCGATAACTCCTCAATGAACATGAAACTGCCTATCTGCTTAATTTAGCAATGGAAACGTTAGCCCCCGGCATACCTGAATGTATTTCAACAGCACTAAAATTTCCACATGATACCGGCTTTAAAAGATGATGCCATTGATGCCCAGGTCATTCGTTTGAGGATGGTGCTTATGGAGTTTACCGGATTGGATCAAATAGTATTTATCAGTGTTATTTTAAATATATCATTTGTTTTGATATAAATTTGAGAACATTTTTTATAAAACTATGCTTGACAAATCCACTGATTACAGTAAAAATATGCATGTACATATCAGAAATACTGGAATACCAATAATTCGTTTGGCCTGTATTTTAAAAATTGATATGTGTCAAAAACTAAAGGAGTATCTATCTATATGGATTCAGATGAATCATGCAATGAAAAAAATGAATCAATTCATGAAAAACAAAAAAAAATTGATTATACCAAAATTTTTTTTACAGACTTAAATGGCCGTGTGATGAGCCTTTCGGTCAATTATCAAAATATGGACAGGATTTTTGAAAATGGTGTTGGCTTTGATGGCAGTTCTATCGCCGGATACGCAACTGTTGAACAAAGTGATCGGATTTTATATCCAGTTCCAGATAGTTTTCATTCAGTATGTTTTAACAATGAAAATGTTGGTTTTTTTATCGGAGAAATCAGGGATGAGCATGGAAAGCGTGCAAAAACGGATCCACGTGCTGTTTTAGAACGCGTTATTGCCGATGCTGAAGCAGAGTATGGGTATCAATTTATCGCCGGCCCAGAACATGAGTTTTTTCTTCTTTCAGGAGATGAATTTAATTTAACCAAGGGTGAATTTGGTGAAGAAGTACACTCGGATAAAGCGGGATACTTTCATTCAACGCCTCATGACAAGGGAGAATTTATCAGAAACGAGATCGTTGAAGTTCTTCAAGACTGTGGTATCAAGTATGAGAAAGCCCATCACGAAGTGACGCCGTCACAACATGAAATCAATTTAGAGCCAGTGGATCCCCTCAAAGCAGCGGATCGAACAATATTGTTTACCTATGTTACTCAAAAAATTGCCGTGCAACATGGTTTATATGCCACGTTTATGCCCAAACCCTTTGATGGACTTAACAGGAATGCCCTACATATTCATCTTTCGATGCAGAATCAATCCGGAGAAAACATATTTTACGACAGCACCACAGATTGCAATCTCAGCCAGATTGCTCGCTACTTTATCGGCGGCATTTTAAAATATGCAAGGGAAACATCCATTGTAATGGCATCAACCTTCAATTCATACAAAGCTTATATTGCTGATCGAGAAGCGCCTATTGTCAGAGGATGGGGATTTAGAAATCGAAGCTCAATGGTACGGGTGCCATACAGTACATCGCCCGATAATACACGAATAGAATTACGAAATCCTGATCCAGGTGGCAATATTTATCTGCAATTGGCAGCTTATATCGCAATGGGGCTACAGGGGATTAAAGAAGAAATCGATTGTGGCAATCCGGATATCAAAAGTACTTACAAAGCCAACGCGCAAAAAACTGTCTGGAATACCAAATATCTACCCAAATCCCTGTTTGAAGCCCTTGTTGAAGCTGAAAGAAGTTCTTTCCTAACAGATCTGCTTGGAGAACGATTGTATAATAATTTTATGGAACTGAAGATTAATGACTGGGAAGATCACAGGACCCACATCACATCAAGAGAACATAAAAAATACCTGAATATTTAAATCTTCCTTAAAGACGCACGTTGTTGTGTATGTGCGTCTAATGAATAATAGAGGAGAACCATATGTTTCAAGTTGCTGCAATTCAACTTACCCCAATATTAAATGATGTTGAAGCCAATTTAAAACGTGGCATAGATTTTATGCGGCAGGTATCAGATGAGGCGGATTTAATTGTCTTCCCAGAACTATGGACAACAGGCTATTACTTATCCAAACAAGCATTTATGGAATTGGCAGAAACAACTGATGGCCCAACCATTACACGACTCAGAGAAGAGGCGTTGAAAACCAATTCTGTGATTGTCAGCTCATTTGCTGAAAAGGATGAAAAAAACAATCTTTACATTGCAGCAGCAGTAATCGATCAAAATGGAGATTTACTCGGTGTTCTTCGAAAAAGTCTGTTATGGGGACGAGAAAGTGAAATCTTTACAATGGGTGAAATAAAATATCCAATTATTGAAACAAAGCATGCTAAAATTGGCGTCTTGATTTGTTATGAGATGGAATTTCCTGAACCTTCTCGATTACTGGCCTTAGAAGGTGCAGAATTAATTGTCTGCCCTTCAGTATGGAGTGTTGCAGCGTCAAGGCGATGGGATATTCAACTACCTGCCCGGGCCCTGGATAATTCAATTTTTATAATGGGTATTAATACTGTGGGTAATAATACATGCGGTAAAAGTAAACTGGTCGGCCCCATGGGAGATATTTTTGCAGAAGCCTCTGATTCTCGAGAAGAAATCTTGGTTCGCGCAGTTGATATTCATTCTATTTATTGGGCACGTGATGAAAACCGCTATTTGGAAGATTATCGTTCCAAACTTACGCCTGGCGGACAGTCGATTCCAATACCACTGATTTGAGAAGAAAAAATCTGATAAATTTATACTTTTAAACTTTTAAGATATGATTTAACAGGAAATTATTAAATTTATCATGATGAAAGCAAATAAGGTTAGATGGTATTTCAATGATGAACTAATAAATACTTCCTAAAGATTTGAAGTATTAATAGAAAAAGCCTTTAAGGGCTTTAAATAAAGGAATATTATGTGTGGTATATGCGGCGAAATAAGATTTGACAATCAAACCCCTTCCCTTTCGATGATTGGAGACATAACAGACAATATGTCTCCAAGAGGCCCTGATGCCTCAGGAACGTATGGGCAGTCACATTTCTTATTTGGCCATCGACGTTTAAAAATTATCGATTTGAGTAATCATGCACAGCAACCAATGATCGATAGTCATTTGGGACTGAGTATTGTATTCAATGGGACAATATACAATTACAAAGAATTACGAAAAATTCTTGAGAAAAAAGGATACAATTTCTTTTCAAATGGCGATACTGAGGTTATTTTAAAAGCCTTCCATGCATGGGGAGAATCCTGTGTCGATCACTTTAATGGCATGTTTGCTTTTGCTATTTATAATCGCCAGAACGATCAACTATTTCTTGCACGAGATCGTTTGGGAATTAAACCCTTGTATTACTCAAAAACATCGCGTTACTTTCGATTTGCATCAAGTCTGCCTGCACTTTTAGCAGATAAAGATGTCGATACCCAAATCGATCCAGTCGCGTTACATTATTACATGACATTTCATTCAGTTGTACCCGCACCCAATACCATTATTAAAGGTGTCCGAAAAGTAAAACCAGCGCACACATTGACAATCACTTCTGATGGAGAAATAAAGGAAAATAATTATTGGACGCTAAATTTCATTACCAGAACAGAAGAACAAGAGTATACATTTGATGACTGGAAATATGGTTTGAAAAGTCAACTTGAAAATGCGGTCATTAGGCGTTTAACAGCAGATGTTCCTGTGGGCGTTCTTCTTTCAGGCGGGCTGGATTCCAGTTTGCTTGTAGGGCTTTTGTCTAAAATGGGAAGTAAGGACTTAAATACCTTTTCCATTGGTTTCGAATCAGTGAGAGGTAAGAAGGGAGATGAGTTTGAATATTCCGATGTCATTGCACAGGAATTTGAAACAATACACCATAAAATTGAGGTCGACACCACCCGGGTGCTGCCATCCTTGGATTTATGTGTAAAAAGTATGAATGAACCAATGGTTAGCCATGATTGTATTGGCTTTTACCTATTGAGTGAAGAAGTTTCCAGACATGTAAAAGTTGTCCAAAGTGGTCAAGGAGCGGATGAAGTTTTTGCCGGGTACCATTGGTATCCACCCATGATGACAAGTACGAATCCTGTTGAGGATTATGCAAAAGTATTCTTTGATCGAGATCATGAAGAATATCAGCAGGCAGTTCATCAAAAATTTATAGCGTCAAATTATAGTATGGACTTTATTTCACAATCATTTGCATCATCTGGTGCAGAATCAGCTATTGACAAAGCACTTCGGAATGATATTACAATCATGCTCATTGATGACCCTGTCAAGCGTGTAGATAATATGACAATGGCATGGGGGCTTGAGGCGCGTGTTCCTTTTTTGGATCATGAACTGGTTGAATTTGCCGCTCGAATACCTGCTGATATGAAAGTCAGGAGCAATGGCAAATATATTTTGAAAGAACTTGCACGTGAAGTTATTCCATCAAAGGTGATTGATCGACCAAAAGGATATTTTCCTGTACCGGCTTTGACCTATCTGAGAGGTGAGTATTTAGACAGCGTTCGTGATATTTTAAATGCACAATCTGCCATTAATCGTAATGTTTTTAATATGGAATATATACATATGCTTTTAAAAGATCCTGAAAACCATATCACGCCGCTCTCAGGATCAAAATTATGGCAAGTGGCCTTGTTGGAATACTGGTTACAAACACATATCAATTAAATGAGATGAACCAATGCACAAATCAAATCATAGGATAGAGAAAGGTTTTGGACAATCCCTGAGAAATTGGGAAAAAATTCAAAGCCCGGAAACCAAAAAAATGATGTCAAATGCATTCATTGAAATGGGATGGGGCCGTCTGGTATTTGGACATACATTTGAATCAAACGAAAAAATTGTCGAAGCCATGTGTACGCAGGGTTATGATACAAGAGATATTGCCATCTATGTCATTGACCCCCATGTTATTGTCAGCATGGCGCCTGATAAACTGTTTATTGATCCTTCACATACGTTCAGACTGTGGTCGTATGATTATCACTGCGTTAATTATATGCAACAACCATTTGTCATTCAAAGACTATCGTCAACAATTGAGGCTGAGGCTGTCAATCGTATTTATGCAGCATGTCATATGAAAGGTGCAGATCCTGATTTCATGATTGACAAACGCGCAAGCAAATTAAGAACCTATTGGATTGCAAGGGATTCAAATAATAACAATATTATTGGAACGATATCAGGAGTTGATCATGTTGAAGCTTTCGATGATCCAGAAAATGGTGCCAGTCTCTGGTCTCTTGCAGTCGATCCACAAGCGAATTTTCCAGGTATCGGCAGCGAACTTGTCAGGCGGCTTGTAGAGCATTATTTTACAAAAGGACGATCCTTTGTCGATGCCAGTGTCATTCATGATAACACAAGCGCCATTCAACTTTACTCCAAGTTAGGATTTCAAAGAATCCCAGCATTTTGTATTAAGCGCAAAAATCCAATTAACCAGCGGTTGTACATTGCACCCAACCCGGAAAACGCTTTGAATCCTTACGCAAAAATTATTGTTGATGAAGCACGAAACAGAGGCATTTTGATCGACATTGTTGATGAAAAATATGGATTGTTTAACCTGACATTTGGCAGTCGTACCATTGCCTGTCGTGAATCTCTTTCTGAAATGACAAACGCAGTTGCCATGACAAAATGTGATGACAAACGACTGACAAGAAAACTGTTAAAAAATAAAAATATTCAGGTGCCACTTCAAAAAATTTCAACGTCACGAAAGGAAGATCATACGTTTATGAACCAGGTTGAACGTGTGGTTGTGAAACCCGCTCGGGGCGAACAGGGCACTGGTATCAGTGTAGATATTTCCAATGAAAATGAACTTGATCTTGCAATTAAAAAGGCCAGGGAAACCTGTTCCGATGTTCTTCTGGAGGAATTGATTGAGGGGGTTGATCTCAGAGTAATTGTAATAAATTATGAAGTGGTCGCTGCTGCTGTGAGAAAACCGCCGGTCATTACCGGTACAGGTAGTCATACCATAAAAGATCTCATTGAAAAGTATAATCGTAGAAGATTGGCAGCAACCGGCGGGGAAAGTAAAATCCCAATGGACAACGAAACATTACGTTGTTTGAAACAAAAATCATATATTTATGATTCTATCCTGGAAAAAGGCGAAACACTTGTCGTAAGAAAAACAGCTAACCTGCACACCGGTGGTACCATTCATGATGTTACAGATCAACTGTCTGACACAATAAAAGCAGATGCTGTAGAAATCAGCCGAACAATTGATATTCCTGTTACAGGACTTGATTTTATCGTCCCTGATATTCGAAAGGACAAATATGCATTTATCGAGGCAAATGAACGTCCGGGCCTAGCCAATCACGAACCGCAGCCAACTGCCGAACGATTCATTGATTTTCTTTTTCCAGAAACAGTAGGTAATCAATGAAAACAAATATACAAATCGACCAACAATATTTACAGGAACAATTACTTTCCTTACTTCAAATTCCAAGCCCATCTGGTTATACAGACCAGGTGGTGCATTATGTTTGTAAGCAGCTTGAGTCTTTTGGGATCTCTTATAATGTCACACGTAGAGGTGCGATTAGAGCGACACTGAAAGGTAAGATGGATACATTGGATCGTGCAGTATGTGTCCATTTGGATACCTTGGGTGCTATGGTAAAACGATTAAAGTCCAATGGTCGTCTGGCGATTGCTTCAATCGGCACATGGTCCAGTCGTTTTGCAGAGGGCGCACGGGTAACAATATTTACACAAGACAAAAAAATTCGAGGCAGAATCCTGCCATTAAAAGCCTCAGGGCATGTGTATAATGAAGAAATCGATACCCAGCCTGTATCCTGGGACAACCTTGAAGTTCGCGTGGATGTCAATTGTTCGAATCAGGATGAGTTGATATCTTATGGTTTTGAAACAGGCAATTTTATTGCAGTTGATCCCTGCCCGGAGATCGATGAAAATGGGTATATCAATTCTCGTCATTTGGACGACAAAGCAGGCGCCGCGATTCTGTTGGCCCTGATAAAGGAAATCAGTACATCAAAGATTGAACTTCCGGTTGACTGCCATCTGTTATTTACAATTAGCGAGGAAGTCGGTATGGGGGCAACCGAAGTCCTGTACAATGATGTGACTGAAATGATCGTTATCGATAGTGCCATGGTTGCACCCAAACAAAACTCAAGT
>Ga0272440_1002555_pt1 | contig 14109 bp, 11 predicted proteins | sample SSMMMBAug17_FD_192440 | JGI IMG/M metagenome (GOLD analysis project Ga0272440, IMG submission 192440) | Marine sediment archaeal communities from Little Sippewissett salt marsh, Falmouth, MA, United States - SSM-MMB-Aug17 | ecosystem: Environmental > Aquatic > Marine > Wetlands > Sediment ...
AATAACGCTTTCGTTCCTATGTACGATGGGCGAACATAAGGTTCGCCCCTACACGTTCTTGGCACATAAGTAAATGAGGAATTTATTTTTCGAGCATTCCTAAGTTAGCTAAACTCGCAACATAACCAACTTTTTGGGGAAGCGCCCAAAATACTTTTCCTTGATATTTTTAAAAATTTTGATTATAAAGAAGCGATCAAGTAATCAGGAATGCTTTGAAAAATGAGCTTGATATTTTCCGAGCTTTCTTATTATCTCTGAAAGGGCGTAACCCCAGGTGAAATATTCCTCAGACAGGATTCCGGCGGGGTGAACGTGGTGTTCTCTCTTAAACAATACCTGAATCAAACCTATGTACGAAAACCAATGTACATTAAATTTGATACCAGTTATAGATTAAGAGCGAACATAAAACAACATAAGGTAAAGTAATGATGTTACAAACGATATCCTACTTAATGATCAAACTTATTTTTGCTTTTATAGGCATTTTACCCAAATCATGGCGTGATCGACTTGGCGATGAATTGGGCATGTTGATCTATCGACTTGACCAAAGGCATCGCAAAGTCGTAAAAAAGAATATGAATATTGCGTTTGGAAAGGAAAAATCATCAAAGGAAATTGATGCATTATGCAAACGTAGTTATAAAAATCTGGGCCGGATATTTTTTGATATTGGCTGGATTTCTATTTCCAATAAAACCCTGGATATCTATGAGGTCCAGGGCGCGGAAAATCTTCGTCGTGCGTACTTGCAAGGGAAAGGGGTGTTGATTGTAACAGCCCATTTTGGCAATTGGGAGCTTTTGCGGGAAGCGGGCTATTTCGTTTTCAAAAAATATGGATGGCGCTCCAGCATTGTTGCAAGACGTTTGGATTTTGAGCCCCTGGAACGTTTTTTTCTAGAAGTTAGATCAAGATTTGGGACACGTGTTCTGCCTACCAGAAAAAATACATATAAATCAATCCTTGAAATCTTGACTGACAAAACCCATAAGAACAATGTTGTTTTGCTAAATGATCAACGCGTTGATTGGTATGAAGGTGTTTTTGTTGACTTTTTTGGCAAGTTGGCCTGTACCAATATTGGACTGGCACGACTGGCCAAACAAACAGGTGCACCTGTTGTTCCATTGTATGTCATTCGAACAAAACATGGCTATATTGGACAATTCCAACCCGAAATTCCCTGGATTCCTACTGATGATGATTATTTGGATCTGGTGGAAAACACACAACGATATACGCATAATATCGAATCCATGATTCGCAAATACCCTGAGCAATGGTTTTGGGTTCATAATCGATGGAAAACACAACCCTGGTGCCCCTGGCCCAAAACAAACAAGGAGAAAATATGATTTCAATTAATGACATTCAAATCAAAACAATCAGTGAAAATACTGCAGCAACCCCTCTTATAATGGCAGAATGGGGCTTAAGTATGGAGATAAAGCTGAACAATCAAAAAATTTTGTTTGATACTGGCGCAGGCAATATTAATGTATTGCGGCATAACATGATGGTCATGCAAGTTGAACCATCACAGATCTCCAGTATTATTCTCAGTCACGCCCATCAGGATCATACAGGCGGTTTGCGTTACTTTCTCTCTCAGCGTGCCTATCAAACATCAGATTCTATTCCTATTTATTGTCATCCAAAAACCCTTCAACCCACATATGTTAAATCGCCCATGAACAATACATACCGCTTTTTCGGATGTCCCTTTTCTGTTGAAGAAATTCGAAGGTACAATGCTGAGTTTTCAGTGTCCAATGACCCCATTGAGATAGATGGCACATCTGTTATGACCAGCGGGGAAATTCCCATGATCAACGACTATGAAAGTGTTGGCTTTAACTTTTTTAATAAAAACAATGATGACTACCAGCTAGATACTGAAATGATTGATGATCTTGCATTATTTATTCAAACAAATCGCGGTTTGGTTATCATTTTGGGATGTGCCCATCGCGGTATGATCAATACCATACACCATGCACAGAAAGTTACTGGTATTGATGACATTTATATGGTCGTTGGCGGAACACATCTTGCCAACGCGCCAAAAGATCGCATGGATCAAACGATTGCTGAAATTAAACGTTTGAATATTAATAAGGTCGGTGTTTCTCATTGTACAGGCTTGACTTCGGGGGCATATCTTCAAAAGGAACTGGGTACTGATATTTTTTTTAACAATAATGCCGGATCAATTATCCGATTTGAAAATGATGCCTTGGATATCAATCAATAAAATGAATGAAAAAAAAAAATGATTGTGAAAAACGTCTTTATATTTGTTTTATACACCTTAAGCATCTTTGTTGGCATTGTGCCAGAGATCTGGAGTGAAATGAATTGGTCTTTGGGAACATTGCATGAACAATTAGCCGTTCCACCAGATCATATTACACCAAGAGTTTACTTTGGCGCATCAGTAGCACTTTCAGATCAGTTTGCAATTATCGGCGCAAAAAAAGATAATCAAATTGTCAAAAATGGTGGCTCAGCGTATATATATGAAAAGAATGATGTCAATGAATGGATTTTAGTAAAAAAAATTGTGGGCAGCAATAACAATAAAAATGATTATTTAGGGATATCTGTTGGATTGGCGGGAAATTTTGCTTTTGCGGGTGCAAATAGTTACAGTATGAACGAAAACAGTTCACTTGGAATTGTTTATGTCTATCAGCGTCAGAACGATGGCGAGTGGATGCAAACGCAAACACTTATTCCAGAAGCAATTGACAGTACCCATAATTTTGGTTGCTCTATAGCTGCTTACAATACACAACTCATTGTCGGCGCATATGGAAATACAAAAGAATCTGGTAAGGCTTTTTTCTTTGAATTAGAGGGGAATCAATGGATACTGCGCCAGTGCCTTGAACCAAAAACGCCGGATATTAAAGGTCGATTTGGGAATGCTGTTGATATTTATGATGATTACATCATTGTTGGTGCATATGTCGGTTTTGATGGGAAAGGTGTTGTCTATATTTTTCAAAAAATGGAAGGTATCTGGAAACAAATTGAATTGTTTGAATCACCATCGCCGGACTACAATACGCTCTTTGGTTATGATGTTGCTATTAACGATCAATATGCAATCGTTGGTAGCAAGGGAGAATATAAAGATGATATGCGAAATGTCGGTGCAGTCTATGTATACCAAAACAAGGAGAATTCTTGGGAATTCATGTCCAAATTATCTGAGCCTGATTTGAATATTGATGATAAATTTGGCGTATCAATTGATATCAATGGCGATATATTGGCTGTAAGCGGGACTAAAATGGATTCTGATATTGAAGATAGTGGCGCAGTCAACATTTATCGTATTAAAAAGAATCAGTTTACTTTGCTAAAGAGAATAACTGCACAATCTGCCCAAACAGTAATGTTATATGGAAGTGCGTTGAAAATGTATAAAAATATGGTTCTTATAGGTGCTGAGGGCTATAAAAATAATGACTACCCGATTGGTGGTGCTTATTTTTATACACTGGATTCGTCAGAACCTTTTGGTTCGGATGGCGTTTTAGGATTGGATGATATTGTGCGATTTTTACAAATAATGACTTCACAGTAAAGGAGCGACAATGGCTAAAAAGTCAGGAAAGCTCAGGCAACAACATGCTCATTTTTCTTGATCGTCCAACAGAATAAGTTCGTGTAGCGACGTCACTACAGTACATTTACCTCAAAACGAACAATATCAATAATCCTAAGGAAAACTCGAAAAATAAGTTCCCCATTTACTTATGTGCCAGACCGATGTAGGGGCGAACCTTATGTTCGCCCTCGAACTAATAACGCTTTCGTTCCTATGTACGATGGGCGAACACAAGGTTCGCCCCTACATCGGTCTGGCACATAAGTAAATGGGGAACTTATTTTTCGAGCATTCCTAAGATCCTAAGTTTTCGGATAGAAAAAAGTCAATTTTTACCTCCATACAAATCTTTATATCATTTCAGAATGTTTTGGCCTCTCTATTGCAAAAGTCTTTTTATAAACATACTTGATATATCGGAAAAACAAAATCTTGATTTATATTGGTTCAAGTGCAATGCCGCTTGCTAACGCGCGCGGCTCTGAAATTTTCGGCAGCTTTTAATCTGAGCCGCGCGCGTTAGCAAGCGGGACTGTACTTGAAGCAAATATCAAACAGGCTTTCCAAACATGCACAAAAGTTAGGCTAATCTAAAATTTGCCTGAAGGGCACTATGTTCAAATATTTACAATATTTAGGAATGCTCTGAAAATAACATGCTCATTTTTTTTGATCGCCCAATAAAAAAAGGTCGTGTAGAGATTTAGTATGCGACGTCTCTACAGTACAATTACCTCAAAACGAACAATATCAATAAATGGGGAAGGTATTGTCAGAGCTTGCCTTAGGAAATAATCAAATGGCTGGCATTGGTTTTGAACTAAAACGTATTATGCGACATGAAACGTTCTTAAGTGAATTTACAGCATATTTGTATTCAGCGATGATATCATCCGGTCCATGGCTCATGTCAATTTTGTGTCTTGCAATATTGGGAATTTTTCGTGGGGGAGAAAACATACGTGCACACGAGCTGTTTCGGTCAACAGTCGTATATACATATGCGGGCTCATTAATTTTCAGCGGGATTATCCAACTGGTTTGTACAAGGTATCTGGCTGATCAGCTGTATGAACAAAAAATTGACAATGTTTTAAGCACATTTTTTACCTGTACTGTATTTTTACTGACAATTGGATCCATTCTTTCCGGCGGGGGGCTCTATTTTTTTGAAATTTCCATCGTGCATAAATTTTTGGGAATTCTCCTGTTTCTGGTAATCAACATGATCTGGTTAAGCATGATTTTTTTATCAGCAGTTAAAGATTATCATAGTGTTGTGTTTTCATTTGCACTGGGAGCGGTTATCAGTATTATTTTGGTGTTTGAATTGGGTCCCATAATGGGTGTAGAAGGTGATCTTTTGGGATATTTGATTGGTCAGTCATTAACACTGTTCTGGTTGGTTACAAGACTTCTGGCAGAATTTCCGGCTGCGGAATTTTGGGATAAAGGACTTATGATATATTTCAGAAAGTATTGGGACCTGGCCTGTATTGGATTTTGTTTTAATATGGGGATTTGGGTCGATAAATTTGTATTTTGGACCGCACCAGATTCGAATGTAATTGTCCCCTATTTTCGAACCCACAATTTATATGATTCTCCTTTATTCTTTTCCTATCTAACGATTGTTCCCACCCTGGCGATGTTCATGTTAAAAATTGAAACGAGTTTTTATGATCATTATCGAAAGTATTATTCCAAAGTAATTGGAAAAAAAGATATGGCAAATATTTTAGAAGAAAAAAATATGATGGTTGCTACCCTGAAGGAAAGTATTCGAGAGATCTTTATTATTCAAGGATCTGTTACGACATTGTGTATTGTTTTTACACCTGAGATTATTCAGGCACTTGGTTTTTCCGCTTTACAGGCTGGCATATTCCAGGTGACATTAATTGGCGCTTTTTTAAACATATTGCTGGTAATAAATGTTATCATTTTGTTTTATTTTGATCAGAGAAAAAGTGTACTTCTTGTAACAATGGTATTTTTAATTTGTAATTTTTCTTTTAGCTTGTTGAGCACGATATGGGGGATTCAATACTATGGTTATGGGTACACCTATTGTTGTTTATTTTCGCTTCTCACTGCTTTTCAACAATTAAACTCTAAAATGAACAATTTGGAATACATTACATTTACCAGTCAGCCGGTTGCTTGAGGGGTGAGGATGGCGTCCACAGCATCAGATGTGGAACGCTTAAAACGCACTTTAACCAGGTTGAACAATAAAATGACCTAAAATATTAAATGAGTCACTTATGTTTCGAAAAATCTGAGACAGAATGAGAAGAGTGCCTTATTTTTTTCGCATTCATTGATCACTAACGATTGCTTCACGCTGATCAATGGGAATATATTTTTTCAGTTGCGGACCCACATAAAGTTGACAGGGGCGAAACAGCGTGCTTTCATCATCTTCATTACCTTCTTTCCATTGCGCAATCCATCCAGGCAGACGGCCAATGGCGAACATGACTGTAAACATGCTGGTTGGTATCCCCAATGTTCGAAGCACAATACCACTATAAAAATCCACATTGGGATAGAGATTATGATCAATAAAGTATGAATCACTTAAAGCAACATCTTCAAGTTTTTTGGCAATGTCTAATAGTGGATCATCTGTATGAGTTACTTTTAGCAGGCGATCACATACAGATTTGATAATTTTTGCACGTGGATCGTAAGTTTTGTAAACACGATGGCCAAAGCCCATCAGTCTGAAAGGATCCTTTTTGTCTTTGGCGCGTTTAATAAAGGGGGTCACATCCCCACCATCTTTATGAATCTCTTTTAGCATCTCAATTACAGCCTGATTGGCCCCACCATGTAAAGGACCCCATAATGCACAAATACCGGCAGAAATGGCTGAATACAAATTCACCGCAGCACTTCCAACCAGACGAACTGTTGATGTTGAACAATTTTGTTCATGGTCTGCATGCAATATCCAAAAAACATTTAACGCCCTGACAAAATCTAAGTTTTCAACATATGGATCTACAGGCGTTGTAAACATCATATGCAAAAAATTGGAACAATAACTCAAATCCGGTCGCGGATATTCAACGCGATGTCCCCTGGAAATTTTATATGACATGGCAGCCATTGTTCGAACTTTGGACAGCAGGCGTGTCACTGTTATGTTAATTCGTTCTTCATGGGATGATCCCAAAAAAGGATAGAAACTGTTCAGCGCATTGACCATTGAAGACAGTATTCCCATAGGATGGGATCTTTCGGGAAAGTTTTGATAAAATATCTGCATATCTTCATGCACCAGAGAATGCTCTGTTAATAATGATGAAAAACTGGCCAATTCCTCAGCAGAAGGTAACACCCCATTTATCAACAAAAACGCTGTTTCGACAAATGTTGAATGTTCTGCGAGTTGTTCCACAGGAATGCCACGATATCTTAAAATACCTTGTTCCCCATCCATAAATGTAATTGCACTCTTGCAACTTCCTGTATTGGCAAAGCCTGGGTCTACAGTAACGTATCCCAATGTTTTGTTCAGGTTTGATATGTCTATTGCATTTTCTTGTTCTGTACCTGTGATTACAGGCAATTTCATTGATTTTTCTCCGGCAATCAAAGTTGCAGATGACTCCATTATGCTCCTCCTTGAATCTTGTTATTGTGATGAATTTTACACTAAAATACTGAAATGTCAAGATCTGATTTGTATTTTTAACATGGAATGATTAAGAGGCTTGCTTTTTTTAATAAATATGATAAATCATGCTTGCAAAAGGACAAATTTAATATGCAAAATGAATACTGTCCAATAAAAAATTTTTCAGGGAGGTTTTCAAATGCCACATAACTATAGTGCTCATTCAAAAAAATTTCGACAACGAGAATTCTGGTTGTCGCACGAATCGCCAAAGACCAGACATCATGCTGCAACATTATTATATGCATTGCTATTTGTTAATATTTTTTTGCTTATTGTTTTGATTAATAATAGAGATACCACAGAGTATGCAACAATTAAACAGGTAAATAAGATCGAAACACATTTGTTCCAACTTGAAGAAAGATTGGTCTGGACTGATGAAAAAATCGATACCATGCAAGCTGTAGCTGAGGCATCGGCCATGCAAGCTTTGGAAGAAAAAAAAGAAGCTGAATTAAACGCGATACATGAAAATGAGCAAGAGCTGAGCGAACTAGAAACACCGGTTATCTCTAATATCCCAGTTGAGAAACCCGTACCGAAAAAAATTGAAACTGTACAAACGTTAGAACCGAAAGTGCCGCCCAAAAAATTGCCTGTCATTGGCCCAAAGATAAAAAAGAAAAAAATTAAACGTCGTGAATTAGGAATTATATATAAATATCATAAGGTCAGACAGGGAGAAACCCTGTATCGTATCGGGTTAAAATATGATGTGCCTGTTACTGAAATTCGACGTTTAAATCATTTGAATCCAAATGAATCCATTCATCCCGGGCAGCGGTTACTTGTGAGCCAGGGAGAAAGATAACGATATTGGCACATCATGAAAAAAATTACACAATATTATTCCTCAATTGGGGACCTGATTGATTTTTTAAAAAATGAGGACATTGTTTACGTGCAGCCTCATAATTATCCTGATCATGATGCTATCGCATCAGCCTTTGGTCTGCAACATTTTCTTATGCATTTTGGAATTTTGGCGAAAATTGTTTACGATACAATTATTCAAAGAGATTCGGTCATTCGTATGATGGATGATTTAAACATTACAGCGCATCAAATTTCTGATATTTCTATGACAGCGAGCAATAAAATTGTTTTGGTAGATGGATGTAAGGGAAACACCAATGTTACAGACTTGATCGGTGATGAGGTGGGCGTTATAGATCATCATCTCGTCGTTGAACCAGATGATGTCGAATTTTCAGATATTAGAGTTGAATATGGTGCATGCGCATCAATAATTGCCTCATATTATATGACACATCAAGTGATGATGCCTCCGAATGTGGCATCTGCCTTGCTGATTGGAATCAACATGGACACAGCACTTTTAACCAGAAATGTGTCCGAATTTGACATTCGTGCCTATTTACATTGTTATCGTATTGCAAATGTGTCCTATGTAAACAGCATCATCCGAAACTATATTCGTCTTGATGACCTCAGTTATTATCAATATCTCATAAATCATAAAAAGATTTATGAACGAATGTTATTTTGTTATTTTCCACAGGGATGTAACCAAAATTTATTGGGCATATTATCTGACTTTGCTTTGGCACTTGAAGAGATTGATCTTGTTGTCCTTTGCTCAAAAGGTGAAAAAATTCATTTTTCATTGAGAAGTGAAGTGCTTGAATGGGATGTATCAGTTCTTATTCGGAACTTGCTTGAAGGTGTTGGATTTGGTGGCGGACATGCAGACATGGCCGGTGGCATTATCCCTGATAGCAACCAATTTGATCCTGATTATATGTTTAACAAAACAATTAAACTTTTGTATGGATATGGTGAATATGATTGAATAATTCCAACCTCATTATTTTGGGCGCCGGTCATTTTGGCAGCCGTGCACTGATTGAATGCAATACTGCGTATCCCGGATGCCAAATGACCATTGTTGATCATAATGAAAACAGATTAAAAAAATGGACACAATCCTTCTCCTGTAAGACAATCTGTAATGATGGCATTTCGTATTTGAATTCCTTGCCCAACGATAATTATACACATTCTCTCTGGATCATTCCATCTATTCCCATACATGTGGCGTTTGAATGGGTAAAATCTCGACTGACAAAACAAGTCCGACACATAGATATACCGGATACCATTCTTGCGCAATTGCCAAATGCCATGCCGGGTACAAAAGGAACTGTTTACATGAGTTATGCCTCATTTCGATGTCCGGATAACTGCCCGGAACCTATCGATCATTGTTACACTACGAAACAGCCAAGACCCATCAGCTTATATGAAAAACTACACAATATCAACGTCAGTAACTTTTCATCAATTGTGCTTAGAAGCAGACAAATATTGCCTGGAATAGGTGGTTTTCAGTTTTGCGATTTGACTGATACGATGGATCGTGTTGTATCCTCTGAAAAATGTGTCTTGCTTAGTACTGCTTGCCGATGTCATGGGGTTATGGATGCTTTTGTTTGACGTGTTATATGAAAATCAATTTCATCAATTCCTATAAACAAGAATCGGAATCATGCGCTTGATTTCGATTTTTGCTTGCAGGAATTGACACAATAATGTATCGAACAATATCTTTTTGACATATTTGTATCTTAATGCTATCAAAAACACATTCTTTAAAAATAAAAACAAATATTTTTTTATATTAATATCAGCATTTTAATTTGATTTTATGGATTTTTTCAAAATATGGCATACTCTATGCTCATATAAGTTAGGAATGCTCGAAAAATAAATTCCTCATTTACTTATGTGCCAAGAACGTGTAGGGGCGAACCTTGTGTTCGCCCATCGTACATAGGAACGAAAGCGTTATTAGTTCGAGGGCGAACATAAGGTTCGCCCCTACATCGGGCTGGCACATAAGTAAATGGGGAACTTATTTTTCGAGTTTTCCTTAGAAATTAATAATTAATTGACTCAAGTTAATTAAGAAAACAAACATTACATTTAATAAACAGGAGGTTTATATGTCAATCCTTTGTAACACCAAAGAGGATGTTTTAAAAATTGTTCGTGATAAAAATGTCAGTTTTATACAATTCTGGTTTACAGATGTATTGGGAATTTTAAAAAGTTTCGCAATTACACCATCTGAGTTAGAAAATGGATTATCAGAGGGTATGGGTTTTGATGGGTCATCCATAGAAGGTTTTGCACGAATTCATGAAAGTGATATGGTCGCAATGCCAGATCCAAAAACGTTTCAATTTTTACCCTGGCGCCCCGATGAACGACCTGTAGCGCGCATGTTCTGTGATATTTTAAATCCTGATGGCAGTTCATATGATGGAGACCCGAGGTATGCGTTTAAACATTTGCTCAATTCTATTGCGAAAAAAGGATATACCTTTTATCTTGGACCGGAACTGGAATATTTTTATTTCAAAGATTCCAAAACACCGGATGGTATTGATGAAGGCGGTTATTTTGATAGTCGTCCTTTAGATATGGGCTCAGATTTACGTCGCGAAACCATTTTTGCACTTCAGGATAGTGGCATAGAGGTTGAGTATAGTCATCATGAAGTTGCACCCAGTCAGCATGAAATTGATCTCAGGTATGATGAAGGTTTGAAAATGGCAGATAAAACAATGACTTATCGACTGGTAGTCAAGGAAATTGCACGAAAATATGGATATTATGCCACATTTATGCCGAAACCCATATTTGGCGAAAATGGAAGCGGTATGCATGTGCATCAGTCGTTATTTGAAGATAAAAAGAATCTATTTTTTGATGGTTCAGATCAGTATAATTTGTCCAAGTTGGGCAAAAACTATATCGCCGGGTTAATGAAACATGCGCGAGAAATTATTGCTGTTACCAACCAATGGGTGAATTCATATAAACGATTGGTTCCTGGTTATGAAGCACCTGTCTATATTTCATGGGCAAGACGAAATCGGTCTGCAATGATTCGCGTCCCCATGTATAAACCGGGAAAAGAACTTGCAACACGCATGGAATTTCGAGCGCCAGATCCTTCATGCAATCCCTATCTTGCTTTTTCTGTCATGCTCGCAGCAGGCCTCAAAGGGATCGAAGAAGGCTATGAATTACCCGAGCCAATTGAGGATGATATTTTTGAAATGAATGATGCTGCAAAGAAAGAGCGTGGGATTGAAACACTTCCAGGAAATTTGTATGAAGCCATTAAAGAAGTCGAAAATTCTGAGCTTGTGAAATCAGCTTTGGGAGAACATATTTTCAATAAGTTCATTGATAATAAAAAGATTGAATGGGATAAATATCGCACCCATGTCAGCAAATATGAACTCCAAAAATATCTGCCCATCATGTAATTCAACACATTTTTATGAGGCATAAAAAATGTTTTTTTATGCCTCATTCCCTCATTCAATACCTCTGCTTTTATTATATCCTTGACCTAACACCACTATTTGATTATAGTAAGGAATGCTCTAAAAATAACTTCCCCATTATTGATATTGTTCGTTTTGAGGTAATTGTACTTTAGAGACGTAGCATGCTACGTCTCTACACGACCTTATTTTTTTGTACGATCATGAAAAATGAGCATGTTATTTTCCGAGCATTCCTAAATCTTAAAATTTACAATTCATGCCAAATATTGAAATATATTAAAGGAGATTTTTATTATGATCAAAAAAATATTGAAATGGTCGGTTATAATAACCATAGTGTTGGTCCTTCTGCTTGTTTTGGGGTACTATATATTTGTTAACTGGTTTGCCAAAGATTTAATTGAATCCCAAATTGAAAAACATGTTCATCGTAAGGTAGAGATTGGGGAATTATTTCTAAACATTTTTTCTACGCAGCCGGCAATCAAAGTAAAAGATCTGGTTATTGCCAATCAACTAAAGACTGAAACCAGACAGGATAAAAATATTCAACCCTTTGTCAGTATAGATACAATTAATATGCTGATAAAACTAACGCCTTTATTAAAAGGTCAGTTCCAACTTGAGACACTGCTTGTAAAATCTCCAGATATTCGAATCATACGTTATGCCAATGGCAAGTTTAATTTTTCCGATTTGTTGGATTCAAAAGACACGTCAGAAAAAAAACCAATATCAGAAACGCAACCAGAAGAACCAGCCAATGATAACTCCAGGTCGGAAAAGCAGGAAAATTCAGACAAACCTAAACCTGAAAAATCTTCAGATACGCCTATACAATTTTGTGCCGATGATCTTCCGATTCAAATACGTGTTGGCAAATTGGGAATTGAAAAAGCCCATATTCAGGTCTTTGACCAACAATATCAACAAATGTTTCATATAAACAAACTAAATCTCCTTTTCAAGGATATAAACATCAATCCGAAAAATTTGGAAAAAGAAAACATTGTTTTGTTTGATTCCAATCTGAATATCAAGAGTGAAGGTAAGCTTAAAAGCGGCCTGGCAAAATCATTTGATATTGATTTTATGTGTGAAGCCAAGATTCGCCCCTTTAACGCCAAAACAAGAATGTTGGATCCATACGCTGAAGTTCTTGTTGGGTCTCCATCAGGTGTCGTATCAGGAATGCAAATATATGAAACCATTCGATCCAAATTAGAGCATTTTAAACTGACATCCCTTGACTTTTTAAAAAAGGATTTGAAATGGAAAAAAGGGGTGATCAATTTGATTGCCAATCAAGAACAGGTCCAATTGAATGATGGTACCCTTTTGGTAGATAATATGGCGGTCAACTTGGATGGTAGATATTTGATAAAGACCAGTAAGCTTGATATCGCATTGGATATTCTCTTGCCTGATGAAGAACAGCAAAAGATTGAACAATCTCTTAAATCCTTTATCAGCAAACAAATTTCTTATCAGCACAGACGATATGTGAACATTGATGAGATCAACAAGAGTATTCTTAAAGCCATTGTTGCTAAGGATGGTCATATCCATTTAATTTTTGTTATTTCAGGACCTGCGAAAAAACCAGATGTACGTTTAATTCAACCTCAGTTACCGGCAATTGATTCTATTGTTACTGATACATTGAAAAATATCAAATCCCATATTGCAGATGAGGCGAAAAAAAAGGCCAATGAAGCAATCAATCGCGCCAGAAAAAAAGCCGAAAAAGAGGTTGACCGGTTTAAAGACAAGGCCCAAAAGGAACTGGATCGATTGCCGGATAATGAAAGTAAAGGCATTTTAAAGGGCATAAAAGATAAGGTATTCGATAACTTGCCTTTTTCTTTTTAACTTTACGTTTTGGTTTGCGGTAGATTGTCAACCTTTTCACAAACATGACCTTTGCAATAATAAACATTGACTTTTTCAGCAACCACTTGTTGATACTTTGTATAAGGGGCCAGTTCTGATAACTTATGCGAAAAAGCATCATCTTTTAAAATAACAGTTTTGTCAGGACAATACATACGCTGATATTTATGGATGATTTCTTGGGTTTGAGATAAATCTCTTTTTCCGCAAATAACAATTTCGCTGGATTCATTTTGAGTAATTTGATACGCCATCATCATTTGGGTAAAGGCATGCGGGGCGAGATGAATTATGTCTACAAAAGCCAGGATTATTTCTTCAGCTTTTTTTTCATAATCCATGTGACCTGTAATTTTTGATAATTTTAGTAAGTTTCGTACAAAAACCGCATTTCCTGATGGCATTATCGTAAATTTCCTTTGGTCTGACAATCAGGTTTTCATCATTATTTGAAGTGAAGAAAAAGCCATGATGCTCATTATCCCAAAAATGATCTAATGCGTATTCAGTTAACCTCAGGACAGTTTCTAAGGAAAACTCGAAAAATAAGTTCCCCATTTACTTATGTGCCA
>Ga0272440_1002556_pt1 | contig 14104 bp, 8 predicted proteins | sample SSMMMBAug17_FD_192440 | JGI IMG/M metagenome (GOLD analysis project Ga0272440, IMG submission 192440) | Marine sediment archaeal communities from Little Sippewissett salt marsh, Falmouth, MA, United States - SSM-MMB-Aug17 | ecosystem: Environmental > Aquatic > Marine > Wetlands > Sediment ...
CATTATAAAATGTAATCCAGATGGATTTTTTCTGGTTGATTGATATGCATATTTTAATTTGCCATCGCGAAGGACATGATTAGGAAAGGACCGAAGAACATCAGCAAGAGCTGGTAATTGTTTCTGATTAAATCTAAGTAAAATTGGTTTTGAAGGTAAAATACTTTCAATATAAGCCAGTTTATATTCAATATCAGATTGCTTTTCCAATAAACGATTTCGTTCATTATCTACATCATCTTCAAATTTAGTTTTTCGCAGTTCAAGTCTATAACCAATAGAAGGTTCTGCGTTATCAATAATCTGGCTTAAATTTTCAAGTTTTTCCTGGCTTTGACTTAAATCGCTAACATAAAAATTTGCCCTTGAAATCATCTTTGGTAAAAACTGTACTTGATTGAAAAATCTTAATCCAATTAGATTCAATATTTCAAACTGTTTTTTTGGAAGTTCCTCTTTAGTATGAGGTAATGTTAAAACTGCTATCAATCTGCCACTTTCTATATTCTGCCTTGCAAAAAATTCAGGTATATTTTGAAAAATTTTACAAAAATCATTTAGTGCATTTTCAGTTGGTTTATAGCCAAAAGGTAAATAAACAGAATAATTATTTAATTCGAAACATCTTAATATATTAGAGTCATTAAAAGTTTTTCCTGCAATTGAGCTTAAAAAAGAAGATTTTCGTTCCTGATCATCTAAAACATCGAATAAATAATAAAATTTATCATTATTTTCACCACAAGATAATTCTACATTAGTGGCATTATAGTATATTTCATCAAAAATAAACCTCGCTCTTTGATGATCAATATTTTTTGAAACAATTAAAAATCTATCAGTTTCAAAAGGCTGTATTTCATCTGATTTATCGATGCTGTTTAATAATAAAAGCCATACAATACCTTTAATAAAGGAAATTGAATCAGTAATACTTTCTTCTCGAATAGGTTCGGCATTTACTCCACTAATCTTTTTATAAACTTCACGAAGTGCTTCTAAAATATGTTTTTTTTCCTTACGACCATTATAAGATCTTTTTTCAGATTGAGCATCAGGGAAAATAATCGATACATTTATTCCTGATTGAAATACATTACATTTAATTCTTAAATTATTAAAGTATGAACCATCTATATTTTTAGAAGATGTTTCTGCTAACAAATTAAGTGCTTCCTTAGGAGATAAATTATCAAAATAAAAATAATATTGACTTGGAATTTCACTCCTCGTCGCTTCAAAGGCAAGAGAAGAACCATTTTTAGGTGGATAAACAGGAAAAATTTGTTTACACTTTTTACATTTTACCTTTGATCCTTTTTTAATGACCGAGGCTGTGACTTTATATTCTGTTTTGCAATTGGGACAAATTATATTCATATTGACCATATTTCTGATTTTAATTGGTTTAACCAGGTTTTTATTATTTTGCCTGATATTTTATTTATGGAAATATCCATATATTCATCTGTAAAAATTTTAGGTTCCCTTATTCTAACAGCATCGTAGTGCCATTTTTCTATGTCTTCAATATTTTCAGGAACCCATGTTATACTTACATTTCTTCCAGAAGACATTTCCAGATTAAATGTTCTAAATAAAGACCCAAGAGATATTAAAGAATTTTCTTTTTTTTCTTTTTCAGGTAAACAAAGCATAATATGAACAAATGAAAATTCATTTACATTTGTTATAATATTTTTATTTATGTTATCAATCGGTTTCTTAGAGAACCATGAAATATTTTTGGTTTGCATTTTCCATGCATTACCAGCCCATTGTTTTAAGTTATATATTTTTTCCTGAGTTTTTTCAGGATCATCCTCCATTTTTTCCTTTGTAACTTGAGTATAATTGGAATATCTATCATAATAAAAAGGCATCCATCGTAATGAAGTTAAAAAGATATTACGATAGGATTTGTTTGCTTTGTCCTTAATGGCAGTAAGATGCATTTGCTCCAGTGAAAAATTGCCAAATCTGGCATTATTAAACTTATCACCTTCTATCCATACAAATTCGCTTCGTTGAAGTTTTTTTTCGCGTAATAATATACTAAGGTGCATCATGCAATTAAACCAGCATGTTTTTATAAAATCGATTTTTAAATTATTTGTAACATCCCATGGTATAATAGCTACAATTAATGCATCTTTTAATTTCTCACGTTTAGGTTCTCTTTTAAAAGCAAGATAGCCAGTATTAATCAAACGATCTAATAGAATGATTTCAGGATTAATAAATTCTGAAATAAGTATATCATTAATTGCTTCTGGTTCACGTGTAATATGAATACCTTCAATACCTTCTTCTTTTAATTTTTTTATTTTTCGATGTTTATGAAGTATTGGCAAATCTCTTATATGCTGAATATTTTGTTTCTTTTTCGGAATATCAGGTTCAAGACTTAGAAAAAAAGAAAGCGAGGCAGTATCAATGTCTGGAAGCGAAACAAAGGTTTTTCTTGTTTTTATCATACTTGAAAAACTTGTAAGTGAAAGTGCGCGTTCTTTCCAGAACAGTTCGTTATTTTTGTTTTCTGTGGTTATTTGTTTTATATGATTTGATAGATTAAGAGCATACTCTTCATACATAATTTGATCAATATTAGATACATCTTCATCCTCACAAAAAAGACAGCATTGACCAATCAAAGCACATGCTTTTTCAATAACCGGCATGGCAATTCTGAATACAGTATAAGCTGAATTTGCTTGAAAAACTATTCCAAGCCGCCTTTTTCCCAGTTCGAGCTCTTTCATTAATCTTTCAAGTACAAGAGACCATACACCGCCTTTTTTTTGTTGAGCCCCTGGATGAAAAATAATATAGGCTAATAGTTCTGCAAGTTCGGGCGTTATACCGACATGTCTATTATGCATAAAATTTATAATAGAAAATTTTAATCTCTTTTCATCTGTTAAAGAAAAGCTATACTTTCCAATTATTTGCCTCCAGACAGATGGAGGAATCAGTTCAATAATATCAATATTTTTCTTCATATCTATATGCTGCTCTTTCCATTTTATCAATTGATTCATCATCCATACGATCAAGAAAATAGCGTGGTAAAAGCAGAAATTCATTTACACCCAATGATATTTCAGAATCTTTCTTTTCTGATAAAACCCATTCATACATAGCATGAATAAGCATTATATGTGCTATTTTTATTAATCGTCGATTGGACATATCTGAAAAACCAAACTGTCTAGCATGATGAACCATCCATGTAAACATGTTAAAAAATTTATTGTCTTTATTTTGATCTAACAAATTATTAGTTGAATATTCTTGAATAGTTTCTCTAAGTTCAACTGTTTTTTCAAGAATATTTTTAAAGGGCTTCTGTTTTTTAAAAATTCCATATGTTTCTAACCACCCCTTTTGAAGCAGCTTAGAAATATCTTCAATTTCTTTTACATTATTAACCTCACATCTTAATACAAGCCTGTCAAAAATTGCTCTTAATTCAGATTTTTCTGGAATTTGATTAGTTGCTGCAAAAAGGCACTGCATTTTAACTTTTTTTCTTTTCCCTCTATCATGGAAAATACGTTCATTCATAAAAGCTAATATTGAATTTAGTATAGCACTGGAGCCATTAAAAATTTCATCAAGATAAATAACTTTAGCGTTTTGCATCATATTTTTATCATCTCTTTTAAGTACGCCTCCTTTAGCTGCTTTGCTTATATTATAATAGCCAAACAATTCTCCTGGTTCAGTAAAGGGAGTTAATAGATATTCAAAATATTCAGGATGCCCTTTCTCTGGATTTTCTTCATCAAGTAATTCAATAAGTCCACAAAAAGCCCTTATTAAACGAGATTTTGCAGTTCCTGGCGGGCCAACTAAAAGAAGTGGCTCACCACTGGCAACAGAAAGAATAAATGCACGTATTGCCTTTTCCATTTTTACAAATCTATCTGTTAAAATTTTTTCTATTTCTCCAAGTTGTATTAAAGTATTTTGATGCTTTAAGGCAATTTGTTTTAATTTTTCAGAAGAAAACATAAACACCTCCATTATTATTTAAAAATTCATCCAGATCGGCTTATCCTTTTCCCAATCCAGACTTGCAAGTTTTGGAATTTTGGAATCTTGCTCCTTTTCAAAAGAGAACTTTGCTGAAATAAAAGGTAACGATCTTAAAGCATTATATAATTGAACTGCACTCTTTTTTATTTCAGGCTGTTGGTTCCATATATTATATTTTGAAAACGTCCACTGATCCCAAAAACCTGCCCATTCAGGAATCATACTTATCTCTATTCCTTTTTTTTGAAGTCGTTCCAATGATTTATTTATAATCTTATGTGTAGCTCTATTTTTTTTCAAAGTCTTTTGGGATTTAATTATAATAATATCTGCAAATACAATCAGAGCCCAAAAAAAATTTATAGACAGATATGGCACAGGGATGTGGCCAGGTTTAAAAATATAATTCTTTCTAAGAATATCTCTTAATTTACTGGCTATGTGATGTTGAAATTTTAGATCACTCCATGCAGCTTCAGCAATAACTGGTAATAATTCACTGGGAAACAAGTAATGTTTATGGTCGCCAATTTCCATTGCAAGGCGATTTAGAACTTTATCTATCCATTCATCTCCGCTATATTTGATTTTATATCTGATTCTGTTTAGAGTTAAATCTGAAATGCCTGTCAATTTTATATTGTTATTTGACCTGAAAAAAAATAAAAAATTAAACAGGCTGCGTTTTGTTTTGATAGTTTGTTTTCCCATAATTTCAGCATACTTCAAAGGAAAAAATTCATCTATAGTAAATCTTTCATTTGCAAGAAAACTTCTTAGGATTATTACACCAAAATGTTGAAACATTTCAAAAATTTCATATATTGGTAATTCAGGAAAATTCAGACATAATGGCATATTTGAAACTTTTTCTTGGTTTATTTCATTCATGGATCAATCCTTGTACATGTTATAGCAGCAAGATAAAATGCTGCTCCAATTACAATTAACCAGGGCCATAATGGCCTGCCCTGTTCATCTATATGTTTTTGGTAAAATATTTTACAATTAGAATCTGGATTATAAATACCCGCGCTAATCCGGGCAATCATTTTTAAAAGATTTTCATTTATCCCATAGCTGTTAAATTCATTAGAAACCAGATTATCTACTTTTCCAGCCGGCGGAATAAGCAAAGGAATTTGCTGCGGTCTTGGAAGAGCATCAGCCCCAGATTCTTTTATAACAAGCTTTACACATTGAGATTCTTTATTGCGGGATATACGAATTTCTCCATTAAAATTATTGGCAATATCAGAATCAGGTTCTAATGGAATACTAATTTCTTGTTTATCATCTAATAATATTGATGCGCTTAAATTATTAATTGCAGGAATTATATTATTTTTGGAAATAATCGAAATTTTGAGCTTAAGGCTATTTTCATTATCTGTTAATTTAATATTATAACGATCACGAGCAATAAAAGGGATGGTATATGAAATCCATTCCTTAATTGCATTTTTTCCCTGTTTTTTATAAAACCATTCATCTGTAAATTCTGTAGTGAAAACTCCAACATAGCCTTGCTCCCATTCTTTATAAGCCAGTATTGGATCAGTAAATTTTGGACGAACAGCTATAAGTTCACTATTTTCTTTTATATATGTTACAGCAGCACCTTCAAGGTAAAAGTCAGGAACTTTTAATAATTCAAATTGTTTTGATAATCTGTCCACTGGCAGGGGTTTGAATGAACCAGGCTCAAAAAATTTTTCCCTTGGTTTTGGATTAAAGTATGGAACCATAATATTATAAGGGCTGAATGAATCATTAACTGCAAATGGATCAGCAAGCTCAAAAAGGGGTGAATTAGCTGGAACTGTATTATGACCTACAGCAAAAACAGTTGCTTTACAATCTGGACGAAAAGCTACTGTATTGAAATCTCCATCAGATATAAAAATAAGCCCGCAATTATTCATATGACGATCTGCAATTAACTTTAGAGCTTGAGTAGGGTCTGTTCCCCCTCCTGCAGAAATTGATTTAATGCAATTAATAGCATAAGCTTTTCCATCAGTATTCATTTGGATATTATTAACTTTATGCTCAAGGCCTGTAGTAAAGACAATTAAATCAAGAAAATCTTTATCCCTGAGAAGGTATTGAACAATATATTGCGCAATTTCCTTTGATTTTTCAATTCTCCAGCCTCCCATTGAACCTGATGCATCAATCATTACAACAACATTACGAGGCGACTCTTTTTTCTGATAAGGCCTTGGTTTACTGGAAACTGGCAGTAATTTAGACAGCTTTGTTTTTTCATAACTCATCAACATTGTGGGGTTTTCAAAGTTATTACCATAATTATTATAAGCACCATTTATAAACATCAAACCAGTTCCATTATTTTCAACAACATCAACAATATTTGCGATACCTTTATCAGAAAAATGACTGGCAGAAATTCCACTTATTACAATAGAATCAAAATGAATTAAATCCTTTTTTAAAGGTAAATTCTCAGGTGCTATCTGAAATATTTCAGCAACATCTTTTGAAAAAGAGCTTATCCATCGGTTATCTCCACCTATGGCGAGTATTTTAGGAGGTTTCTTAACATTGATATAGAGCCTTCTATGATGATTATTATTCTGATTTAAAAGATTCACATCTACAAACTGCAAGCCATAGCCATCAAATTTTAAAGGTATTCTAAAATTCCTCCACTGATTAGATGGAATTTCAAATTCTTTTGTTGTTGTCATTGTTTTATTAAACTTTCCATTTAACTCATTCAAACCTGAATTTAGATTAATGATAAGCTTTGCATCAACCTTATTAGAGTAACTATTTTGTAATGTTCCACGTAAAAATGTTTCTCCTTCTCCCTTTACATATGAAGGTAAATTTACTGCTGTAATTCTAAGACCTGACATAATACATTCAACAGGAATAACATGAATAGGGATTCCCTGTCTTGAAAGTCTTCTAGTCGTGGATATAACATCGCCTTTTGTCTGATTTCCATCGGAAATTAATAAAATACAACCCTGTTCTCCATATTTTTCAAGCAATTGACCAGCATGCCTTATTCCTTCTTCAATATTTGTTTCATCTCCAGGAGCAAATTCATTATATAATGCTTTTTGAATTGAATTTGGCAAGTCTATTAAATTTATTTTTTTATAAGTAACAGCAGTTCCATTACCAAAAGTAACAATACTTGCAGTAGCATTCAAAAGTATATTGTTTGGAATAGAATCAATAATAGAATCAATTTTTTTTCCCAAGTTTTTTAAAATTCTTTCATATTTATCATTTTTTAATACACTATTGGAAACATCAAGTGCAACAACCAGATGATATTGAAATTCCTGCTTTCTTTTTAAAAGATGCGGGTTTAGTGCAGAAAATATAAAAAAAATGATTGCAATAATCGAAAATCCCAATGCTAAAACACGAGTTATTTTTTTGGAACCACAAAATCTCCATCTATCAATAAAACCACTTAATAATAACATTAAAATACAAGTTATAGATATTGTTAATATTATAATGTACCATGGATATATTGGTTTAAGAATTATTGAATTCACAGCCATTTTCCTTTACCAAAAATTAATAACAAACGTTCAATTAGTAATAAAATCATCGCGGTCATTAAAAATAAAGGCCATATTGGGCTCTTATTATCAATTATTCTAATAGGGTGGATATTATCCAAATCATTGTATGATAATGTTTTTTTATTTGTATTTCCTTCATCTTCATGAAGAGCTAAATGATTTCCATATGGTTCAGGATAAGCTGGATTTGTAATAGTGTAAAGTGGTTTTGATGACTGCTTATTCAATAACCAGCGTATAGCATTAAAAAAAATTGTAGCAGACATTCTATATAAATTGTCATCTTTTTCAACTGATGGTAATCCAGGGATATAAACAGCCGGAGGATTGTCTCTTTGAGCTATCCAGACCTTATCTGTTCCAGAAAGAACTGGATAAAAATTATCATAATTTAAATCAGCACCTTCTATTCCTGATAATTCAACAACATCGAAGTTTATATCCTCAAGTAAAGGGCTTGACTCAATAAAAGAACCTGTTATAGATGTTTTATTATTTTTATTGTAACCAGAGCCAATTATCAATGCAGGCGTATTATCATTTTTTATTATTTTAGAAACAACTCTTATATTGGGATTTTTTTTATTATTAATCCACTTGATTTTTTTTAATAATCTTTTATCTGGAATCTGCCAGTCAGCTTTAATAATTTGTTTTTTTGGAACTTCAATAATTGCCATATCATCTAAGCTATATGCATCATTTGGTAATATTTGAATAATATATTCACCAGATTTTTCAATTTTATAAGACTTTTTCCAGATATTGTTTATATTAATAGTTTGATTATATTGGATTTTTTTATCGGGATCAATAATCTTAAATTTTCTATTTTGCATACTGCTGCCATATGATTTTATTTCAATATATATTTTTTGAACATTACCACTTAATATGTTTTTTGAGGAATGTATTCTGGTTATACCTGTATTATTGACACAAGAGGCAATATCTTTCCAAATTACAATTTGCTTTTCTATTTTATTAACCCATGTAGGGGATGGTAAATCAGTTATAACAATGATGTGAGACATATTATTATCATTTGATGATTCTTGTAAAAAAAACATATTATTTCTGACACTGATTAAATCTGTTCCTAAAGCACGAGGTTTAATTTCATTAATTGCTTTTTTGATTTTTTTTAGATCTTTAGTAAACAAAATATCCTTCAATTCCATATCAAAAGTTGATAATTTAAAATTCAAGTCCTGATTTTGTGATGTTTTTTGGGCCTGCATTATAGCTTTAACAGCAGTGTTTTTAGCAATATCCATTCTTGTAATATTTTTTTTTTCAATTGTTGTCATACTGGCAGAAGTATCCAAAATAACCCAGAGACCAATTGATTTAATTTTTCCAAGGCTTATTTCTTTTTCAAAATTCAGAATTGCAATAAGCAACAATAAGAGAATTAAAAGCCTTATAAAAAAAGGTAAATTTAATTTGGGAAGTCCTATTCTAAGAAAAAAGCGTTTTTGTTTTGGTGGAGGAAGATTTTTAAAGAATTTAGCTGAAGATATCCTATGAACTATAAAACGTTGATGTACCATATGAATAGCAACACATACACCTGTTAAAAATCCGAGAAAAAGACCTGCCATTTATACATCCTTCATAAATATTTTAAATAAAGATTTCTTTTTTAAAATAAGATCTTTAATGAATTTTTCAGGATTTATATTTTTGTTCATCCCCCATTTCCATAAAAAATAGTCATAGCCTGAACTAAGAATATTTTTTTTAAATTGTTTTTTATGTTCTTCAATATTTTTTTCAACTTTTAAAACAGAGTCATTATTTAAATCAAACTTATAATTATCAGAGAAAATTTCTGGACCTTTAATAATTTTTGAAGTTGATCCTTCAAGCAAAGCTAACTTTTCATATGGCCAGCTATCAAGATCAATAAGAATAATCCATCGCATTCCTTTATGAGCATTTGAAAGTTTTTTTAATAATATTTTGGCTTGTTGATCCATATTAAAATAAAAGTCAGTAAAAATTAACCATACTCCAGTTGGGGGTAAACAGGAAGAAACATTTTTTAAATTAAAATGAATGCCAGGGTCATGATTTACAAATTTTTGTAAAGCAGCTTTTATATTATTCAGGTTGTTTGAACTGTTTAGTTTAATAATCCCATTTGAAGCTTTACCAAATAAACGATGTAAAAATACACGATCACCAGAAAAAAGAGTCATAACTGCGATTGTTTCAGCTGCCCAACATGCAATTTGAAGTTTTGATAATTTATCCTGCTCAGGAAAACGCATAGTATCTCTGGTATCAATAGATATTAAAACAGTAAGTTGTTCTTCAGCCATGAAATTTCTAATAATTAAATCATCTTCTAATCCAAATCTTGAAGAAATTTTCCAATCAACATGTCTGATATCATCACCAAAAGTATATAATTTATAATCCTTAAATTCAAGACTCTGGCCTTTACGCCTCATTAAATGCCCTCCTATCATACTTGATCTATAAAATTGATTTGCATTTAGTCTGTATTGATTCATTAGTTTATAAGAAATTGGATTTTTGGATAATTTAAACATTATTCTCCTTTGAAAAACAAATTTTAAAAAGCATTTTGAATGATATTTTTAAAATCTTTTGGATATCCTTTTTCAGGAATTGTAAGCATACAAAACTCTATTAGAAATTTTTCGAAACTTCCATAGCCTGATTGATTATTTTTATTAGATATCTCATCATAATAATCTTCACTTAAAACATCTATATCTAATTTTATACGATGTCTTAGTGTTGGGATGACAATATTTGCAAGTGCTCTGTAATCTGTAGTTATTGCATCAGGAATAAATAAAAGAGACCATGCTTTTGTAGCAAGCATTAAATCAATTGCAGCACGAGGACTTAAACCAAAAATTATTGATTCATTTACAATATTTTCAAGCCTGTCTTTCTTTTTATAACCAATATCGTTTAATTCTTTAAATATTCGATTAGAAGCCAGAAACATATTTATTATATGTTTTTCAATTATCGAAATAGTTTTGACTTCTTTAATATGAGTGTTAATTTCTTCATATTGTTTTAAGGGATTGTCTTGAAATTTTTTATGATTTTTATCACCAGCATCGTTTTTATTAACATCCATTGACAAATTTTCAGTTCGTTTAATCAATATTTTATATAAATCATCGCTTTGAGGAATTGGCATTAATGTTTTAAACATAAATCGGTCAGCCTGAGCTTCTGGTAAATTATATGTTCCTTCTTGATCTATAGGATTTTGAGTTGCAAGAACAACAAAAGGTTTTTCCAGTTTATATGTTTCTCCCAGTACAGTTACCTGTTTTTCAGCCATTGCTTCGAGCATTGCAGATTGAGTTTTTGGAGTTGCCCTGTTTATTTCATCTGCAAGCAATAATGAAGTAAATATTGGACCTTTACTAAACTTTAATATTCTTTGATTTTTTTCGTTAAAATCAGGCATATATGTACCTGTAATATCTGCTGGCATTAAATCAGGAGTAAATTGTATTCTTCCAAATTTAAGATTTAAGACTTTTGCAATTGTTTTAACAAGTTCAGTTTTACCCAGTCCAGGATTGCCTTCCATTAAAACATGCCCATCTGTATATAAAGCTACCATAATAAGACGAATAATCCTATCAACACCAAACATTTCAGCCTTAACTTCATTCAAAATACTAATTGCTGATTTTTTAGCCAGAGGAGCAAAACTTTTAATATCTTTTGTCAAAATAATCTCCTTTATTTACATATTTGTTATTATTTCATAATTAATTATTGTTTATATAAAATTTCAATAATCCAGTTTGGTAAATGTTGATCTGGTTTTTTATCATAAAATTTATTTTCATCCTGTTTTCCAATATTATTGTTAATAGTTTCTTTAATCTCATTATGTTGATTGCTTTCATTAATTTCTTCACCTTGAAATGGAACCATTGGAGGAATTTCAAGAGATATAATTTTTTTATTCATAGGAGGAGTAAATGGTTTTACAACAGAATGTAAATAAGAACTAATATCATCATCATCTGAGTTGCCTTTATCTGAACTACCTTTACCATTTTTTTTAGAATTGTTATCATTATTGTCTTCCCCTTTTTCCTTCTTTCCAGAATCGCTGTCATTATTAGATTTACTTGAGCCATCCTTTTTAGGATTTTCTTTAGAATCTAACTGACTATTACCACTATATGGGTTCTTGCAATTATTTTCTGATTTATTATGATTTTTTTTGTCCTTCATTCCTTGCTGATCTTTATCATTTTTGCCTTTTTGATTATTCTTTCCTGCATCATTTTTATTTGACTTACCATCTTTTTCATTATGCTGGTTATTATTTTGATTTGTATTGTTCTTAGTACTTTTGCCTGATTTATTATCTTTATCTTTATTGTTATTATCACTTTGTTTTTGGTTGTTATCATTTTCTGTTTTATCTCTTGATCCGCTTCTATCATTTTTTTTAGCTGATTCATCATTGTTTTTATTGTTGTTTTCACTTTGTTTATTATTTGGTTCACCCTTTAATTGGTTTTTATTATTTGTATTCTTACCCGAATCATTATTAGCCATTTTTTTGCTATATTGATCTTTGTTATTAGTCATATTATTGCCGCTGAAATTATTTGAGGGCAGCCCTTTATGACCACTTTGATTATCAGCTTTTCCATTTTGACTACCTTGACTACCTTGACTACTTTGACTTCCGGTTTTGCATGACTGATCTTTTTCTGATATTTTTCCATTATTTTTCTGATCATTTGATTGATCTTTGTTATTTTGATCAGTGTTTTGAATGTTACCTTTATTGTCTAATGAATCTTGACCATTATTTTTATCAAATTTTTGTCCATTATCACCTTTCAAATAATAGTTTTTATTTTTAATTTTTTGCAAACTATCACCTGTTTGACTATAATTGTTATTTTCTATTTGATTTATTTTATTTTGATTTAATTCATTGTCATTTTTATTTGATTTAATTGATTGCTGAAGAATTTGATTTTTTTTTGTTAAATTTTGTTTTATACTATTAATAGATTTAATGTTATGTACTGAGTATTGATTATTACCAGATATATTAAAATATGGTGGAAAATAATTTTTTATTTCCCATAAAAGTAAAGCCATGAAAATAGTAATAATAAAAAGAAATAAAAATAAAAAAAATCTATTAAATATTTCTTTTTTAAATGCCAAAGATCCATTTTTTAAAAGCGGATTATATCGATTTAAACAAGTTTTTTTAGATTGACTGATAATTGTAAAAATTTTTGGAATTAATGAGTCTTTACGATTAAAATCAGAAGCCTCAACAAAATTATACCTTTCTCTTAAAATAACTGTTGCTGCAAAACGCTGCATTATATTTGATAAGCCATTGGGTAATGGGCTTTGCCAGCATATGCAAAGATAATTTAATTTTTTTAATAATAAACATCCAGTGATAAAAAGAATTATACAAGCAAAAAAACCTGAATTTACAACTAAGACCCATTTTTGTGGGCCAAAAAAAGAGATAAGAAATATAGAAAAAAACAGACTCATTACGATCCACGAAAGATTATGACAAATAAACCACACGCAAAAAACAAGCCCTTCCATAAAAATTCTTGACTTTGGAGCGAAATATTTTTCACGAACATTCCAATAATATATTATAATACAAACAAAACTAAAAAAAACGCTAATTATGCCAGAAAATATTAGTAAATTTAAAAATGAAGAATAATTATATAGCGATGCAAAGGAAAAAAATATCCCGAACAAAATTGAACATATTAATAATATTGGGAAAATAACTGTCATTATAAATACTTTACTAAATTAATATAATATTAAAAAAAATAATATTTATATACTAGTTTTTATGAAATTCAAAGTACTTTAATGTCAAAAATCAGAAAAAAATAAGAAAATAAATAAAAAAATTTGGAAAGATTGTTTTTTATGATAAAAATATTTTTTAAATTAAAAAAGTTTATGTAATATTTAATATCCAACAACAAGGAGAAAAAAAGGGGTCAAGAATATTATTGACTTGATCATTGTTTCTGCCATTATTCTTGCTGACATTGATCATTGTATCAGCCAATTATAAATGTACTAAACGATGATAATGGCCAATATTATGTAAAGGAGCTTACGAAGAAATATCAAAATTACTATCAGAATCCTTTTAAAATTAAATATTCTAAAATTATATTATAACGTCCATCTTTTAATATTAATTCTACTTTGGCAAATGAAATTTGGTATTATATAATAACCATGTAGGGTGGGGCTCAATGCAGTTGAATTAAGGATAAATATTTTAATATTATATTAATAAGATAGTGAGAAGTTTCGGTTGAATTCCCCCCTTGAGGGGGCAATGGCATTCGAAAAAATATTTTATCATATAATAACGTATTAATATATATGCAAATTATTTTTTTTCTTGACAACAGTCAATTCTTTTCGTATAGTATTATTGGCAA
>Ga0272440_1002558_pt1 | contig 14102 bp, 17 predicted proteins | sample SSMMMBAug17_FD_192440 | JGI IMG/M metagenome (GOLD analysis project Ga0272440, IMG submission 192440) | Marine sediment archaeal communities from Little Sippewissett salt marsh, Falmouth, MA, United States - SSM-MMB-Aug17 | ecosystem: Environmental > Aquatic > Marine > Wetlands > Sediment ...
CTCTTCATTAGATCATAATCATATTGAGATAGATCATCTCTTCTAGCAATACCTGTAAGCCCTACTCCACATAATCTAAGGAACTCATTATTTAAGTGCCATGACTCCTGTAGAATACCATCATCTAAATTTACACATGTTTGTCTATAGTTTGCTCTAGCTGCTAACTCTAATGCTCTATTAAGTCCTGCAGTATCTCCTCTAAATTTACCTATATCTACCTCAGTAAGATTACAGAATGATTTATTACCTAGTAAGATCTCTACACATGGATTAGATCCTTTAAACCATGGAGCTCTTTTTAGTGCAGTTTCAGCATTAATAAATCCAGGCTCACTACCACCTGCCTCAGCCATAATATCAAAGATCTCAGCTAGTTGATCCTCACTAGGTTTAGAGTGAAATACTAAAGAGTTATTACTCTGAGTTCTATGAGCATTATCATGTACCCACCAATCTTTTTTAGCTACTGAGAACTCTCTCCACTCAGGCTCTCCATATTCAAACATAGCTATCTCTGCTGATCTTCTACTAGATAGTACAGTACCAAGATGATTAACTACATCTAGTATATCAATTCTACTTAATAGCTGCCCTGCTTTTTGTGATAAAATTCTAGCAATAGCTGTATAAGCTTTAGATATAGCAGCATCTCCTGAGCTGATCCACCCATAACCTTTTAATCTAATACCTGAAGGTCTTATCTGAGAGAAGTCAAGTACTAACTTATCTGCATTATATTTACCTGCTAGTAACTTACCAATAGATTTAGCCCATGCCTCAGCACTATCTCCTATTGAAATAGTCCATACACCATCTGCAAAAGTTTCTAAGTTAGTCTCTCTACCCTTCTCATAACTACCATCATCAGCTACTACTCTAGCGGATTTGATAACCTGTATATCTTCAATAGGTTTAAAAAATCCATTTAGTGTACCTACTACAGGTCTAAATCCTACTCCACATCCTTGAAGTAATAACCATAGTGCATCTACTACATCATAAACAGTCTCTATATTTGTAAAGCTGCAATTAAACTGAGAGCTCTCTCTTCTCTTAGCTATATCAGTACCACCTAGCCATAAAGTCCTACCACTAGATAATACTTTTCTCTCTAGCATAACTGATCTTAACTCTTCTAGCTCTAAGTTCTCAGCCTCATTTAACTCTGCTCCTTTAGCTCTCTCCCATAACCAAGCCTGATGATCTATAACTCTTTGTATCGTTTGATCCCATGTTTCAAAAACACCATTTTCATCAGGTCGGCTATAAGTTCTTTTATATACTATTTCTGCTCTACTCATTGTAATATCCTTTTTACTTCATCTGCTGATATAACTACTGCAGCTATACCACCTGATGAGTTTATTTGTTTTATGTTTCTTTTTTGTAGGGGCTTAGTCTCATTTTGTCTAGCTCCCTCATCTCTTTTTACTTCTAGTGCTACAAATTTACCATCATAACATGCTAGAATATCAGGCACTCCACTCTTATTACATTGGATAGTTTTAACAGTCCATGCTCCTATAGAGTGTAGATAATCTATAATATCTTTTTGTACTTTAGACTCTTTCATTAGTCTAGCTCATCCATTAGATCTTTAATTTTTGTAATAGTTTTTTCATACATATTAGCAGTATTAATATGATCCTGCATCTCTTCCTGTAATTCTTCTACTACACCTGCATCTGCTGCTATCTCATTTATCTCATCTTCAGTAAGCTCTAAAGTTTTACCACTTGTTAGATGTAAAGTATAAATACCTCCACCCTCATACTGCTTAGTCATTGTTATTCTCCTTGTACCATCTAGCAGTAAAGCTCTCTTTATTACTTACTGCATTATAAACATATTGATCAATACCACTTATTAAAAAGTGTATGATAACCTCTTCTTTTCTTGTAACAAAATTCAACTGTCTACCTATAACCTGCTGATATGTAGATGCAGGAAAACCCATACTATAAATAACCATATTTTTAAAATGGCTATAGTCTACACCATCTGAATTTTTAGTAATAGATCCTACATTAGGAAAAATACTAGCTAAATATTCCTGCTCAGGTATATAGAAGGCTAATATTATAGTCTCTTTTGGATCAAAATTATCTTTTATATACTGAACTTTGTTACTCTCTATCTTAAAAACTTTACTCTCTTCATTATCATTTACTGCCTTTACATATCCTCCTGCTACTTGATGTAATTTTTGAATATACTTACTAGGTGTATCACATACTATAGCATACTCATCATCCATCTCAAATAACTTATCCTCTTCTATTCTTTTATAAATCTCTTCCTGCTGCTCTGTTAATGGTATCTTATGTAGCTTATCAGTAGGCTCAAACTTATGCCCTGCCTCAGCTCTAGTCATAGATACTATTAAGTGCTCTATATCTCTCAGGGTCTTATCCTCTTTTACTCTATCCCATTGATTAACTAGCATACCACCTGCTATCTTGATCTGATATGGTATTCCATAATGCTGATGCCACTCAGTATATCTCTTATAATCCTTCCATGGGCTATCTGTACTAAGAGCTAACATATTAAATAACATAGCATAGCTCTCAGGAGTAGGTGTACCTGAGCTAAATATAATATAATCTGCAGCTAAAGTAATTCTAGCTACATCCTTCCATATCTGAGATCTCTTAGGATACCCTGTTATATATCTATGACACTCATCTAAGATCACTACCTTATAAGGTCTATCTAGTTTCTTAGCCTGATGGTAGTTAGTAACTTCTATATCAGAAGAAAACTTTTTTACACCTGGTATAGCATCCTTTTTAGTAATAACTGCTACCTCAAAATCCTCAGCTAGTAACTGAGAGGCTAGTAAAAATGCAGCAGTCTTACCACTTCTAACCTCTCCTGCAAATAAGCATAAGCCATATAGTCTAAGTTTTCTAATAATAGATTTAGACTTAGTTACTTGATGAGGTAGTGCTGCTAACATCTTCTATTATCTTCTCTATGTAGTGTATAGATTTTTTAAGATCCTCTACTCCATTTTTTTCTTTATATCTTATTAGATATTTAAGTGCATTACCTTCATAAAAATTTAGATCTAGTGCATCTATAATATCCCAGGGCTGTAACTTCTTATCTTTATAATGATTACCCCCTACTTGTTTATCAGTAGCTTTAGGCTGAGCCTCATCATTGTAGCATGTACACTCTACTAAAAACTTATTACATTGATTACAAATATTTTCCATATCTTACCCCTTATACTCAAATAATTTTATCCCTCTTCTAGGGTGAAACTGATCTAAACCTACTAATCTTCTAGTAAGTATTGCATCCTCTTTAGTATAACCTTTATCAATATAAATCTGAATTACATCAGCAAAAGTACCACCCTCAGGTAATAGTTTATTTTTCATACCTACACCTTTGATACCTGGTATATCATCTGAGCTATCTCCTGCTAAAGTTTGCATAAGTACAAACCTATCAGCCTCAGCTTTAGTATTTTGTATAACTTTTTGATGAGCTGAGTGATAATAGTAAGCTGCAGGAACTGAATAAACTACATCTTTATCTCCACTAGCTACAGGATGCCCTTTACTAGCCCAATAATAAACATAATCATCAGCCTCAATACCTTCAGGTACGATACCTAGATTTTTCTTAGCATACTTTTTTAATCTTTTTAGTATGTTACTTTGTGGTTTATGTAGTCTACTTTTTTTATACTCAGGGAAAATATCATATCTAAAGTTAGTAGATGGTGTAAATACTAGCTCATAATCTGTAAATCTAGGTAGCTCATTTCTAAAAGATGCTAACTCACATGCTAGAACTGTATCAGCTACTAGATCATCCAGGTGCTGCTTATAATCTTTAAAGGGTATTCTTACTTTAGATCCTACAAATGATCCACCCTCAATAGCTTTACCATCTTTAAATGCTGCAGCATAAGCTGTATAATATAGTAAACTATCTGCATCTATTCTAAGTATCTTATCACTAGGTCTAAGTGTTCTCATCTGAATAAGTGAGACTCTTCTCATCTCCTCATCTGCTGCATCCCATCCATCTAGTAATGCTTTAATTCTCTCTCCTACTTCTTGTGGGTTTATCATCTTACTCCTCCTCTTGCATATAAATCTGATCGCTCTCTCTCAATAGATCGCATAAGTGTATCTTTAATATCATCAGCCTCTTTTAAAAGCTCTCTTTGAATAGCATTAGATGCCTCTAGTACTGTTACTTTTTTTCTAAGCTTTGTATTTTCTTCTCTCTCTAGCTGCCATAATAATTTATAATTCATTACTTATTTACCTCATAAAAAGCTTTAGCAAAACCCTGGCTACACATAGATCTTATATCAGCATCACATTTTATATGCTCCCTTGCAAACTCAAACTCAGGTATTAAGTTTATAGCAGACTTGTGAAGATATACTAAGGCAGGTTTTTTTCTACCTCCTCTAATGTATAACTTATCATTTTTAGGTACATCATCCCATTTAGTATATAATGGTTTAGGCATATTAAAATTACCCCATAGAGCAGTATGCTTAGTCCATGGGCTACCATATTCCCAAGGTTGATAAGTAGCAAAAGGTTTACCTATGTGTTCTTTTAGTCTACCTCTTGCAGGGTTTTCAAGTACCCAAAACTTAGGGCTACACTCTTTGATAATTCTCATGCAATGATTAACTAACTGCATACCCTTATCAATATCTCCCACATGAGTAAAGCATTTAGCTGTACTAAATTCAGTACAAGGTGGATTAGCTATAACACCATGTACTTTTTTAGGTGGTGTATAGTTTTCTACCCCTATCTCTTGTCCTACCTTAATTACTTCATACTCATCATCTAACTGATAGTATCTACTATCACTACCTAGATCGGCACATAGATGAAGTATTATTTTTTTATTTTGTCTTATGGCGTTTCTAGCTGCTCTTTTTAAACTACTCATTATTTAAACTCCTTAATATAAAACTCTGAAGCATCATACTTATGACTAGCTCCTACTTCTACTCCCATAGGTAGATCTTGATAGTGGAATAGATCAGACTTACTAACCTCTCTCCATCCATACTGCATAGACTCATTAACTGCTATAGCCCAATCCTCTACATGCTCTTTTTTCACATCTCCTACAATACTATCATGTACCATATTTATTACCATGTTATCTTTTAGTAATGCTTTATTATTTTGTAAAAAGTGATGTATTGATAACTTAGTAGCCTCAGCAATAGATCCCTGTACAGGAATATTTAACATCTCTGTATATCTTCTATTACCTGCTACTCTACCTAATGCAGTCTCTACAGTAAAGGTAGATCTTCTAACATTTTTACCAATATACTGATGATACTTTTTTATACCTGGATGAGTTCTATAGTAGAAGTCTTTAGCCTCTTGAGCCTCATCTAATGTAAACTTTACACCATAAGTATAGTAAGCATAATCTCTAAATAGTTCTACACCCATACCAAACAGTAGCCCAAAGTTTACAGCTTTTGCAGCCTGTCTCTCAGCTTTTGTTACCTCTTCATAAGTAGTCTTAGCTAATCCTACAGCAGTAGCTTTATGAATATCCATACCCTCTAAGATCCACTCTCTCATACTAGGTACTTCCATAATAGAACATCCTGCAATAAGCTCAGCAGTAGAATAATCTGCATTAACTAGTACTCTATCTGATCCCTCAGGATAACCAAAGATATATTTTAGATCTCTATTGATGTTCTGGATGTTAGTAAATCCATCTCTATCTCCACCTGTAGAAGTAAATCTACCTGTAATAGCTCCTGCAGCATTAAAAAAAGTCTTAACTCTATCATGCCCTTTATACTTTTTGTTTAGATCCTGCAGTCTAGTTCTATATTTTCTAGCACCTAGTACATACTTAGCTCTATCATCTCCATTAAGCTCTAAACCTTTAAGAGTTTGCTCATTAGCATTTTCAGTACCTAACCACTCTTTTAATTTAGGGCTTTTTACATTAGTACCTGGTGGTAATTGTCTCATATTTCTGTTTAGTTTTCTCTCAGCATCTCTAGTAGCAGCCTCTAATCTATCTTTAGCTACAGGCATACCATTATACTGATATACTAAAGCATCTTTAGCAGCCTGAATATCAGCAGCATAAGCTTTATTAGATCTTATTACTCTTCTTATTTTACGATCAGCCCACATCTGAGCTAGTCCTATTGTATCAGCTGCAGCATATTCTAACTGCTCCTGAGTAAATGATCTACTCTTTTTACATGCAGCCGTAGCAAAAGATTTTTGCATAGCTTTTTTATCAAAATCATCATGTACATCTATACCTAAATACTCCTCTACTGAGTCCAGGGCATGAGAGTCTAATAATGGATAAGCTGTTTTAGCTGCATAGAATAGATCTTCATATCTGTAAGGGCTTATCTCAATAGTACCTAAATCATAAGAGGCATTGTACCAAACTGTATAACTAGTATTAACTACTTTTTTTAACCAATATAACTCAGGGTATCTAACTACTACAGGTAATTTCCATCCCTCCTGGTACATCTGAAATAAACAGATCTCTAAATATAATCCATGACTCTCAATATCACAAAATAAAGGTTTATTTGGATCTATGTTATCTGTTACTGCTGTTTTGTCTACTAACTCATACTGCATCTTTTTCTCCTTAAATAGCATAATAAGACACTCATAAGAGTGCCCTATATATTATCTTCTTGATCTTCTTGATCTTCTATTAGATCTACTCTCTTCTTTAGGCTCATCATCAGGCTCTAAATCATTATCAAAACCATTAAATGATCCACCCTCAATAGCATCTACAGTCTCTCCCTCATAAGGTACAAAATCTTTGATCTGTACTTTGTTTAAGTATAGAGATACTCCAAACTCAGCTTTTTTACGATTACCTCTCTCCCAAATAACAGCAGTACCAATAGCTCTACCTGTAGATCCATTACCTATAAGTTTACCCTCAGGTAATTTTACTTTTTGTCCTGCAGCATCTAAGATAGCTACCTCAGTATCTTTAATATTACCTTTTTTATCAGTAAATTCTGTTTGAGTTTTGAAAGTAAATCTAATCATACCTGGATCTATAGTATCATCATCCTCAGATGTTCTATAAAATGATCCTGCTCTCTCAGTATTTTTAGGCTCATTCTCTTCTACAAAATCCTCAATTAAATCTATAAACTGATCAGCCTCTTTCTCAGGTACATCTACACAACATTGATAATCATATCCTGTACCCTCAAAATTTTCTTTACCTTGTCCTGTAACCATTACATACATTAGAGTACCAATAGGACTCTGTACATTAATTTTTGCTACCATAATTATTTACCTCTTCTTGATCTTCGTTCTTTTTTAGGAGCTACTTTAGACATTAACTCTTTGAGTTTTTGTGCATATTCTTTATACAGATCTGAGTCCTCTCCTACCTCATCTTTTAACTCTTCTAAACATTCTTTAGCTTCTTCCATGTCTCCATCTTCTAAAGCTGCCTCTAAATCTTCTACTATCTCATCTACTACATCAGTCCCCTCCTCCTCATCTTTATCATCTGCAGGTGCAGCTACAAAAGCAGTACTCCACTCTTTAGCTAGATCAGCATTGATCTCTTTTAACTCAGCTATAAGCTCTTTAAAATCTTTCTCATCTCCATCATCAATAGCAGATTTAATATCCTCTATGATCTCAGCCTCTTCATCTGTAAGCTCAGCATTTTCATCCTCTTCTACTACTACAGTATCAGCAGGAGTCTCTTTCTTTACAGGCTCATTACCTGGTAAACCATCTAAGATCTCTTTAGCATAATCTACATCTTTATCAGATACAGCATCTCCTAGATCCATAATTGCATCAGCGACATCATCATCATTTAAAGCAAACCATTGATCTTTAATCTCTTGTCTCATAGCTCTAAATGCTTTTTTGTCTCCTGATTTTACAATCTCTAAGATCTTATCATCAAGTGTTACCTCTACAGGTTCATCAGCTACAGCATCAGTAGTATATTTACCACCTGGTAGTTTAGTGATCTGCTCCATCATCTTATCAAAACCTGCAAAATAATCTCTTTGTAGAGCTCCTGTAAATCTTGAAGTTTCATTTACTCTATCAGCAGGTATTAACTCAATATTTAAAGTCTCTAAACCTTGTACAGCTCCTTTAAACATATCCTCATTTTTGAAGTTATAAAAAACTCCTGCCTCTACTCTTTGTGGTGCAAATTTAAGTCTATCTAAATCATTAGAAGTCTTAACCATATTTGTGTAATCGTTTAAAAATGCTTTTAAAAACATCTTCATCTCCTCTTATATTAGTTTCTACATCTTGTCTTTGGAGCTAAGTCCTCTCTCAATCTGTAAAAGAATTATTGCATATAGTTTCTTAAACCTTTATTAATCGTTTGATAAACTATAAAGAAATTTTTGATCATCAGGAATAGCTTTAAATAACTTTTTTGCTAGATCCTGGATGTGATAGTGAGCACTCTTAGCTGCTCTTAATTTAATAAAATGCTGTAAACTTTGAGCATTAAACTGTACCTGCATCTTATAAATAAATCCCTGAGGTAATAATAACTTTAGATCATCATTACTAATACTAGGTTGATCTTCTATAAGAGTTTTAATATCTTGTATATGTTGATCAAGTAATATATTAACTAATTTGTTTTTACTATATTCAACTTTAATCTGCTCAGGATCTTGTTTAGTGCAATATCTAGTACTCTTAACTGCATAATCAACTCCTACCTGGTGTCTAGTCCACTCTAATAGAGCTGATGTAGATAGTTCTACTTCAAATACATACTGTACAAACCTAAGCATAGAGGCATGTTTAAACTTATTACATACTCTCTCTATTCTTTCAAGCCCTTTATCATTATCTGTACCATAAGCTCCCTTATCCCAACACATACCTATACCATTATCTACAAATTGTAAAGTAGGTACATTAAGTAATTTAACTTTCAAGGGATCTCCTCTCAGCATCAAGATCTCTATTTTCAGCTGCATCTTTTGTAAATTTCTCAGGGTATCTAACTTTTAACTTATTGATAACTCTCTCAGCCTCAGCATCAAAATCAGTACCTAACTCATCCATAGCAATAGCCACATACCATAATAGATCTCCTAACTCTTCTTTTAAATTAGTAGTATCTAATACCTTACCATAGAATAAACTCTTTTTTAGAGCATCAGTAAACTCAGCAGTTTCAGTTTGCATACCAAATGCTGCATGTATTAGTCTCTCTTTTTTATACATGTTAGCATCATTATCTACTAACATATTAAACTCACTACTCTCAGTCCTCATAGCCTCATCTTTGAAATTTAACATAGTAACCTGCCTCCTCATATACTTTAAATGTTTTTTCTATATCTGCTACTGAATAATCATCAGCAGGGATAACCTTACTTCGCATAGTCTTTAAGTTTATAATTTTAAGACTCATAACTACCTCCTATTTTTTGATGTACTGTAATTGTAGTTTAATAAACCTTTAATAAACCTTTAAGATACTTACTGCTAACATTCTAGTATCTAAAAAATGAAGGAGAATAATATGGCGCGAAAAGAAAAAGGTACTCATGTAAATGTATCCATGAAAAAAGCTGTACATGCAAAAGCTAAGAAGATCCAAGCTGCTGAGAAGTTAGCTACTATATCTGATGCAATAGATAAAGCACTTGATAAATATATGTTAAGCAATAGTTAAGTTAATATGCTTTATAATGATCTCAAAATATTAAGGAGGTCATAATGACAATACAAAATTTTATCTATAATCAAATAGATAGGGGATTTACTCTTAGGAGATTATCTAAACTTTTAGGTGTAAGTCCTGCAGCACTCTCATACCATCTCAATGGTAAAACAAAGCAAGTAAGTTTACAATTAGCAAAATCTATATATGAGAAATTTGATTTTATATTAGATGGATTTCATGAATATGAATTTGGAGACACTTATTTACATAATACTTTAAATACTATGGATATAAAAATTGAAGCTTTAACTAGTGATATAGAAGTTTATAAAGATGAGCTAACAATAGCTAGGGGTAAAATTCAATCATTAAATGATGAAGTGGATGAGGCTTATAGAATTATATCTAATTTAAAAGAGGAGTTAGAGTAATGCTATTCAAATATACAATAAGTAAAACACACTATACAGGTTACAAGTATAAAGAGACTGATAATATAAATATATTATTTGAGGATCTTGCTACTAGATGCTTATCTCCTGTTACTGAATATTTAGACTCAGAACAAGTAAGTGCTGTTACAGGTGCAAAATGGTTGAGTAAAAATCATAGATCTAACCCTACTATAGTAAGTAGAGGTAATTTAAGTATGGTGGATTTTGAGGGTAAACCTGCTAAATTTCAAGAGCTGCTTAGTAAATTTGAAAAAAGGGATCTTTGGTATATGGCAGTTCCAAGTCAATCAAACAAAAGTGATAAGTCAAATGCTAGGTATCACATAGTATATATATTAAGCGATCCTTTTAGTATTAATGCTCCTGCTATGAGAAAACAGGCTCAGGCTTTTTTTGATTATATAGATTATAAGTGGGATGAGCCTGGTAGTGGTATAGACACTAAAGCTACTTTTAACGGATGTGGATATTTTAGTCCATCTTTACCTTTAAATGATGCTAAGAGTAGAGATAATAAAAAAATATCAGATCCTTACTCAGGTTTAGATGATGTATTTAAAGATGCTTATATTAGTAGATTTAAAAAAACTTACACTCCTATAGAACCTGAGAGTATTGCAGCTAATGAGCAATTTACTAATAAAACTATAAGAGGTAAGAAACTAAAAGATATTAATACAAAGGTTATAAAACCGACTCCAAAAGGTTATGTAATGAGTGCAGATACTCATATCATGACAGGTAGTGCTGATAGATTTGTAACCTTTGAAACTCTAGTACAAAGATTAGGAGAAGTACAAGGAGATAATCCTAGGATTAGTGGATTAGGATGTCCTATTTGTAACCCTGATCATACTGAGTTAAAACCCGGTTATGCTTATATGCAATATGATAGTAATGGTAAACCTTATATCTGCTGTACAGGTAATGCCTGTGAGAGTAAACCTTATTTTACTATGGCTGATGGAGATCTAACTGTTTATAAAATTAATAAAGGTGCTGATTATGTTCTGATCCATGAAGAGGATCTTATATTTAGTCATAAAGAAAATGAGATGTATGAGCATAACTCAGATAGTGTAGTAGGAGAGCTTTATAAAAGTGGTCAATCTATATTAGATGATTTTGGTAATGTAAATGTAGAGGCTACAAGGAAAGCTTATTGTATCCAAGCTGATAGATTAGATATTATTAAAAATCCATGGAAAGATAACGGAATGGATTTTAAAACTATGACTTATAACATATCTAAACCTGCTAAGTTTGAACCTAAAGCTGAGGAAGCTAATGAGGTTATATCTGAGGCTATTAAGGTATTTGATAATGATATTAAAATAGGAGACTACCCTGCTCCACTTGTATATCTGAGTTATTACTTATTTCATAAGACTAGGATCATGGCTAGTTTATTCCTGGTTAATCATAAGACAGGTACAGGTAAAACTTTTTGGACTTATGAACTACCTGCATGGTTTCTAGGAGATACTAAAGTAGGTTTAATGGATAGGTCTGCTATGCAAAAGAATTGGGGAGATGTTAAACTAGGTAAGAGATTAGTAGTTTATGAGGATATAGACGGGCTTACTAAGCAGCAAGTAGGAGAGATAGCATCTGATATTAAAACTATGGCTACTGCAGGAGGATCTAATGTAATGTTAGATATTAAGGGTAGAGGTCAAATGAAGTCATACGGATATAACATCTTAGGTACTTCAAATGATGAGAAACAAGTACCTGTAAGTGGGGAGGAAGATAGAAGGATCTATATTAGTGAGGTAAGGCTGTTAGATAGAGCCTCATGGATTAGAGAGAAGTTATCAGGGGATGAGGGGGATAATCATAAAGCAAATGCTATTAATTTCCTATATAAGATCTACAAAGAGATAAGTAAAGATAAAACCCAAGAGGTACAAGATGCTTTATTTTATAGAGTACCTAAAACAACTAAGAAAAAATCTGTAACTGATGCTCAGAGTAATGATGGAATACAGGTTATGAATATTCTAAGAAGATCTCAAAGAGCTAGATCTGCTACAAGTGAAATATCTGATCTTGTATCAAGTGATGTTAATTTACAAGAGGTAAGAGAGGTTATTAATGAGATAGATTTCAAAAATGGAAACATCTCAGGATCTACTCTTAAAAAATTATGGCAGATGATGCCCTCTTTTAACAGTCTTAAAAACTATAATTTTAAAACTATTGGTAAAATTTTTGGATTACATGATCATAAAACAGTAGTTATTCATGGAGATAGAGCTAAAGGTTTTAAGTTTAAATAACCTCTCTATCTCTCCAAGGGCTCTTGCTTGAAAAAGTGAGCAAGGGCTCTATCTCTCCAAGGGCTCTATCTCACTTTTGTATTTTTCCTTATTTTATTACTATTTATACTATAGTAACTAGTTACTTTAACTATAGTAACTTTAATAGTAACTAATAAAGAATATAGTAAATAAAGGATATAGAAGTAGTAGTAACCAAAGTAACCTATAATTTAGTATTTTAGTCAGAAGAGAGTTATTAGTAGTAAAATATATTTTTCTCTTCATAGTATAATAGGGAGTGGTGGTTATCGCGTTACTCGGTTACTTTAGTTTTAGAGGCTCTTATTTACTTATTGACAAACTTACATAAATTAGCTATTATTGAGGCATGAATACATTAAACGAAAAACAGAAAGCATTTTGCCAAGAGTATGTAAAAGATTTTAATGGTACACAGGCTGCAATTAGAGTAGGGTATAGAAAGAGATCTGCAGAAGTACAAGCTAGTAGAATGTTAAGTAATGTTAAGGCACAGCAGTACATAGAGCAGCTTAAACAAGATCTTACTAAAGATACTAAGGTAACAGTAGAGTGGATCGCAGAACAGCTTACAGACATAGCTATACAAGCTGAGAAAGATAGTGATAGGATTAAAGCCTTAGAACTATTAGGTAGATATAAAACTATGTTTACAGATAAGCAAAAAGTAGAACACTCAGGGCAAGTGATCAACAGAGTGATTAAAGTAAACCCCACTAAAAAGGATTAAGATGTTTGGTGTAGATAATGATGGAAAACAAAAAAGATTACTAGGTGTAGGAGATGATGGTATCTACTCAGATGCCTGGGGTAGACAAAAAGTAGTAAGTGACTTTAGTATGTTTCATGGGCTTTTTACTTTTGATGTACCTGATAAGATGTGGATAGAGTATTTTAATGGTGTAGAGCAAGTAAAAACAAATGCTACCTCAGTTAATGGGATGCTAAAGCTAGAATCAAATGGAGGTAGTACCTACTTAATGAGTAAAAGACACCCTAGGTATCAGCCCAACAGAGGTATGTTATATTCAGACTCTCAGATTTTAGAGGGTGCAACTCATACAAATGGTAAACTATATGCTGTAGTAAGAACTACTGTAGATGGTATAACAACAGATAATAAGAAGCTAATACTATTAGATGCTATAGATCCTGCTAAGGGTAACATATACGATATTCAGTCTCAATGGAGAGGAGTAGGTAATATTAAGTTCTTTATAAACCAAAAAGAAGTAGTAACCTTTGACTACCTAGGTAAATTAGATGAGTTATCAGTATCAAATCCTGCACTACCTTTAGGTTTTGAGTGTGAAAACACAGGTGTTATTAGGTTTGGTCAGTTTGCACCTGCTGATGGTATGTTTTTTGAGTGGGTATTTGATGTAGCTCAGGAGACTAGTACAAGATGTGGTTGTGTTGATGTTACTAGTGAGGGCGGATCTAAAGAAAACAGACAGTATCTATCAGTAGCAACTAGCTCAGAGTCAGGATCACAGCCCATAGATGGTTTTAATGATCCTGTAATAGCAATTAGGATACCTAATATGTTTCTAGGTAAGATGAATACTAGAGATTGTATATTAACAAGAGTATCAGGGTACTCAGATCAGAGATCAGTTATGAGGATATGGTATAC
>Ga0272440_1002559_pt1 | contig 14097 bp, 8 predicted proteins | sample SSMMMBAug17_FD_192440 | JGI IMG/M metagenome (GOLD analysis project Ga0272440, IMG submission 192440) | Marine sediment archaeal communities from Little Sippewissett salt marsh, Falmouth, MA, United States - SSM-MMB-Aug17 | ecosystem: Environmental > Aquatic > Marine > Wetlands > Sediment ...
TTTCCGCAAAGCATTATTCTTTGTGGTATTCGTGATGTTCGCGATTATCGGATTCATTCCAGCGCCGAAAAAACAATTATTACAGGCGGGAGTGCTTTTAATATCAAAGCAAAATCCCTTAGACTGGGAGATTTTGCCAAAAATGAAATGATATCACTCTATAAACAACACACTGAAATTACAGGACAATTGTTTTCAGGCCAAGCGCTTGAAATCGCATGGGAATTATCTGGTGGCCAACCCTGGCTTGTGAATGCACTTGCATATGAAGTCACCTATGAAATGAAACAAATGCGGGATCGCACAATCACAATTACAGACGAACATATCCAAAAAGCCGGCCAGAATCTGATTGTTCGGCGAGAAACGCATATTGATCAACTCATTGACAAGCTCAGGGAAGAACGTGTTCAAAAAGTCATTGAGCCCATTTTGATGGGTGAAAACACGCCTGAAAAGGCGCATGATGATGATATTTCGTATGTGAAAGACCTTGGCCTCGTCAAAATTGATCCCACTATCAGAATTGCCAATAAAATTTATCAGGAAGTTATTCCCAGAGCCTTGACATTTTCAACCCAGGTAACCATCTCACATGAAACATCATGGTACATTCGAGAAACTGATGGTACCATTGACTTTAACAAACTGATGTGTGCATTTCAGGATTTTTTTCGGAAGCATTCTGAAAAATGGCGCAATGGGTTTCAATATCGTGAAGCGGCGGTTCAATTGTTGCTTCAGGCCTTTTTACAACGCATTGTAAACAATGGCGGCTATATTTTCAGGGAATATGGTCTGGGCAGACAACGCACCGATTTATTAATTATCTGGCATAAAGGCAAACGAAAGCAGGAAGTGGTTATTGAACTGAAAATCAGGCGCGGCAATACACAAAAAACCATCAAAAAAGGGGTTGAACAAACTTGGGCGTACATGGATAAATGTGGGGCATCTGAAGGACATCTTGTTATTTTTGATCAACGAAAAAGCCAGTCATGGAAAGAAAAAATTTTTTATGAAATTGAATATCATCATGACTGTGGTATTCATATCTGGGGGATGTAAAAGGGTTGCCTTTGACGAAGACGCCCAAATTGATTTTTTATCAGTATTCAACACTCCCTCTCCAACATTTAGAAAAAGTCAATCTGCGGTTTCTGTGCGGTACCGCAATTAAATGGACATGATTGGGCATCAAAAAATACATCCAGAGTTCAACATTGTCATGACTACACCAATTAGACATTAACGAGAGGTAGTACAGCAAGGCAGAAATAATGCCCCGGTTATAGCTATAAAAATCCATCAATGCAAAATTGCGGCAAAGCCTCGACCGCCCAGGCTACTAAGTAAGCGATCATAAATTTTCGGGTAGATCGTAGTAATCGAGATCCAACCAATTTCCGAAACCAATGTAGGGGCGAACCTTGTGTTCGCCCGCCGAACAAAAACCGGGTGTGCAGGTATTGCCCACAACTGCACGAACATAACGTTTGTTTGATTTCTGGTTAAAAATATTCATTCCATCATTAAAGGTGATGACGCGCGCCATAAAAGAGTTTTTTCCGGCATGGTTTAAAAGCTCCTTGATTATAAAAACAAATAGGTCAAAAAGTGTCGTTTTTTCAGTATATCTCAAACAATTCGCCCATAATCCATTGTCACAATCCGATCTGCACAATCAAAAAACATATCATCATGTGTAATCACAAGCACCAGCTTTCCTTTTTGTTTTAACTTCACAATAATATCCTTATAAAAGTAATTTTTAAAGTGCGAATCCTGATCAGCAGCCCATTCATCAAATACATAAACCGGTTTGTCTTCAATTAATGCAATAATCATTGCCAGACGTTTCTGCTGCCCGGTGGATAAAGGGGAATGATGAAATTGATTGTTTTCCCACTTGACTTTGGTATCTAATTTCATCTCAAATAATAATGCATTAACTTTGGAATCATCGACTGTATCCACGCCATAAAAGCGATCAAACAGATGATAATCTGCCATAATCGCTGAAAATAAATACCTGTGATTTGTCATTGAAACCTTTTGGTCATTTAAAAGAAACTCACCTTTGGAAGGTGGATATAATCCAGTCAGTACTTTTGCAAAAGTCGACTTTCCACTGCCATTGCCGCCGGTAATAAAAACAATTTCACCAGAATAAAATGACATATAAATGGGACCAATGGAATATGAAACATTGCCCTGTTTGTCATAATAGCGAAACGACAGGTTTACTGCCTGAATTGATTTCAGCGTTGTAATGTGACCTTGAAAAACTGAGGTCTGTTTTGTCTCAGAAAGTTGTTTGAACAAGTCATTGATGCGTTTCATTGAAATGAGGGTGCGAGTCATATTGGGTAAAAAGGTATCAATGACATATAATGATGGCAGCATAAATATGAATATGGTAATGATTTTTGTTTTACTCATGAAATCCAATGTCATGCCATAAATAATCCATGCCATATATAAAAAAATGATAGCTTCCAAAAATGTTTGATACCTTGCCATCTGTATGGCAACACGGGATCTGGTATTTTTTACTGTGTGAATGCGTGGTTTTAAATGATGATCATACAATTCTTTATTCTTTGTATGATTGATCTTTATCTCTTTAAAGCCATGAAGAATATCTCCAAATGCCTCATACAGATCGGTTTCTTCATTGGTTACCGCATGTAAATCCTCAAACAAAAAATGAATATGCACATACCGAATAATCAACGCAATCACTATAAAACTAACCAAAAGAATCAGACCATAAATACAAATATGACCAATATATAGCGTACAAAAGAAAATAGTTAAAATGGAATGGCAGATATGAATCATTATTTCAGATGATCTTGAAATCCTTCGGGCATCAGTAGACATTTTGACATAAATATCTGCCTTTTCCAACCTTTCGATAAATTGCATGGATGCATTACGAATCATATTGCCAACAACTGCACGAATGGATAAAATCTGACCTTCAATATATCTTCGTGCTGACCGCAGTGCTGTTCGCTTGGCAGCAATGAGAATCATAAAACAAATCCCATAGAGGAACAGATGATATTGATCAATGCTTTTTATAACAATATCTTCCAATGCTTCATTAATAATTAATATTAAGCCGGTTGAGGCCACTGATGCCATCACAGTTGCCAAAATAATTGTAAATGCTTGTTTATTCAGTTGAAATTCAATCATACCTCTGCCCTGATTGATAAAAATGAATCATTTGTTTTTTTTGACACAAACAATCTGACCATCAGTTAAATAATATATTCTGTCGGCAGCATCCGCAAACTGGGGGTCATGATTAACAGAAATAATTGTTTTTCCTTTTAATTTTAAATCCGGAAGTAGTGTATTATAAAAAAAGGATTTGAATTGCGGAGATTGTTCCGCAGCCCATTCATCAAATATATAAATGGGTTTGTCTTCCATTAATGAAACGACCATTGCCAGTCGTTTTTTTTGACCGCTGGATAATTCCAATGTATTAAATCGATTATTGTCATAAGACACCACATGGTCAATTTGCATCAATTTTAAATACTGTTTTACTTCCGCATGTTTCGATGGATCAATTCCATATAAGCGTTTAAATAAGTGAACATCAGTAAAAATAGCTGAAAATAAGTCCCGATGTTTATCCATTGTGGTTGCTTTATTGTCTATGAAAATTTTACCTTCATAAGGGAAGTACAACCCGGTGATTAATTTCAGCAAAGTTGATTTACCACTGCCATTGCCGCCGACAATAAAAATAATCTCATTATGATGGATTGACATATCTACAGGACCCAGTTTGAATTGCAGATTTTGTGTATTGTCTTGATATAAAAAAGCAATACCTTGAAAATTGATGGTCGAAAAAGTTTGTTTTACCGGTTGATCAGCCGGTTGATTTATTTCAGATGTTTGAATCAGGCGGCTTAATCGGTTTTCCAATAATGTAATTCGTTTCACTGAAATACCTGCAAGAAACACATATGGCAATTGTTCCAGAATAAATGTGATGGGAATATACAAAATGATCTGGAATGCCTGAATGAGTGTTTTTTTTGATAAAAGTCCGGCATAAGGAAACAAGAAAATAATGATAAATATCGCAATATACCATATGCCAAAAGGGATTAATATGACATCACTGATGGCATACCCCACTTGAATTCTAAGGTCTTTAATCCGGGTCATATTGGATAAATAACTTGATCCATAAAAGGCATCACTTTTCTTCTCATTGATTTTTAATTCTTGAATGCCATAAATCAGATCATTGATGGATTGAAACAAATATTGTTCCTGATCTCGCGCAAACAATACTTTTTTTGAAATGCGTTTCAGGTTGATCATGTAGAATAATCCACCCAAACCAATTGTGATCAGAATATACACAAATGAAAGACCGGAAATATATCCCAGGTATATCATGCCGATAACTATTAATATCAAACAGTTAATAACATACCATAAGATATCAACCAGATCGGCAATATTTTGTGTATCAATTGTGATGGCATTGTATATTTCATTGATACCGACAGTTTCGATTTCTTGTAATTCTACCTGCCTGACTTTATCAATGATTTGGGCGCGTATTTGAGACACAATATTTTCAGTCATTTCAATGGTATGTTGTTTTAAAGATTGCGATAGAATAATAAACAGGATATAGCTGGAAAAATATATGGCATATGATCGAAGTGAAAATACTGTGGGCGCATGATAGCAAGTGATGGCATGGATAATTGAAAAAATCAATATGACTTCACAGAGTGTTGCAATAAACCCAATTTTAAATAATTGATAATTTTTTTCTTTAGAATGCGTAATAAATAAATGTATGATATCTGACATGTGATTATGTTATCTCCCACACGTGGTTTTCTGGCTGATTCAATTATTCGTGTATATTCATTTTTTTTTTGCTTTATTAGGTTTGATAACTTTCCCCTGTTTCGTCCATATGGCCATTTCGAGGATACCTTATTTATTTTCTAACCCATCATCTCCAAATAACACTTTCCCCCCCAAAAAATCATAAACAATTGTAATACAATGCAAGAATATTTCAGCTTTGGCACTTGATGTAAATTCTTTCTTGAAAAAAAATACGCACTGCAAGCTAAAAAAGCAAGAGATATCCCACATAAACCATAAAAGATTGGAAATATGATACCAATAATTCGCTGATGTGCATCAATATATAAATGAAAATATAATAAATGATAATGATACATTCCAATCAGACATGTAAATATTGTCAGGGGCATTAAAGATTTTAGCGCGTAGTCGGGCGGAATGAAATATATAAAAAATATATGGAGCAACAATAAAAGCAATGGAAACATATATCGTACTGAATATAATGGATTATCCCTATAAATTTTTGCTTTGGTGGTAAACACTGAATATGCCTGATTTTCGGGTATATCAATCAAGCCAGACAAATCATTGTCATAAATTACATTCTGGTAGGATTCTGTTTCTGAAATAGTCCAGCCCAAAAAGCGGGTTTCATTTTCTTGATACGTTTTCGAATTATCAGCAACAAAAATAAGCCGATCGCGTGTTAAATGTTTGTGACGAAACTGAATATTCAGATAATATTGATTCTGAAATGAAGACGTTTTCGCCGGCACCATGTAAAACATCCCACTCAGATGATAGACTTGGTTGGTAACCGAATTATTCTTTTCGTGGAATATGGGAGAGCCAATGGTAAGTGGGTGGCATGCATTAATAAATTCTATATCACTGGCAATAAAGGGGTGCTGATACTTAAACCACAGGTAAAAAGAGGCATGAAATATCTTTTTACTGACATTGATACGATTGATCGATATTAAATGTATGCCTGAATAAACGATATTGGTTAATCCTTTTCGATCATTTTGAATAACATCTTTGCTTTCTTTTTGAGTACCTTGATGATACCCCATTTCATTGGATGGATTATATTGTGCATAGCAGGGAACAAGGTTTTGCTTTTCATAAAAAGCGGTGATCAGATTTTTTTCTGTATCACCTTGAATATTAAAAAAAATGCGTCCAGTCACCCCGTGATATGACTGTTCTGAATTGGAAAATTCAAACAATGCATCTTTAACTTTTCTCCGATTAATGTAAATGGGATTACCCTGGTTGATTTCAGATCGTTCAATGGCCTTTAAAGCAATACCAAAAGCATCATGATAAGCGGCAGCAACCCAGGTAGGGGAGCAGGAATAAATTTTTTTGTATGTGTCGATAAATTGCAATGCTTTTGCATTGGGGATATGGGTCATAAATGGAAGCACACTGTAAATATTGTCTGTATAATACCCGATTTTTGCGCGCTCTTTGGGATATGCTTTAAATTGATTGATAAAGGATGTACTCGAAAAAGAATCCGGTCCAATAACAATAAAATCTTTTCCAGAATCTTTCAGCCGAAATATTAATTGAATGGCTTCGCTGGCATGGACTGCCATAACAATGGCGCATGGATTTTCTTTTTTAATGATTTTCAGTGCGATAGGATCAATCGTTTGATTAATCTGCCGGTCTTTTGAATGAAAGGCATAAATATTTTCAACATGAATGCCGGCATGGCGCGTCGTATTTAAAAAGGACCGGGCTAAATCCTGACCATATTCATCCTTATCATGGATTAAAATGCAGCGGTCTGAATCAATTGTAGTTTTGAGAATGTATGCCATATACTTGGCCTGATACACATTATTGGGGATTACCCTGAAGTACCAGGGATTGTTAAAGGTTACGCGACTTGATGTTGCGGATGCGGTGATTGCTGGCAGACCATTTTTTTTGTAAATATTTCCTGCAACAATTGATGTAGAACTTAAATAGTGCCCCAGAACTATTAAGATGTGATTATCTAAAGAAAATGTTGATGCCACTTTCATGGCAACACTTTTATCGTTTTTGTCGTCATGAATGACAATATCCACTTTTCTACCATGAATGCCGCCTTTCTGGTTGATTGCGTCTCTACTGATATGAATGCCTTTCAACATTTCAGTGGCATATTGATTTCCTGAGCCACTCATTGGCACGGCTATCCCTATTTTGATTGGAGAGTTCAGCAACAATAATAGTGATGAATGATGATAAAGTGCATAAACAATCCAGACAAAAAATAACACGATAATCGTTATGCGTTTTAGCGTTATGTCAATGTGAAATGGTTTCATATGTTCAAAGCCGATAGGATATATTTAAAATTCAACAGGTTTAAAGTTTTTGTCATTTTTAATGACAACCATATCATGATCTCCAAAAGTCAGGACATAATTGTTTATTAACATGTTTTCATTTACTAAACAATGTATAAAAAATATCTTTATACCTGAAAATCGGCATCCTTCATATTCCAGTGAACACTTTTTTGAGTCAGTCTCTGACTAATTTTCACGCAATATGAAGGATACCTGAAAAACTATAATTAATCGTTTATTTATTCTTTGATACAGAAAATACATTTTTCCAAAACACAATAGAACCAAGCGAGAATATAGAAAAAATCCAATATTCCAGACGTGTTACTGGTTTATCATACAGATCAATAATGATATAATTATGATAAATGACAAGAATGCCGAGCAATCCACTACATAAGCCCATTACAGTATAATGGTGTCGATTCGTTTTTGTCAGCACGATATACAGAAATACGCCAAATATGCCAAGTAATATCAATGCATAATATACAGGCGCTTTGATATTTTGTTTCTTAATGGTGAGTAATAGATTGAAACGAGAGTAAATCAACTGTTTTGTTGACTTAATGGCATTGGCTTTCATATTATTATTAACGTCATCAGTGTATATTTCCTGATTAACAACTTGATATTGTTGCCAATTCAAATTAGTATTGGTTATTAACTGCTTGTTGTCCACCACGAATTGAAGCATATCTTCTGTCAGGCTGTTGTGCTGAAAGCGAATCCAAAGTTTATGCGTTTCCAGTGGATAATCTATAAAGTCTGACTGCATGGAAAATCTGCCTTTGACATAGAGTTCTCTGGTTATGATGGAATTGGATGTTTGTTCCAGGATTTGCTGTTGTGTCACTCGCCTTTCCTGGGTATCTGAAAACTGTATTGCAAAAGGATCAAAATCATTTTTATATCGGAGGGTTAATTTGAATGTACATAAGCTGGTTCTGTCTTTACTATTGATATCTTCGATGGATTGCATTTCAATTGCGGCAAAAACCATTTGTTTCTTTTTCATGACTGTTTGATCAATGGCAATCATTTTTCCGGATAAAACTTGTTCGATAATATCATCGTTTATTTCATATGAATCCAATAAATGATACTGATTAAATTCAACTGTGGGAATCAAATGATCCAAATAGGCAATTTTTAAAGGCCTGCATGTTTCTCCATATCGATTGAAAAAAATTCGGCCAGTGATTCCATTGAATGAATGGCGATAATTATAATACTGCATGAGTGATTGACGAATACTTCTTCTATTGGCGCGAATGCAGTTTAAGTCTGAATATGCTGATTCCTTGATTGCTTCACATGCCATGTGCATGGCATCATAATAAGCTGCAGAAATCCAGTCTGGTTTTGTATGATATTTTTCATGATAGCTGCTGATAAATTCAGGCGATGATGTCCCATGTAAATAATGACATATAAAATGAATCCTTTTTGAGCATGCTTTTGGAATATTATTCTGATGAAAAACATCAGTAATACCTTCAATAAAGATTTTCGTGCCAAAGGAATCCAGGCCAATAAATGGATAGTTTTCATCTGTTGATATCAATGATGATATAATTTTGATGGCTGTTGGGGCATGTGTAGAAATAATAATGCCGCCAATGTGATCCATTTTTTTGATTTCATTAACAATTTGCACAATACGTTGTTCAAATGGGGCATCATTTTTATTAACATAGGGAGTTATCTCAAATTTTTCAGACAATTGAATGCTTAACGCCTTGAGGCCAGGTTCAATGATTGTAGCAATATTACTACCATATTCATCACTGCTGTAAATAATGAGAATATTTTTTAAATGTAAATGTTGATGAAGGTAGTTTAATAAATAGTTGGCAAGGTATCGATTATTGGCAACGATATTGAAATACCAATCATTGTTATGGGTAACGAGTGTTGATGTTGCAGAGGCCGTAATTGCTGGGATTTCAAACTTCTTGTATATTGCACCGGCTGCAATGGATGTTGAGCTGAAATAGTGTCCAAGAATCATCAGAATCTTTTGATTGTCAACCAGTTCTTTTGCAGCAACCACCGCTTCTCTTTTCTGATTATGATCATTTTTTATCCAAAGAACCACTTTTTCGCCGAAAATACCGCCATTTTGATTGATTTGATCTTTATATAACGCAATCCCTGAAACCATCGCATTGCCATATTCTGTATCTAAGGGCGCGACGACACCAATATCAATTGCGAATGCTGTTGCATGCGACATTGCGAAGATAATCAATAATTGAGGGAGTATTTTTATAAGATACATAGTCTTTGTAAAATATGTGGCGTCCATTTCAATTAATTCCATTTATTATTATTTCAACACCCAGTTTTCAATCTGCTGCCCACCAAGGGGCATAAAATACCAGTTGACCAATCGTGGATTCACCAATATTTGGGCATTATCATAAAACATTGGAAATATATACGCCTCGTCTTGAACAAGTATCTTTTCTGCGCTGGCATAATATTCCTTTCTTAAATCAGGGTCCAGACAATCCCTTGCCTTAAGCACCATTCGCGCGTATTCTTTATTTGCCCAATAAATGATATTATTGGGCGTTTGTGAATGAAGCTGATCGTACAAAAAATTATTGGCATCCGGATAATTACAACGCCATCCAAAACTATACATATGCGATTGCGGCCTTACTGATTCGTATGTCAAGCCTTCTTGAACAGGCCTACCGGTCAAATTGATATTGATATGGTGTTTTAAAAATAATGAAACTGCATTGACAATAATTTTATTGGTTTGTGTATCATGATAAGATAAAAATAGCTCAGGAAAGCCCTTGCCATCAGGATAACCTGCTGCTTTTAAGAATTGTTTCGCTTTGTCCACATGAAAAGGGATCCCTATATTCTGATCATAAGACACAGCACCAAAAACATTCGGAGGCGTAAAGCTCAAAGCCAGTTTTTCATTACCTCTGGTAAGAAAAGAAATGATCATTTTCCGATCAACCGCAGAAATAATGGCTTTTCTAACCAGAGGATCATTTACAGGAGAAAGATTGGTATTAAATACAAATCCATATGTCTTGAGTAAAGGAAAACTATGGTAATGATCTCTTAACATTGGATTGGATTGAATTGAATAAAGATGAGATCTTGGAATGGGTAAATATTTTCCACCAATGATATCAATATCTTCATTTAAATACATGGATAATCCAAGAATACTGTCCTGAATTAAAATATAGCGAATTTCTTCAATGTTCACATGCTGCCTGTCATAATATTTTGGATTTTTTCGTAAAATAATCATTGAATCTCGAATGGATAATGCAAACTGGTATGCCCCACTGGTGACAATGTTTTGAGGTGATGTCCAGTTTTTTCCATGTGCTTTGATCGTATCAACCGGCAATGGCTTAAAACTATTTAATGTGGTCAGATATGGAAAAAAAGAAGATGGCTTTTCAAGTATGAATTCAAGATGATAATTATCAATGGCTTTGACACCCAGTTTTGATAAATCGTTTATTTTATTATGATAAATCTTTTCAGCATTCTTGAGAACAAACAAAGTAGATACATGCGGACATTGGGTTTCAGGCTGAATGTGACGACTGATGGCCCATTGGACATCATAGGCGGTAATCGGTTGATTGTTGGTCCAGAAGGCATCCTGACGAAGTTTAAATCGATATTTTTGTCCATTATTCATTGCTTTCCATTCAACAGCCAGGTCAGGAACAACTTCATAGGTTTCAGGGTGAAATCTCGTTAATCCAGAAAAAAGCTGCTCAACAATTTCAATTGATGATTCGTTTGTTGCATAAGTGGGGTCTAATTCTGAAATGCCCTCTTTGATTGGAATGCTGACTGTGATATCTTTCACCAGATCATAACCATCGATAAACGCCGCATTGTATTCAAGGATATCAAACTTGCCGCTTTTCATGCGTTTAAAAAAGATTTGTTCGGGCTGAATGACACCATTGCGTTGAATTTCATATGCGCCCAAAACACCCTGCCAGTGTTTCATAAATCGAATGGTGGAGTTAACCACAATGGGTTGCGTAGATGCACTTTTATTGACTGCATGGGCCAGAAAGCTAATCATATCATAGCTTATCGCCCCCCAGTTGTCTGGCAGCACTGAAAATTTTGATTGAAATGCTTTGATAAAAGACTGGGTATTTTGTTTTCTAAGCCGGTTATTAAAACAGGTGGCAACAATTGTGTTATCACTGGCCTTGCCGGTATTTGTCCAGTGATCGTTGATATCAATCTGATTGGTCGTAAGTATCGGTTGACTGATTCCAATTTCACGAAGTTGCTTGATCATATGGGTAACGCCTGGAATCTTGCCTGACAAAAAGATGGCATCAAAGTTCTGTGTCATTTTAATTTCTGACAATATAAAGCGATAATCAGAATCCATTGTGGAGTAGAATCTTTCCCCCACAATTTGAATGCCTGAAACAAGTGCCTGTTCATTAAAAACCTCTGCAAAATGCTTTGTTGATGGTGAAATATCATAAAGGATAACAATGTTGTGATAATGATTGCGGATGGAAAATTGTGTGATGGCCTGACTCAGTGTTTTTTCAGTGGGTGAAAACTTAAAAATATATGTGCCCCCAAACCTATTGATATCAGCACCCGGGGAGATAAATAAAATGTTATTCGCTTTATAGGTCACTGATACTGAAATGGCAATTTCCGGATCACGATGTCCGATGACTGCCAGGATATTTTTTTTTGAAGACAACTGACACGCAATTTTTGTGGCTGTGGATAAAGAATTGTGATCATCATATTCAATGATATTGATTTGTTTTCCATGAATGCCGCCATTCATGTTAATTTTGTCAACAGCCAGTCTTATGCCTTTAAAGAATTGCGTCTGGCTTTTGAATGAATCGACCACTGCAATATGAATCTGATTATCTTTTTGAACAGCATAGCCTCTTTGTTCTTGACTGATATAGGCTGGCAAAAAAAACTGATATGTAAAAAAAATCAAAAAGCATATCAGACAAATCGTGATGTATAAATATTTCAAATTGTTATCTCCGAGGTATCGTAAATAAAGTATCCACTATTTTTCCGGACTCAAAATAATCGGGACGCCCTCTTTCCCATACCCTACAACAAACACTTTCGCGTTTTCAGATTTCGCAAATTCACGTAAGGCCTGAATACCATGCCACTTTAAAATTCTTTCATTGTTAAGGGATTGGTTCACCAGTAAGTTGTGTTTTTTTATACCTGTCGCTTCAATCTCTTTTCTTTTGGCTTCTTTTTTTTCTTTTTCAACAATATATTCATGCGCTTCCACAAGGTGTTTCTGCTTGATTTTAAATTGAATGGCTTCAGCAACAGTTTGGGGCAATTCAATTTTGCGAATCAGAACATCATCAACATTAATATATCGTTGTGCAATCTGTTCAATGGCTTTGTTGATAGCTTCAACAATAACTTTTCGACCGGTGGTATATATTTGCTCGGCATCCATTGTACCGATAATTTCGCGGATAACCGATTCAATTTCAGGGATAATAACAATTTTCGCATAATCCGGCCCAACCTGCTGATGTAAAACACCCAATAGCTTATAGTCGGGTGCATATCTGATGGATATAAAAAGATTCACTTTAAGGCCGGTTTTGGTTAAAACAAACAATTCTACAGGGAGCTCCTGGATTCTCACATTATAGATAAACATTTTATCCCAGGGCGGAATCATGTGGAATCCCTCACCAAATATTCTGTCAATTTGAGTGCCGGAAAAACGTTTCCAGCGCACACCAGCCTCACCTGGATTAATTGAAAAAAAAATTCTGGTGGATAACACGGCGAGGAATAATACCACCCCCATTATAACAGCGGTAATGATTGGAATTTGAGGTTTGTTTTTTGAAAACATTGGCTTATTGATCCTTAGGAAAGTTTGAAAAATTTTTCGTGATTGGTCAAGTATTTAATATAATAGTGTAATTATGTGGAACTGTCAATGCAATCAAAAGAAACTTATGATTTTTTTTTGGACCAGAAAATTACCCATAACAAGACAATCAATATGACTTCTTTTAAATGTCCTGATGGCATCATCAGGAGAACAGACAATTGGTTCCTGGATATTAAAAGACGTATTTAAAAGGATAGGAATTCCTGTTTGTCTTTTAAATTCAGAAATCAGTTGATAGTAACGCGGATTTGCTTCTTTTGTCACCAGTTGAATGCGTGCTGTTTGATCTATATGCGTTACAGCGGGAATCATTGAGATTTTCTGTAATCGCGTATTTCCATGATGTTCAACAAATAAACCGCGTCCATGTTTTTCTTCCTGAGTCCATCCAATGCCGGCCCATGCAGCCATTCCAGGAATGATTTCTATTTGTTTTGCAATAACAACATATAACTTATGTCCAATTTCATCTGGCGACGCATGAAATGTCTTTCGTTGGATTGTGCTTCCAGCCGGTATTGATGAAGACAGGTAGATTAAATTATAATCAATAATTCCAGCATTAAGCAATGCGGTATCAAAGGCCAGCAATTCATTGGGGCCACTGCCAGTGCCTGAACAAATGGTAATATTCATAATGATCTTCAACCTTTCTAAAATAAACGTCCTTACTTGAAGACGCTACAGAACAAAACCCTGACGAACTTTTTTTGAAATGGGGGAACTAAATATGTAATTTGTATATCAAATGATTGAACAAGTTGGAAGAAAAAAATTAATAAGTAAGGTGTCCCCGGAATTACTTTTTGGAACAGCAATCACAAAATTACAGGTGTCCAACTTTTCAGCCAACTCAGACTGTAATATCGCGTACATCCTGATGATCTTTTAACAACACCCCAAGATAAGGCAATTTAGACAAATCTTCTT
>Ga0272440_1002560_pt1 | contig 14097 bp, 7 predicted proteins | sample SSMMMBAug17_FD_192440 | JGI IMG/M metagenome (GOLD analysis project Ga0272440, IMG submission 192440) | Marine sediment archaeal communities from Little Sippewissett salt marsh, Falmouth, MA, United States - SSM-MMB-Aug17 | ecosystem: Environmental > Aquatic > Marine > Wetlands > Sediment ...
TTGGAGTCCCAAATCTTTAGATTTGGGAGTGAAAATATATACCAAAATATGTATTTGTTTATATAATAATCAGTATTATTACACACCCAAATCTAAAGATTTGGGACTCCATTCCTTAAGTCAACAGAATTGAGGGCTTCGCCTTGGGCTATAATAATTAGCGCTTACAGTGCTTAGCCACCCCGAAATTTAAAGAAGATACTATATTTTGTTGATATAAACAACCTGCGTCCTCTCCCCTCAGGCAATACTGTTGAATTAAGAAAAAATTTGGTCTCATCTTAAAACGCTCGCTAAAGCTCTCGGCTCTGAAAACCTCGGTAGTTGTAAATCTGATCCGCGAGCGTTAGCGTGCGTTTTGAGATATCTAAGGTTTATAGTTATAATTTGGTCTTACATTGCCTGTTAACCCCTGTGGTTTAAAAATCATCATAAGAACCATACATGCACCAAATAAAAGCATTCTAAAATCAGAGAAAGCGCGGAGATATTCTGGTAATAATATTAAAATAAACGCACCTAAAATAACTCCAATAATAGACCCCATACCACCTAAAACAACGATTGATAAAATTATAGCAGATTCTAAGAAAGTAAAACTTGCCGGGTTTATAAAGGTAGTTTTTGCTGCAAAAAACACTCCTACTATACCAGCCCAGGTTGCACCAAGTGCAAAAGCTGTCAACTTTGTTTTTGTTTTATCAATCCCCATAGCCTGACATGCTATTTCATCTTCTCTTAATGCCAGCCATGCTCTTCCAATTCGAGAATTTTGTAAGCGATTAACTACAAAGCATGTTAAAAATACTACAATTATCATAAGAAAATATAAATAAATAGTAGCAGTTTCAAGGTTCATTTCAATTCCAAAAAAACCTGGTCTATCAATGTTAGCAATTCCACTAGGGCCTTGTGAAAATTCATTCCAATTTTCCAAAATCAAACGAATTATCTCTCCAAAACCAAGAGTAACTATTGCAAGGTAATCTCCCCTTAACCTGAGAACAGGAAAGCCTAAAACAATTCCAAATAATGCTGCAAAAATACCGGCAATTGGTAAAACTGTCCAAAATCCCATATTATAATGAAAATTTAAAAGAGCATATGTATATGCTCCTACTGCATAAAAGGCAACATAACCTAAATCAAGAAGCCCTGCAAGCCCGACTACTATATTTAATCCAAGACCAAGTACCACATAAATAAGGGCACTACACATAATATTTACCTGATATGTAGAAAAAATGAATGGAAAGATAATTGCAAATATTATTATAATTAATAAAATCTGCTTTTTCTTAATAATAATTTGATTTTTTAGCTTTTTGAAAATTTGATTATTTGTTGACTTTTGTTGCTTCCTTTTTTTATACCATATAAAAAGAAACCTTGATATAAAAGTTCCAATCCCTACATATATTAGATTTTTAAATCGCCATGTAATAATATTGTCTATTGTATTTACCCTGATTACCATAATAGGAAAGGTAAGAAACATAAACCATATACTAACTAACAGGGATTGTTTTATTTCATTTTTTGCTATCATTTAAATCTTATAATATTGTCTATTGTATTTACCCTGATTACCATAATAGGAAAGGTAAGAAACATAAACCATATACTAACTAACAGGGATTGTTTTATTTCATTTTTTGCTATCATTTAAATCTTATAAAATATTATATTTTTCAATAAAAAGAGTTTACTCAAATAAATTATAAATCATCATATAAAAATATTTACTTTTTTTCAAGATTTTGTTTTAGCATTTCAAAGGTTAATAAATTATCCAAATTGGGAAAGGATAATATATTATCGTACAACTTTTGTTTTCCCAATTATCATAAGTGTAAGTTTTGTTTTAGCATTTCAAAGGTTAGTAAATTATCCAAATTGGGAAAGGATAATATATTATCGTACAACTTTTGTTTTCCCAATTATCATACGTGTAAGTCTGTGCTTGTCAGTGTCAGTCCGAAAAATCAAAGTTGGTTATAAGACAGAAAAAAATTGACAAATATTTTGTTTTTGGGTACTCCATAACATGTTGTGTTTTTATTGGGCGTATGTACAGGATAGTTACTTTGTATAATTTATTTTTTACGAGAACATCAATATTAAGAAATACTAAACCATACTATACTATACTATACTATTACATTATGACAAGTACTATTAATAATAATTTGAATAATTTATATACTCATATACCTGTAATGAAAAAACAAGTATTAGAATTTCTTAAATGTGAATCAGGAAAAATTTACGTAGATTGTACTTTAGGAGGGTGTGGGCATGCAAAAATTATTTATGATCTTATTGGAGATAATGGGCTATTAATTGGAATTGATCAAGATATTGCTTCAATACAAAATGCAGCGAATGTATTTAATAAAAATGATAAAAAAGTTAAACTTTTTCATAGTAATTATTCAAATATTGCCAGTATTTTACTAAGTGAAAGTATTAAGGGAGTTGATGGAATTTTGCTGGATTTAGGTCTTTCAACTTTTCATATAAAAGAAAGCGGCAGGGGATTTAGTTTTAATCTTGATGAACAACTTGATATGAGAATGGATACACGAATAGAAATAACTGCTTTTTCAATTATTAATGAATTTTCTGAAAAAGATCTTAGTGAAATTTTTTTTAAATATGGCGAGGAAAGATTTAGCAGACAAATTGCAAAAAAAATTGTAAATTTTAGAAAAAAAAATCCTATTAAAACAAGTAAAGAACTGGGAGAAATAGTTTTTCAAGCAGTTCCAATTAAAAAAAATTATAAAATTCATCCTGCTACCCGGACTTTTATGGCACTCAGGATATTTATAAATAAAGAACTTGAGCATCTTGAAAAATTTTTAAATGATGTTTATGATTTTTTAAATCCAGGAGCAAGACTTTGCATAATTTCATTTCATTCTCTTGAAGATCGTATTGTAAAAAAGTATATGAAAAGACTTTCAAAAGACTGCTCATGCCCTTCTTACCTTCCAAAATGTATTTGCAATACAAAAAAACAAGTCAATATTATAACTAAAAAAGTTATTAGACCTGATGAATTTGAAATAAAAAATAATCCTCTTGCAAGATCTGCTAAATTGAGATGCATGGAAAAAATTCTTGTGTCATCTTGATTGTTTGATTTTTTTGATGGATAACTATTTATAGCTCCATAGGAGCGGTATTTTTTTTTAAGTCCCAGGGCATATTAATAATTAATAAAAGAACCGCCTAAAGGCGGAACTACAAACTGGATACCCCTTAATTATTTGGTATATTCTTTTTCGGAAATCACATAGAATATACCAAGGATTCATATTAGTTTGTAGTTCCGCCTTCAGGCGGATATTTTAAAGTCCCAGGGCATATTAATAATTAATAAAAGAACCGCCTAAAGGCGGAACTACAAACTGGATGCCCCTTAATTATTTGGTATATTCTTTTTCGGAAATCACTAGTTCCGCCTTCAGGCGGTATTTTTTTTTAAGTCCCAGGGCATATTAATAATTAATAAAAGAACCGCCTAAAGGCGGAACTACAAACTGGATACCCTTTAATTATTTGGTATATTCTTTTTCGGAAATCACCTAAGCAATAAATTACAGAACTTCAAAACAAATTTAATGTGTCTTCTTCAATATATCCTATTAAATTAAATTATAGATTGACAATTCAATTTTTTTTTTTTATAAATTAAGATTTTTAATAAATTAATGGAATCTAACAAAATAAAAAAATGTCTTAAAATCCAAAAATATACGTAAATCAAGTTTAATGGACTCGTAAAAAGTCATTTTTAAAAAATCGGTATTAATAATTTCAAATTGTTACACAGAAAAAAAATCTCATTTTTTGACTTTTTACGAGACCATCAAGTTTAGAACAAAAAAATAATAAAACAATATTAAAAATATATTACTTAAAATTTAAATTATGAATTCAATACTAATATATGATACAACCTTAAGGGATGGGACACAGGGAGAAAATATAAGTTTTTCTGTTCAAGAGAAGCTTAGAATTGCCAGACGTCTTGATAATATTGGCATTCATTATATTGAAGGCGGATGGCCAGGCTCGAATCCTAAAGATAAGGAATTTTTTGAGCTTGTAAAAAAAGAGCAATTTTCCTGTGCAAAAATTGTTGCTTTTGGTGCAACAAGAAAGCCAAAATGTAAAACAAAAGAAGATAGCAACATTTGTGCATTAATTGAGAGTGAGATTTCTACAATTACAATATTTGGGAAATCATGGACTCTTCATGTTACTGAAGTTATGAAAAATTCGCTTAAAGAAAATCTTGCAATGATAAAAGATTCTGTTCAGTATCTTAAAGATAATGACAAAGAAGTTATTTATGATGCTGAACATTTTTTTGATGGATATAAAGAAGACCCTCAATATGCCATTGATACTTTAAGAGCAGCTTCAATAGCTGGTGCAGACACAATTGTATTATGTGATACTAATGGCGGTTCTCTTCCATTTGAAATTGAATATATTGTTAAAGATGTTATAAGTAAATTTCATGAGTCAAATAAAAATATTCGTTTTGGAATACATACTCACAATGATTCTAATATGGCTGTAGCAAATACTATTTCTGCTGTTAGAGCAGGTGTTACTCAGGTTCAGGGTACAGTAAATGGTTATGGTGAGCGTTGTGGAAATGCTGATCTTATGTCAATTATACCTGTTTTAAGTTTAAAAATGGGTTATGAATGCATTTCTGATGAAAATATGCAAAAATTAAAAAATCTATCCAGATTTGTTAGTGAAACAGCAAATATGATTCCTTTAGGATCAAGACCCTTTGTTGGCTCTAGTGCTTTTGCACATAAAGGCGGAATTCATGTTAGTGCTATTATGAAAGAACCTAGAGCATATGAACATATTGAACCTCATCTGGTAGGTAATGAAAGACGAGTGTTAACATCAGATTTATCAGGTAAGAGTAATGTTGAATATAAGGCAAAGGAATTAGATGTTGATATTAAAGGCAGTAGAAAAAAAATTACAGAGACAATAAAGAATTTAGAAAAAGAAGGCTTTCAATTTGATGGTGCTGATGCATCATTGAAAATTCTTATGGAAAAAGAAACTGGTAAGTTTAAACCTGCTTTTGAACTTGAATCTTTTAGAGTTTCGATTGAAAAAGATAAATATCATCCATGTAATGCTCATGCTATAATTAAAATAAATGTTGGTGATAAAAAAGGAGAAATAGTTGCAGCTGAGGGAAATGGACCTGTTAGTGCTCTTGATAAAGCTTTAAGAAAAGCTCTTAATAAATTTTTTCCAAAAATTGAGGCTATGCACCTTGTTGATTTTAAAGTCAGGGTTATTGATGGAAGATCAGGTACTGCTGCAAAAGTAAGAGTTTTAATTGAATCAAGAGATGAAGATGATATTTTCAGTACAATAGGTGTATCAGAGGATATTATAGAGGCTAGCTGGCAGGCATTAGCAGATAGCTTTTATTATAAATTAAATGGAAGTAATACTTAAAAATTATAATGATTTTTAATATTTATAAAATTTTGACTATTAAGGAGTTAATATGAATGATAAAGTAATAATATTTGATACAACTTTGCGAGATGGAGAACAATCCCCTGGGGCAAGTATGAATACTGCTGAAAAATTGAGAGTTGCTACAAAATTAGAAAATTTAGGTGTTGATGTTATTGAAGCAGGTTTTCCAGCAGCTTCTGAGGGAGATTTTGAAGCTGTTTCGCAAATTGCTCAAAAGTTAAAAAACACTGAAATTGCTGCTCTTGCAAGAACTTCTAAAGAAGATATTGATAAGGCATGGGGCGCAGTAAAAAATGCTGTTAATCCAAAAATTCATACTTTTATCGCTACATCTGAAATACATATGAAACATAAACTTAGAATGAGTAGAGATCAGGTTTTACAAAAAACAATTGAATCTGTTAAATATGCATCATCTTTAGCAAAAAAAGTTGAATTTTCTTGTGAAGACGGGTCAAGAAGTGATCCTGATTTTATTTGTAAGGTTTTTGAAGCTGCAATAGAATCAGGTGCTACTACTCTTAATCTCCCAGATACTGTTGGTTATGCCATACCAGGTGAATTTGGAGAACTTGTTAAATATGTAATTGATCATACTCCTAATATTCATAAGGCAATTCTAAGTGTACATTGTCATAATGACCTTGGACTTGCCACTGCAAATACTCTTGCAGCTATTCAATCTGGAGCAAGACAGGCTGAAGTAACTGTTAATGGAATTGGTGAACGTGCTGGAAATGCCTCTCTTGAAGAAGTAGTTATGAGCATAAATACAAGACCAAATCTTTTTAATGTAACTACAAATATTGATACAAAATTAATACATCCTGCAAGTAAATTGGTAAGAATGATCACTGGTATTATGGTTCAGCCTAATAAGGCTATTGTTGGTGCAAATGCTTTTGCTCATGAAGCTGGAATACATCAAGATGGGGTATTAAAAAATCCAATGACATATGAAATTATGAAACCAGAAACTGTTGGCTTGAATAAAAATCTTATGGTTTTAGGAAAACATTCCGGGCGACATGCATTAAGAAGTCATCTTAAAGAAATGGGTTATGATTTAAGTGAAGATGAATTAAATATTGTTTTTGAAAAATTTAAAGAACTTTGTGATAAAAAGAAATATGTTCTGGATGATGACCTTGAAGTTCTTGTTACAGAAGGTGTTTTAAGAACTCCCCAAATTTTTGCTTTGAAATATATGCATGTTACCAGTGGAAATACAGTTGATCCTATGGCAAGCGTCAAACTTGAAATTAATGGAAGATTAGTTAAAGGTGCTTATTATGGCAATGGTCCAATTGATGCAATTTTTAACTCTATTGCAAAATTAACTAACACAAATTCTGAACTTTTAAGATTTACAGTTTCTGCTATAACAGGTGGAACTGATGCCCAGGGTGAGGTTACTGTTAGATTAAAAGAAGACGGCCTTGTCTCTCTTGGCAGAGCCGCTGATCCTGATATTTTAGTTGCCAGTGCAAAAGCATATATAAATGGTTTAAACAGATTAGAATATCTTAAAGAACATCCATCTCTTTCAATGGATGACCTTGAAGAAAGCGGTACAATATAACCTTTTTTGTTCAGATATCTTTTTTAATTATAGTGTTTTCAGACATTGCTTTGAAAACACTATTATAACCCAACTTTGATTTTTATAGTAATGTGATAGTACATGTCAGTCAGTGTCTGCCCTTGTCTGCCCTTGTCTGTCCCTATAAAAAACAAAAAAATTCAAAGTTGGATTATATTAATTTTCTTGCCTTAAGATTTGATATTAATTATTATTAATAAGTAAGTACCTTTTTTCAATTATATTTGGAACTTTAATTATATGTTTTTTCAATCAAAATCTATAATATTCTTTCGTTTAATAATTTTATTCTTAGTATTATCTTCTTTAATATTGATTTTTACTACAGGTTTTTTTTATTATTCATATGTAAAAAAAAATATTTTGGCAGATATTGAAAAAAGAATGAATCTTCAGCTTGAAACTGCCTGTGATTATCTTTCAACATTTATTTCTGAAAATTTAAATACATCTAAGGCTCTTGCAGGGATGGATGCTATAAAAAATGTATTTAAGGATTCAAATAGTGATAATAAAACAGAGGTAGTAAAGGTATTAAATATTTTTAGAAACTCTTATGAAGTTGATGTTTGTTATTTAATCGATAAAAATGGTAATGCAATAGCGTCATCTGAATCGAACATATTAGAAAATTTTATTGGTAAAAACTATTCATTTCATCCTTATTTTAAAAAAGCAATAAATGGTGAATCATGCGTTTACATGGGAATTGGTATTACTTCTAATCAAAGAGATATTTATTGCAGCCAGCCAGTCTTTGGTATTTCATCAAATGAAATATTAGGAGTTGTGGTAACAAAAAACACAATTGATAACATTGAAAAAAAAATATCCAAAACATTGCCTGGAACATGGGCTTTTACAAATCCTGATGGTCTTATATTTGCCTCAAATAGAAAAGATTGGAGAGTAAAACTCATGTGGAAATTGGATGAAAGCAGACTTAAAAAACTTGCTGAAACTAAACAATTTGGTAGTGGACCATGGGATCATATAAAAATAGAAAAATTAAGAGAAGAAAAAGTCGTAAATAAATACAATCAGGTTTATTTAATTAAAGAAGCAGGTTTATATAATTATCCCCATTGGAGAATATATTATTTAAAAAGCTTTAAAACCGCTTTTGATTATTTTTCTGATCCATTTTTCGAACATAAAATTCCTCTTATTTTTATTGCTGGATTCAGCATTGGTGTTTTTATTGTTTTATTATACTGGAGTTTAAGCTTAAAATTTAATAAAATTAAAAAAATCAAACAAATATTGAAAAGGCAAAACAGCTATTTGTCAGCAATTAATGAAATATACTCAGGGCTTATTAAGCGAAAAAATATTGATGATTTAATAGAAAAGATTTTATATCGTTCTGGCAATTTAACTGGAACAAAGAATAGTTTTTTCTTAATGCTTGATGATCAAACTAATGATTTTTTAGCAAAAATAGGCTATGGAAAATTTTCATCAATTGTTGGGATGAGACTTAAAACAAATAATGGTTTATCAGGTTATATATTTCAAACTGGTAAATCTTTGTTCATATCTGATTATAATTTGTGGTCTAAAAAACTTAATGATAAATTTTTCAATGAAATAAACAGTATTATTTCTGTCCCAATAAAAAGACAAGAAATTGTTTGTGGTATTTTAGGGCTTGCACATTTTGATAAAAATGATTTTTTTGCAAAAGATGAAATGGAATTTTTAGAAAAAATAGGCAAACTTGCTTCAATTGCCTATGATAATACCTGTCTTTATTCTGAGCTCCAAATTGAAACAAAAAATCATAAAAATTCCCAGGAAGAGTTAACAAAATTATATCAAAGAATTGAACGTCTAGCAATTGTAGATGAACTGACCCAATTGCCAAACAGAAGGAAATTTTATAATCATCTTGAGGATGAATGGAGACGTATGGCCAGAGATAAAAAACCTTTATCTTTTATTCTATGTGATATTGATTTTTTTAAACAATATAATTATTACTATGGTCATAAAGCTGGAGATGATTGCATAAAAAAAATTGCTGATGTAATTTCAACAAATGTTAAACGATCTGGTGATCTTGCCACAAGATATGATAATGAAAAATTTGGAATCATTTTATCTAATACTCCAATTGAAGGTGCATTAAAACTTGCAAGGCAAATGTGTAAAGAAGTTAATGATTTAAAGATCGATTTTTGTGAATCAAAAATAAGTACTTATTTAACAATTAGTGCTGGAATTTCATGTTTTGTTCCTGATGGTAATATCAGTTCTGACTTACTTATTGAAACTACCTATAAAGCTTTATCTGAAGCAAAAAATAATGGCAGGAATCAGGCTTTTTGCTATATGGATGATTAAACTATATGATTTCTTATTATTATCGTCTTGTTATCGTCCAGGTTTGGTTTTTCGCATATCATGTGGACTGACACAGACAAGCACAGACTTACACTTAAAATAATTGGAAAAACCAAAGCTGGACGATAATATTTATAATACACCAACTTTGATTTTCCCAAAAATCAGAAGATAAGTCCGAGCTTGTCAGTGTCAGTCCACACGAAATGCGAAAAACCAAACTTGGACGATAATATTAATAATATTGATGAAAAAAAAATCTCGAAAACACAAACGTATAAAATAATTTATATTCTTTACAAATTATTTTTGCAATGATATTTAAAACCTTTTTATTATTATCCAACAATAATTTATTATTATGTATAATCTGTATCATTTTTATACTTGTTTTTGAATATTTAAAAATAAATTGCTGGGTTGTAATAACAAAAAAAATCAAAGCTGATCAATTCTATGGAGGAATAAAATAAATGCCTGTGAAAAAAAAGCCTTTTGAAAATAACAATAAAAACAAAAAATCATCGTCAAATTTGAAAGAAAAAAATTCAAATAATGTTGAAAACAAAGATTCTAAAAAAAATATATCTAATGAGAAAAAAGATTTAAAAAATGATATAAAAAAAATTAACAATAAAAATGTTTCAAATAAAAATGTTAAAGAAAAAGCAATCAATAAAAATGCTTTAAATAAAAAAGAAGTTAGCAATAAAAATGCTTCAAATAAAAATGATAAAGAAGAAGTTAGCAATAAAAATGCTTCAAATAAAGAAGAAGTTAGTAATAAAAATGCTTCAAATAAAGAAGAAGTTAGTAATAAAAATGCTTCAAATAAAATTGATTTTACTGATGTTAAAATAAATAATAATGCAATAGATAATAATGCAATAAATAATTTAAATCCAAATAATATACCTGGAAATTTATCAATTTTGCCTTTATTTGATGTTGCTCTTTTTCCAAAAATGATACTGCCATTAGTTGTAATGCAGGTCGATTCAATTAAACTTGTTGATGATGCAATGGCATCTAATAGAATAATTGGTTTTGTTTCTGCAAAACAAAATGAAATGAAGGAAGAGTACTTAGCTGAAGATATTTATGATATTGGTACAAGTGCTTTAATTTTGAAAATGGGTAAAGGTGAAGATAATGCCAGTTCGCAATTACTTGTTCAAGGACTGAAAAGATTTAAAATAAAAAAATATAATCAACTAAAACCATATATGATAGCTGAAATTGAAATCATTGAAGACACTATTGAAGAGGATATTGAAACAAAGGCTTTTATGTCTAATATTGTCGGTCTTTTTAGTAAAATAGTTGAACTTTCTCCAATTTTGCCAAAAGAATTTGCATCTATGGCTCAGTCTATAGCAGAGCCGGGAACTCTCGTTGATATGGCAATTTCTACTATTAATTGCTCTATTGAAGAAAAGCAGAAAATACTTGAAGCCGTTGATATCAAAGAACGTCTTAAGCTTGCAACTCAATATATTAATGATCAGCTTGAAATAGTTAAGCTTGGAAATAAAATACAGTCTCAAGTAAAAGGTGATATTGATAAAAATCAAAGAGAGTATTTCCTTCGACATCAACTTAAAACCATAAAAGATGAGCTTGGTGAAAGCGAGGATCAAAATGTTGAAATTGAAGAATATAAAAATAAAATACAAAATAATAAACTTCCTGAGGATGCAAAAAAAGAAGCATTAAGGGAAATTTCCCGCCTTGAAAAAATGCATCCTTCATCATCAGAATATACAGTTTCATCAACATATCTTGACTGGCTGACAACACTTCCATGGAATATAAGCAGTAAAGAAAGCTTAGATATTGCAAAAGCTAAGCAAATATTAAATAATGATCATTATGGTCTTGAAAAAGCAAAAAAAAGAATAATTGAATATCTTGCAGTTAGAAAACTTAAACCTGATTCAAAGGGGCCTATATTATGTTTTGTAGGTCCTCCAGGAACTGGAAAAACCTCTCTTGGAAGGTCTATTTCAAAAGCAATTGGAAGAAAATTTATTAGAGTTTCTCTTGGTGGATTAAGAGATGAAGCTGAAATTCGGGGTCATAGAAGAACTTATGTAGGCGCTTTGCCCGGAAGAATTATTCAGGGTATTAGACGAGCAAACACAAATAATCCAGTTTTTATGCTTGATGAAATCGATAAAGTTGGTGCAGATTTTAGAGGCGATCCATCTGCTGCACTTCTTGAAGTTTTAGACCCTGAACAAAATGCTGCTTTTTCTGATCATTATCTTGATATTCCATTTGATCTTAGTAATGTTATGTTTATAACTACTGCAAATATATTAGATACTATTCCTCCTGCACTTAAAGATAGAATGGAAGTGCTTAAATTGTCAGGCTATACTGAAGAAGAAAAAATTAAAATTTCAACAAAATTTTTAATTCCAAGACAAAGAGCTGCTCATGGTCTTAAAAGCACTAATATAAAATTTTCTAATTCATCTATTAAATGCGTTATAGACAGCTATACAAGAGAAGCTGGAGTTAGGAATTTAGAAAGAGAAATTGCTGCAATTTGTCGAAATGTTGCAAGTAATATTGCACAAAAAAAAATAAAATCTCAGTCAATTACAGTAGAAAATGCAAAAAAAATTTTAGGTACTATTAAGTACAAACCAGAATTTGCTTCAAGGTTTTTAACACCTGGGCTTTGCACAGGTCTTGCATGGACACAAAGCGGCGGTGAAATTCTTTTTGTTGAGGCTGCTATAATGAAAGGCGAAAAAAAGCTTACTCTAACAGGTCAACTTGGAGATGTTATGAAAGAATCTGCCACTACCGCTTTAAGCTTTATAAGAAGTCATGCACAAAAATTTAATATAAATGAAGATTTTTTCGAAAAAAATGACATTCATATTCATATTCCCTCTGGTGCAATACCAAAAGACGGCCCATCAGCAGGTGTTACACTTTTAACTTCCCTTGTTTCTTTACTTACAAACAGAAATGTAAAAAATGAACTTGCAATGACTGGTGAAATAACTTTAAGAGGACAGGTTCTTGAAGTTGGAGGAATTAAAGAAAAGGTTTTAGCTGCTCACCGCGCAGGTATAAAGGAAATTATTCTTCCAAAAGATAATGAAAAAGATATGGAAGATATATCTAAAAATATTCAAAAATCTATAAAATTTATTTTTATGGATAAAATGTTAGATGTTGTTAATACAGCTCTTAATGATAAACCCGATATTTCAAATAATATAAATATTAATAAATCAGATAATTCAGTTAATAATAACAATGACATAATTTCACCAGAAGAAAATATTTTAAAGGAGTAATTATGTTTGCTTTAATAAACAGGAAAAATTATTGCTTTCTTATGATTCATTTATATAAAAATACGAAAAAAATAATAAATTATAAACTATTAATATTATGCATTTTTTTATTATTTATCTCATGCTCAAATAAAATATTAATTACTAAAACTTATAAAGCCTCCAAAAAAACTGGAAAACCTTATAAAGTTTTTAATAAGTGGTATTATCCCTTACTTAAAGCTGATAATTATTCTCAAAAAGGTATTGCTTCGTGGTATGGTAAAGATTTTCATGGAAGAAAAACTTCAAATGGTGAAATTTATAATATGTATGCATTGACTGCTGCACATAAAACTCTTCCACTTGGGACATATGTTGTTGTTTATAATCTTGAAAACAGAAAAAAAGTTTTAGTTAAAATAAATGATAGAGGCCCTTTTGTTAGTGGTAGAATTATTGATTTATCCTATGCTGCTGCAAAAAAATTAGATATTGTTAAAAAAGGAACTGCTAAAGTAAAAGTTGCTGCTTTACCTGAAAATTATGTAAAAAAAAATAAAACAAAACAAAGAGAAAAAACTGATTCTATGCCTCAAGAATCCTGCTATTCTTTTCAAATAGGTGCATTTGAAAATATTAAAAATGCAAAACAAATGAAAAATAAACTTGAAAAATGTTTTACTAATAATATTTTTATTCAGAAATCGCTAAGTAAAGATAATAAGAGCATTTATCGTGTATTTTTTGGAAAATGCCTTAATCAAGATGAAATTTTTCATTTTGAAAAGCAGCTTACAAAAAATGGTTTTACTGATGCATTTATCAAACCTGTAAAAAAATTATAATTAATTCTACTTTGGCAGATTATGAAACACCGAATTTTAGGGAGGGGCTTGCCCCACTAATTTCAGGAATAAATTTTGATGGACTCGTAAAAAGTCATTTTTAAAAAATCGGTATTAATAATTTCTAATTGTTACACAGATAAAAATCTCATTTTTTGACTTTTTACGAGACCATCAATTTTGTATCATGAAAATTTTTCATTAGTGCTATTAATTTGGTGGGGCAAGCCCCACCCTCAATACTGTTGAATTAAGGATAAATTATTGAATACTTTTGAAATTTATTCAAGAAGCCAAGATCGAATTCCCCCCTTGAGGGGGGTTAGGGGGGTGTTTTTGAGTTTGTACCATTAATACGAACACCCCCCTAACCCCCCTCAAGGGGGGAATTCAACCGAAACTTCTCACTATCTTATTAATATTCAAATATTTATCCTTAATTCAACAGCATTGAGCCCCA
>Ga0272440_1002561_pt1 | contig 14093 bp, 2 predicted proteins | sample SSMMMBAug17_FD_192440 | JGI IMG/M metagenome (GOLD analysis project Ga0272440, IMG submission 192440) | Marine sediment archaeal communities from Little Sippewissett salt marsh, Falmouth, MA, United States - SSM-MMB-Aug17 | ecosystem: Environmental > Aquatic > Marine > Wetlands > Sediment ...
GTTAATAATTAAGATGCGACCCCATTCTCTCCATTCTCTTCATTCTCATTCGAATAAGATGAATAAGAAGAAAAAAACACTTGGGCGCATTCCCAAAAAGTAGGTCGATAATAATGAAAAGTCCTTTGATATTTATCTTTCGATTGCTATACATAAATGATTTGCTTTTCTTTAGTTGTTGGTTCGCTTAGAGACGTAGCATGCTACGTCTCTACGATAATTTCATAAAAATTTTGAAATAAACACCAAATCAGTAAATAAAAAAAATTATCCTCTAAAATAACAATAGCCTGTGCGCATGAATCTTACAATGGGCCAGTATACATGGGGATTATATTCACTGAAGCAAAGTTCCAGGAAGTTGCCCTTGATTTAAAGCTATTCAGTCCTGACAAAAAAGATTGGATAGCTGGTAATTTACACAGATTGTACTGGAAAAATATACTGAAAAGGAGCTGATTCAAATTGATCCCCGCTTAATTGTCAGGCTGTTTTTAGCCCTGTAAGGGCGGTAACATACCAGCCCAGGGCATCGCCCTGGGTAATGTTTTGCTGAGGTTTAGCCCTGTAAGGGCGTTACATAGTTCATCTGAGTATGCTTTATGTATCGCCCTTTCAGGGCTAAAACAAATACTATTATTTACCCAGGGCGATGCCCTGGGCTGGTATGTTGCCGCCCCTTCAGGGCTAAAAACAGCCTGCTCTAATTAATATTACAAAATGTTCCGCCTTATGTCGGTAAGCCTGATTTGTTTGTCTCAATTTAAAATATAGAGCTTTCCTAATACCTATAATTTTTTTGTGTTTAAATAATTTGCTATAAAAAAAAGGAGTTTTTCATGGTCAAAAAATTCATCATTATCGTATTGGTAATAATTGGCACAGTCAGCAATGCCTTTTCAACAGATCAGTTATCATTTAGCATACCAGACAGTCCTGATTCATATTTATATTTCAACACCTGGATTGAAAAAAAATGGGTTGAAATTGATGTGAACAATAAAAGTATCATCAAGGAATGGTCTATTGGGTATACATGGCTGGTAGATGATTATCCTTTAGATGCATCCTTTTATGCGCTTTCACCTTCCGGAACCAAATTAATGATAGCTTCAGGAGAAACGAATGGCACTTACACTGTTGCATCAACAATTTTTTATGGTGAACCCTTAAATGGTAAGTGGCGATTATGGATTGAAGACAGCTATGGTGATGGTGGCTGTAAGGCAAAAAATATCACCATGTCGTTTATACCAATGTCTTCATATTTACTGATAACGTTACCAGAAATCGCAGACGAGGGCATGAAAGGCATTACAGGCACAGTGACAGCTAATCCTATTCCGGAAAAAGATCTCATTGTTCAGTTGATTTCAACAAATATCAACAGGCTTTCTGTGCAATCCCAAACAACGATTAAAGCAGGAAACGATAGCGCTGATTTTAACATGAACATTGTGGATGATCAGTTGATAAATGCTTCATCAGATATTCAAATCCTGGCTGTAACACCAGATTATTATACAGGTATAAGCATACTTCATATGAATGATAATGAATCCGCTGTTCTCTCAATTGCTTTACCCTATAGTGCAACTGAGAGAGATCAAGACGTTCAAGGAATCATACAAATAAATAAACCCGTGGATTGTGATTTTAATATTTCGCTACTATCAAGTGAAAAAAATATTATAACTGTTCCTGAAGTTGTCACCATGCCTAAGGGGTTGTCTGAAGTCAAGTTTCAATACACAGTTGGCTCCTTGAGTGTCGAACAGGCTGTTTCAATTACTGCCTCTGTATTTAACCGGGTAATTGAAAATGATACAATCAATTTGTTTCCGAGATCAATTCCAGAATCAGAACGTCAAGCTCTCGTGGATTTATATAATAGTACTGATGGTGATAATTGGACCAATAATAATAATTGGTTAGGCGAGTATGGAACTGAATGCACATGGTATGGCGTTTTTTGTGACGCAAATGAAATGCACGTGAAAAGAATCGAAATGGAATCGAATAATCTCAATGGTGAAATTTTAGCTTCCATTGGTAATCTTCTAAATCTTTCAGATCTTGATTTATTTTATAACCAATTGAGCAGTTTACCAGAGAATTTTGGCAACCTTCAAAATCTTTCATCCCTTGATTTAGATTATAACCAATTGAGCAGTTTACCAGAGAGTTTTGGCAATCTTCTAAATCTTTCAGAACTTTATTTATCTGATAACCAATTGAGCAGTTTACCAGAGAGTTTTGGCAATCTTCTAAATCTTTCAGTTCTTGATTTAGATTTTAACCAATTGAGCAGTTTACCAGAGAGTTTTGGCAACCTTCAAAATCTTTCATCCCTTGATTTAGATTATAACCAATTGAGCAGTTTACCAGAGAGTTTTGGCAATCTTCTAAATCTTGCAGCTCTTGATTTATCTGATAACCAATTGAGCAGTTTACCAGAGAGTCTTGGCAATCTTCTAAATCTTTCAGATCTTGATTTATCTGATAACCAATTGAGCCGTTTACCAGAGAGTTTTGGCAATCTTCTAAAGCTTTCAGATCTTGATTTATCTGATAACCAATTGAGCAGTTTACCAGAGAATTTTGGCAATCTTCTAAAGCTTTCAGATCTTGATTTATCTGATAACCAATTGAGCCGTTTACCAGAGAGTTTTGGCAATCTTCTAAATCTTTCAGATCTTGATTTATCTGATAACCAATTGAGCAGTTTACCAGAGAGTTTTGGCAATCTTCTAAATCTTTCAGATCTTGATTTATCTGATAACCAATTGAGCAGTTTACCAGAGACTTTTGGCAATCTTCTAAAGCTTTCAGATCTTGATTTATCTGATAACCAATTGAGCAGTTTACCAGAGAGTTTTTTCAATCTTCTAAATCTTTCAGTTCTTGATTTAGATTATAACCAATTGAGCAGTTTACCAGAGAGCTTTGGCAATTTTCAAAATCTTTCATATCTTTATTTATCTAATAACCAATTGAGCAGTTTACCAGAAAGTTTTGGCAATCTTCTAAATCTTTCATTTCTTTATTTATCTAATAACCAATTGAGCAGTTTATCTGAGAGTTTTGGCAACCTTCAAAATCTTTCATATCTTTATTTATCTAATAACCAATTGAGCAGTTTACCAGAGAGTTTTGGCAACCTTCAAAATCTTTCATTGCTTGATTTAGATTATAACCAATTGAGCAGTTTACCAGAGAGTTTTGGCAATCTTCAAAATCTTTCAGGTCTTAATTTATCTAGTAACCAATTGAGCAGTTTACCAGAGAGCTTTGGCAATTTGCAAAATCTTTCATATCTTTATTTATCTGATAACCAATTGAGCAGTTTACCAGAGAGCTTTGGCAATTTTCAAAATCTTTCAGAACTTTATTTATCTGATAACCAATTGAGCAGTTTACCAGAGAGCTTTGGCAATTTGCAAAATCTTTCAAAACTTTATTTATTTGATAACCAATTGAGCAGTTTACCAGAGAGTTTTGGCAATCTTCTAAATCTTTCAAATCTTCGTTTATATAATAACCAATTGAGCAGTTTACCAGAGAGTTTTGGCAATTTTCAAAATCTTTCAAAACTTTATTTATCTGATAACCAATTGAGCAGTTTACCAGAGAGTTTTGTCAATCTTCTAAATCTTTCAGATCTTTATTTATCTGATAACCAATTGAGCAGTTTACCAGAGAGTTTTGGCAATCTTCAAAATCTTTCAGAACTTTATTTATCTGATAACCAATTGAGCAGTTTACCAGAGAGTTTTGGCAATCTTCAAAATCTTTCAGAACTTTATTTATCTGATAACCAATTGAGCAGTTTACCAGAGAGTTTTGGCAATCTTCAAAATCTTTCAGAACTTTATTTATCTGATAATCAATTGAGCAGTTTACCAGAGAGTTTTGGCAATCTTCAAAATCTTTCATATCTTAATCTATCTAATAACCAATTAAATAAATTAACAGAAAACTTTTCATCACTCATTTACCTTGAACATCTTGACATATCAATCAATCAACTACATTATTTACCACAACTTTTTGAAATATTGATAGGAATTAATTACCTGGATATTTCAATCAATCATATTAAAGCACTTCCCCAAAATATCGGGCATTTGACAAAATTGACATATATGAATGCTTCAAAAAATCAATTAGACGCACTTCCTGAAAGTATTGGTTTATGTACACGACTTACTGAGCTTAACCTGTCAGATAATAAACTCGAAACAATTCCTTCAAGCATTGGCAATCTGAAAATACTTAAAAACCTGGATTTATCAAATAATGGAATTAATATTTTGCCAGAATCAATGAAAAATTTATCAAATTTACAAAAAATTGATTTATCGCACAATTTAATTGAATTGTTCCCATATCAACTATCTCAGATCAATAGCTTGCAGGTAATTAACTTATCTTATAATAACATGTATGAGATAAATAGTGACATTCAATACTTCACTAATCTGTTAGAATTAAATTTGTCAAATAATAACTTGAGCTATTATAATGTTGGACGAATTTCTGATAAAATAGAAAAGTTAGTTAATCTTCAATCTCTTGATTTATCAGGTTGTGATTTGTATAATAATGCAATACCTGAAACACTATTTCATTTGAATAATTTACGTTATCTGTCTTTAAGCGATAACTGGATAGATGAAATCCCCGAACATATTGAAAATTTAAAAAGTCTTGTTACATTATCTCTTGCAAATAATCTGATAAGTGGCAATATTGATAAATCCCTTTGCATGCTTTATAAGCTAAGTTCACTTGACTTGTCAGGAAATTACTGGATGAATGGAGACATCCCATTAGAATTTTCAAAACTGAAAAACCTGACATCACTGGACTTACCCGGAAGCGAGCTTTACCCTGCTTTAGAACAAGTTATATCTAATCTTTACACAACATCCCCTGCTTTAGAGCAATTTATCTCTAAACTAGACCCAAACTGGGTCAATTCACCTCCGGAAATAATAGAACGTAATGATCTTTGCATCCATTATATTACCACAACAAGTGATTATCTGGGATACTCATTGCATGCCAACATTCCCATTTTAATTATCATGACCCAACCTGTGTCATTGACAGGTGGCCATTTAGTTATAAACCTTGAAACCGGAAAAACTGATCAGGAAATTCATATTCCTCCTTTTTCTCAATCCTATACAGCAACTGCCATTTATACTGTTCAGGAAGGTGATTTTTCAGAAGATTTGAATCTCAATTCCATCAGACTAACAAATGGGGCAAGCCTGACAAATGAATTTGGAGAAGCTGTTGACTTAAGGCTCATACCTGAAATCAATCTCGCAGCAATGAAAAACATATACGTTGATGGTACCATTCCCATAATAGAGATTAACGAGCCCAACGATCCATGTGTCGAACAACTTTACAAGATCAAGGGCACAGCAACTGATATCTCCAAAGATTTTTCAGTATTATTGACCATTGTTGACCAATATAACAATCACGTTTTTAATGAAACCAGTCATTTTTTTAAAAATGAGACTGAAAATTGGGAATTTGATCTCCCCCAATCCATATGGCAAGTCAATTCATCATACACCATACAGGTTGATGTCAAAGATTTTGCAGGAAATACCAATACCCTTTCCCGGTCGGTAACCATTGGAAAAAGACCTTCCATAATTACTACGCATCTGTCCAATAATACAATCATATTTGGACAGACTGCATTGATTACCGGGAATATCAGTCCACCGGAAAGCCTGATTGGCGAAGAAGTGACTCTTAAACTTATTTCACCCATAGGCAAAGAGCCAGGAAGAAAAATCAATGCTGATGAAGATGGGAGTTTTGAATATGCACTCCAATGCAATGACATTGATCAGGCGGGTATATGGCAAATTGTCGCTTTTTGGGATGGTACCAGTTGTCTGGACCCGGCTATCAGCGAGTCACAAATGCTCACTGTTGAAAAGGCATCCTGCAATGTTGCCCTGGATGCCACACATCTTTCGGTAAAGCTGGGTGATCAGGTGTCTATTACCGGTCAGGTGATGCCAGAATATTACTGTGAAGGTCACATGACGAATATTCCAGTCGATCTCATGATTTCAAGTCCTAAGGGAATTCATGAAATTGAACTCCAAACCATGAATACCTTTGGGCACTTTGCTCACACTAATTTTTCGGGATTTGATCTCCTGGGGGAATGGCAGATCGTGGCATCAGTAAAAAACAATGCCTATGCATCATCTTTTTCAGATATGATTCCCATTAATGTTGTTGAAACTGCGGGATATGCCATTATTGTTCAGGGAAAAATTGCTGCTGAAGAAGGTCTGGAATCCCACAATAAAACAGCCAATGATGTGTATCACCATTTCAAACAACGCGGGCTTTTGGATGAAGATATTCTCTATTTTAATTATGATACTGATCAGGCTTCTTACAAAATTACAGATCAAATTTTGGACCAATTGGCAAATGAGAATGTTCCGAATAACATTATCGATATGTTAAAAGAACTTAAAAACATAGCATTTATAAATGAAGAATCATTTGTTAACCGGCTAAAAAAAATGGATGCCCAGGTTTTGCAATACCAATCCCAGATTCTTGCCTTATGCTGTCAGCCCATTGAAATTGATGGTCTGCCAACCAAAACCGCCATTCAAAAAGCCATTACTGAAGATATGCCGGATATTATGAAAAATCAGCCCGCAAATTTATATATCGTAATGGTTGATCATGGCAATGAAGATACCTTCTATATTGACCCGGAAACCATATCTGATGACGAACTCAACCAATGGCTCAGCAAACTTGAAAATACACCTGGATGGGATCAGGAAATAATTATGATGTTGGGATTTTGCTTTTCCGGTTCTTTTATCGATAAACTGTCAAATCCCAATCGAATCATTATTACCAGCGCAGGACCAGATGAGTTTTCATACAAAGGGCCTTTGGATCAGGACAATATTCGTGAAGGAGAATTCTTTATATCCGAATTTTTCAAAAGTGTTGCCTTAGGAAAAACAATCAAACACGCTTTTTCAGAGGCTGTCATTCAAACTGAAATCTATACTGCCAAAGGTGAAAACAGCGTTAATGCACCCCCCTATTTTGATAATTCAGCCCAACACCCGCTTTTGGATGACAATGGCGATGGATTGGGCAGTAACAATATACTGGAAACCTCAGCCGATGGCGATCTTGCGGAAAGAATCACCATTGGTGTCAGCTCATTGACCATGAATGATCCCGGCGATGTTTTCATTACAGAGGTTTCAGAGGCTATCTTTCTGGGAACTGATGAAACCACTACCGATCAACTGTGGGCAAAGGTCAGCGATAGTTTAAGGCTGTTGACCCTCTGGATTGAAATTAAACGCCCAGACTTTGTGCCAAATGCTGTGGGAACCGGTCAGGTGGAAATGGATTTACCGAAAATCGTTACCATCACCTATGATGCCATGGCAAAATCGTATCAATGGAATTCTGCTGATTTGGCGAATATTTTCGATATTCCCGGCACCTACCATATTTATTACTTTGCCAAAGATACCAACAGCAAAAATGTATCGCCCATGAAAGAATCCATTGTGTATAAAGCCAGCAGGGTGAATCATCCACCAGAGCCTTTTGATTTATTGTACCCGCGTGATGATATAGAAATAACATCATTGGGTGTATTGGCCAGTTTTTCCGCTGATCCAACCGCAGATGCATACACGATCATGTCCTGGGAAGACACCACTGATCCTGATCATGACCGACTGTCTTACACATTATTTTTCAAAAAAGACAATGATCATTTTAACGAGGCTGAAAACAGAATTAAAATGGCTGATCTGCCCCATAATTTTTACGAGATCAATCTACCCAATGATTGGAATGGTGCAACTGTATATTGGAAAGTCCAGGCCATTGACAGCTATGGGGCTATCAGAGAATCGGGAATCAATCGATTTCATATTAATAATACCAACAATCCTTCAAATGGAACCTTGTGGGGCTATGTATACGATGCGACCACGAATGCCCCCATTGAGATTGCAACTGTCCTTGTCAGTGCCGGTGGACAACTGGTAAAACGATTCACAACCATGATGAATGGAAAATATTTCAGAGCACTCAGACCACTGAGTAACTACAGTATTGAAGTTCAAAAAAAAGGATATGTCAGCCTGGTTAAAACACCTGTTCATGTTCCTAAAGACGAGCAATGTCAAGAGGACTTTTTTTTGGTTCCGGATCATTCAGATGTACCGAAACTATCAGAAATTGAATTCCAGACAATCAATGAAGGTGAAACCTTTGCTCCTATTACATTAGATACTTATGTTACCGATGGTAATAATGAAACACACGAAATAAAATGGACAGCCACCGGCAATACAGATCTGGAAGTCTCCATTGACAACGATCGTATTGCGATAATCAGTCCGGTTGATGAAAACTGGTATGGTGTTGAGGAAGTAATTTTTCATGCAGAAGATCCGGATGGAAACAAAGCCACTGCCAGCGTTATATTTACAATCAAACCAGTGAATGACCCACCCATTGTTCTGGATATACCGGATCAAACCATTTTTGATTATTCGAGATTCCAGCCCATTATTTTGGATCAATATGTTGTAGATGTTGATAACACCACTGATGAAATAAGCTGGGCTTCCATGGGATCAAAAAGCCTGATTGTTTCCATAACAAATAAAATTGCATCCATTACGCTGTCCGATATTTCATGGATTGGATATGAAAACATAACCTTTACTGCCAGTGATCCATCAGGCTTGATCGGTGTTAAAACAGCAACATTTACTGTTGAAAAAAGTCGTTTTGTCTATGATTTGAATCAAAATGGTCGGATTGATTTGGATGATTTGATGATGGTATTACAAATTTTTTCAGGTATTCAACCTGACAAAGCTTTGGCCATTGATAAACAGCTTGGTTATGAAGATTTGTTGTTTATCATGCAAAGCGTTTCTAATCGTTAATGCGCATCTGGTAGAAAAGCTACACCCAAACAGGAGATTATTGAATGAACATAAAAACTATTGTCATTATAATATTTTCAATCATCATGACAACAAATGCGTGGTCTGAGGTTGTATTTGATGGGACATTGAATGCCTCAACCAAAGGAACAACATTGTCGGGTAGTTTTGAAATTAATGCTGAACACGGCATTACACGCGACGATAACCTCTTCCACAGTTTCAGTAAATTCAATATTCATTCTAACGAAACAGCAATATTTACAGGACCAGATCATATTCAAAATGTTATCAGCCGTGTCACTGGTCTTGAAAAATCAATAATTAATGGTACCTTATCTTCTCAAATGCCCCAGGCAAATTTTTTTTTGTTAAATCCGGCGGGTATTGTTTTTGGAGATAATGCAACAGTTGATGTCAAAGGATCTTTTCATGTCAGTACTGCGGATTACATTGTTATGGATAATGGTGACTCCTTTGATATCCATTCTTCAGAACCTGTTCTGTCAACTGCTGCGCCCAAATCTTTTGGCTTCCTTGATGACAGCATTGGAAAGATAGCGTTCATCGACCATAATTTTTTTAACATGAACACCGGCAAAACATTGTCTATTATTGGGAATGAAATTGAAATAAAGGGTTCCTATCTTTATTTTCCTGAGGGCAGGATTAACATCGTGAGCGTTCAATCTGCCGGAGAAATTACCCTGATTGATTCTGGTATTGACAGTACAGAAAACATAAATCGAGGGATGATTACAATCGCTGATTATTCTACCATTGATGTCAGTGGCAATGGCTCAGGTAATATTTTTATAATGGGAAGTGATTTCTTTTTAAATAAAAGTAGCCTGCATTGTATCACAGACGGGTTTGGTGATGGCGGAATTCTATCGATTGATGTAAACCAAATGGACGTATCTGATTATTCTGAAATTAAAAGCTCTGCTTTTGGCGGAAATGCCGGACATATCGATATAAAGACAGAAAATATAAGCCTGAACAATTATTCATCGATTTCAACCCGAACCCTGGATATGGGCAATGCTGGAAACATTGCGATTAATGCTTTGGAAGATATTACCTTTAATGAAGGATGTATTATTTTTTCAGATACACAAAGCAATGGGAATGCCGGAGATATTCAACTACATGCAAACAATATCCTGTTTGCAAATGGCTCAGGCATAGGAAATCAAACTTCCGGAAAGGGTTATGGGGGAACAATCTCATTGATCGCTAAACATTCAGTTCAATTCAAAGGAACAGATGAGCATGGAAATGCCAGTGATATTACAACATACAGTAATGGTATCGGTAATGCCGGTGATGTTTTTGTGAGTGGAAACGATATATTATTTCAAGATGGCAGTAGAATCTATGCCAGTGCTGAAAATGCAGGAAATGGTGGTCATATCCGCATCCATAGTGAAAATGGCATTGTTGAACTCTCTGGTGTCAATCCTCATGGTGAAAATAGAGATGGTTTCAATAGCTGCATTTCATCACAATCTGAACAAACAGGAAAAGCCGGAGATATTGATATTAATACAGGTGTACTATCCATCAAAGATGGCGCTTATATATCCAATACAACGTCTGGTAATGGCGACAGTGGTATAATTCGCATAACGAGTGATTCACTCCGGATTAATGGAAAAACGCCTGTCGTCAGTCCAGACAATTTTTTGCTATCTCAATTAGATTTTGAGCAATCTCAAATAGAATCCAGGCAAAAAAAATTGAGCGGTATTTATTCACGCGCAGAATACCAGGATTTTTCTGATAAATCTGGCGGAAAAATAGATATTTCATCAAAAAATATGACACTTTTTGATAATGGCACCATAACCACATCCAGCACAGGAAAAAGAGATGCCGGTGATATTGATATCAACACCAACAGCCTTACCATGGATACCTTTTCATCCATTTCATCCGAGAGTCTGGCCAAAAAAGATGGCGGTGCTGCGGGTAGAATTGCTATCCAATCAAACGATGCTATTACCATTCGTCATCATAGCGCATTGACCACAGAAGCGGTGAATACCATTTCAACAGACAAATCAGTGGAAAATGGCAAAATTGAAATGGATATCAACGACAAATTACTGTTGATTAATGGTAAAATTACCACCAGTGTCAAAGGTGGCGCCGGTCATGGCGGAGATATTGACATTAATGCCAAAGATGTTCTCATAAATCACAGTAAAATCATTGCCAATGCGTATGAAGGTGATGGTGGAAATATTCATATTGCCTCAGATGTATTTCTTCAATCAGTGGATAGTTTAGTGGATGCATCGTCAGAAAAGGGAATTGATGGTATTATCAAAATAGAATCACCGGATACTGATCCCAGCAGTGGGCTGGTCAAACTCTCATCGAATTTTTTAGATGCCTCTAAGTGGTTGAAAAATTCATGCTCGCTGCGATCATCAGAAAATATCAGCCGGCTCATTGTCCGGGGCAAAGATGCTACGCCAACAAAACCCGATGATCTCCATTCAAGCCCTGCAATTGCGTTTAAAGATCTTCACATCAAACAACCCGGTATAAAACCTTTTTTCACAAAGGCTGAAAGCTGTTATCAAAAGGGAGATTTTGTTGCCGCTGTAAAAATCTGGCATGATGCTGAACAGCAATTAAACAAAAACGAAAAAGACTATCTGACCATTGTGACATATCTGATTCAGGCATTGCAATCCATTGGATTTCATCACAAGGCACTGGCATTGGCCCAAAAAAACCTTCCTATAGCAGAAAAATGTCAATCGTCATCTGAAGGCATACTCTTTTACAATGCTTATGGCGATTTACTGCTTTCTCTTAATGAAATTTTTGATGCCATCAACTACTTAAAGATGGCCTTAAAACATGCCAAAGAATCGAAAAATCCGGTCATTATAGCATCTGTCATGAATAATATTGCCAATGTGGTGATTGTGGATGATGATGTCAGAACCGGTATTCAGATTTATGATAATGCCTTAGCCTTTCTTTCAAATGATGACAACAATACATTGAAAGCAAAGATATATTTAAATCTGGCGTATGTGATATCGATGATTGGCAGTTATGAAGAATCAATTGCCGCGTTTAATGAAGCCTTGATTTTCGTTCAACAATTGCCTGACAACCATGATAAAGCCTTTGATTATATCAGCTTGAGTCAAACGAGCTTGATGATCCATAATTCTTTTCCAGACAAAAGTTCACTTGTTGAACAATCATTTGAGTTACTCGAAACCGCACAAAAAATAGGTGAAACCATCAATAATGATCGAATCATATCAATGGCCAGTGGACATGCCGCAACAATTTTAGAAAAATCAGGACAATATGAAAAAGCACTTCAAAAAACGCGATATGCCATTTTTACTGCTGAACAAAAAAAATATAAAGAAATTCTATACAAATGGTATTGGCAGGCGGCAAGATTGTTCAGGGAAATGGGTAATGAGACACAGGCCATTGCTTTATATCAAAGTGCCATTTCAATGCTTACAGACATACGTGAAGAATTATTCAATGGAATGCGCCTCAAAATTGATATTTTTGATATTGATATCAAACCTGTATATTTGGGACTTGCTGAGATTTATCTGGATCAGGCAGATCGTGAAAACAATCCCAAAGAAAAAGAACAAAAAATACTTTTAGCCAGAGACGTTATGGAAAGCTTAAAAAATGCTGAGCTTTCCGATTTTTTTGAGGATGAATGTCTTGCTATCAAACAACAAACAGAACCCCATTCATTCAATCGAACGCCAAAAGGCATTGCGCTGCTGTATCCCATCGCCCTTCCTGAACGTCTGACAGTATTAATTACACTGCCAGATGGTATTAAACATTACAATCTTGACATTCATTATCAAGAGCTCAACAAACTTGTCCGAACCTATCGAAAAGATATTCAGATCAGAAGCAGCAATCAGTTCCTTGCAGTATCTCAAAAACTTTACCAGTTGCTCATTCAACCGGTAGAAAACGATTTGATTGCTGAAAACATCCACACCTTGCTTGTGGCACCGGATGGTGTACTTCGGCTCATCCCATTTGCTTCTTTGCATGATAAGGAAAAATTTCTGATTGAAAAATATGCGATTGTAACCATTCCATCAATCAATCTCACCGATACAGCGATATCTCAACACAAACAGAAAATGAAAATACTTGTTGCTGGTTTATCAGATGCTGTACAGGATTTTTCAGCGCTGCCCAGTGTAAAGGAAGAGCTTAGCGATATCAACGTTATTATGAATGCCCAAAAAATGGTTATGAATGATGCGTTTACCATTTCCAATGTACAAAATGAATTTAAAGACAACGATTATACCATTGTTCATTTTGCGACGCATGGTGTGTTTGGGGGTACAGGAAAGCATTCATTTTTGCTGACCTATGAGAGTCATTTAGACATGAATGCACTTGAAGATCTCATGTCTTTGGGTAAATACCGCAATCATCAAGTAGATATGCTGACATTAAGCGCCTGTCAAACAGCATTGGGGAATGAGCGCGCTGCATTAGGCCTTGCGGGTGTAGCCGTGAAAGCAGGAGTAAGAAGTGCAGTGGCAACACTCTGGTACGTTGATGACCAGGCAACATCATTAGCCATTCGAGAACTCTATCGACAGTTGAAAAAGGACAATATGAGCAAAGCCAAAGCCTTGCAAAATGCTCAAAAAATGTTAATTTCAAAGCGACAATACTGGCACCCCATTTATTGGGCACCATTTTTGTTGATTGGGAATTGGAGTTAGGTATTTGGAAGGTTTGGGACTGGCGGGAACTGGGGGCGTTAGGGACGTCTATGATTTTACGAAAATGGGGTCGCATCTTAATTATTAACTATTAATTGGGTATAGATTAATGAGATTGCTTGTAATAAAAAAAGTTAATAATTAAGATTCGACCCCATTTTTTTCATTTTCATTTTTTTTTAACAGGATTAAAGGATTACACTGAAAAAGATATATTATGGACATATCACTAAAATTCGTTATTTTTCAAAGCCTTATTATTGGTCCTTTTATCATTGGAATATTTGCAAAAAAATTTGTTGCATCACCCGATCAATTGGCGCGT
>Ga0272440_1002562_pt1 | contig 14091 bp, 21 predicted proteins | sample SSMMMBAug17_FD_192440 | JGI IMG/M metagenome (GOLD analysis project Ga0272440, IMG submission 192440) | Marine sediment archaeal communities from Little Sippewissett salt marsh, Falmouth, MA, United States - SSM-MMB-Aug17 | ecosystem: Environmental > Aquatic > Marine > Wetlands > Sediment ...
AAGGTAATTTCTCATAATCATGATTTTTGGTGGGAAAGAGGGAAAAGATACAAGCCTGATAAGCCCTCTATAAGAAAAATCATAGAAGAAGCTTTTCCTTTAAAAAGAAAAACAGTAAAACATGTTATAATTAATAAAAATCAAAAAAAATACCTGAAAGATAATTATAACATTGAAAGCATTGTGATACCTAATGTTATGGATTTTTCTAAAAAATTTGGAAAAGTTACCAAACAAAGTCGAGAACTTAAAAAAGATTTAGGGCTAGATAGTGATGATATTTTAATATTTCAAATAACTAGAATAATACCTAGAAAAAAAATTGAAACAGCTATAGAATTGATTAAAAGATTAAAAAATCCTAAAATAAAATTAATTATCACTGGTGTTTTGAAAAAAGATTTAAATAAAAATTATCTGAAACACTTAAAATCTATTGTTAAAAAAGAAAAACTAGAAAAGCAAATTATATTTGCAGGAAATTATTTTGACTCTTGTTCTAATTTTATATCTAAAAATTCTGCTTGTAAAAATAAAAATACTCATGGAACTCATAGTTTGAATGATGCTTATGCTAATGCAGATGGGTGTAGTTATTTTAGCTCCTATGAGGGATTTGGAAATGCATTTATAGAGGCTATTTTAGCAAAAAAACCTATTTTTGTGAATAATTATAAGCCTGTTTACTGGGACAATATCGGAAACAAGGGATTTAAAACTATTATGATAGAAGACAACCGACTAACAAACGATGATGTAGAAAAAATAAGGAAAATAATATCAAATAAAAAATTACAAATAAAAATAGGAGAATATAATTATAAAATAGGGAAAAAATATTTCTCATATGGTGTTTTAGAAAAAAAACTAAAAAAATTAATTAAATAATTTCATATAATTCTGTTTCTGGATGAAATGCAAAGTAAAAATCTTTTTTTGATTATCTATAATTTAAAAACTAAAACAATAATTATATCTATAGCGATGTTTTGGTGTTTATTTTTTGTTTGAAGTTTTATGGTTTAATAATTTAGCATATTCTGGGACAATATCTTTTGTGAATTTTTTCATTCCTTCCACCGTTTTAAAATGTGATAATAATTTTTTAATTACAGAATACGGAACTGTAGCAATGTCTGCACCCTCTTCTGCTACTTCCCTGAATTGTCTTGTATTTCTTATAGAGGCTGCTAATATTTCTGTTTTTTTAATTTTTTGCTCGTCAAAAATTATTCTTGTTTCTTTAATTAAATCAACTCCTGAAACAATGCCATTGTCTTGTAAAATTTTTTTTCCTTTTTTAAATCCTTTTTTAGGATAATAATCTGATTTTTCAAATTTTATATGAGCTGTATCTCTTAGATAGTCATCTACTCTTCCAACAAATGGACTTACAAATTTAGCTCCTGCTTTAGCTGCTAAAAGTGCTTGCTCTGGTGTAAAAATTAAAGTGCAATTAATTGGTATTTTACTTTTAGACAATTCTTTAATTACCTTTATTCCATCTGAACTATTTTTACATTTTAAATCCATACAGGGATTTACTGGAATTTTAACATAAACATTTTTTGCTATTGGATTAAATTTTTTATAAAGAAGCTTTGCTTCTTTGATCATACCATTGTAATCTGAGGCCAGAACCTCTAGACTTACTGGAACATCTTTACATATCTTAAGAAGCTTCTTTATGTAAACTTCCATATTTTTTATTTTGTATTTTTCTGATGCTTTTTTTATTAAACTCGGATTTGTGGTAACTCCGTCAAGAATTCCATAGCTAAGAACGTCTTTTATTTCATCTATGTCTGCTGAATCTATAAAGAGCTTCATTTTATTCTATACATTGTTTTATTTTATTTTTAGTAATATATTCATAAGCTGAATATGCTGCCACAACCCCCTCTGCAACTCCTGTTATATATTGCTTAAATGGCTTATCTGTTACATCACCTGCTGCAAAAATTCCTTTTTTATTTGTTGCAGATGTTTTATGGTCTATTATTATTTCTTGTTTTTTATTTGTCTTTACTCCTAATTTTTTTGCTAAACCAGAAAGAACAATGTGCCCTATTGCCACAAAAACAGCTTCGAGCTTTAAAGAATTAGAATTTTTATATGATTTATCTAGAACAACCTCTTTTACAAATTTGTCTCCCTTTATTTCTGTTATGTTTGTGTTATTTATAATTTCTATTTTTTTATTTTGATTAACTCGCTCTAGATTTATTGGCTCTGGATGTATTTTTTCTCCTCTATAAATTATGTAAACTTTTTTTGCATGCTGTGCAAGAACTAAAGCGTCTTTTGCAGCTGAATCACTTCCTCCAACTAGTGCAACTATTTTATTTTTATATACTGGGCCATCACATAAGGCACAGTAATGCACGCCTTTTCTTTCATATTCTTTACTTCCTGGAACATTTAATTTTTTCCACCTTGTTCCTGTTGCAAAAATTATTGTTTTTGCATTATATTCTGATTTGCTTGTTTTAATTTTATAACAGGTTTTTAATGGCCTTATTGAGGTTACTAGCTCTTGCTTTATTGTTGTTTTTTTATAAGATTTAGCGTGGTCTTCTAGTTTTTTTGCTAAATCCATTCCTGATATTTTAAGAAATCCTGGATAATTTTCTACTATATCTGTTGTTGTTATGACCCCTCCTATTGGAAGCTCTGAACCATGACTAGCTCCTAAAACAAGAGTTTTAAGCCCGAGCCTAGCTGAATACATGGCAGCAGATGTTCCTGCTCCTCCTGCCCCAATTATAATTAAATCGTAATTTTCTGCCATCTTTTCTAGTCTTTATTATATTTTAAGCAATTTTTTTAGCTTATCCTCGTCGAATCCGACAATGACTTCTTTTTCTACAACAATAACTGGTGTTCCTGTTTGTCCTGAGATTTCTACCATTTTTTTTGCATTCTTCTCGTTTTCACCAACATCTAATTCAGTATATTTAACATTATTTTCTTTGAAAAATTCTTTTGCTTTTTTGCACCAAATACAGGATTCAGTTGAATAAATTTTTATGTCTGCCATTTAAACCTCCTTTTTGTAATTATAAGAATAAGTCAGTGTTTATATTAGTTTCTCTAATTTTTTGTAGGCTTTTTTAGAATCTTTAGATTTTTGCAAATAGCCTCCTGATGTAAAAAGATTTGCCCCTGCTTCACTTGTTTCAGATATTGTTTTATCACTCATACTTCCATCCACTTCTATGTTTAATTTTGGATATTTAAAACGCAAATCTTTAATTTTTTTCAATGTTGATTTTTGGAATTTAGCTCCGTATTGGCCTGGAAAAACTGTCATAATTGTTACTTGATCTAAATCTTTGATGTATGGTGTTAATTTTGATATTGGAGTTCTTGGATTTATTGCTATTCCCACTTTTCTTTTTTTAGACTTGATAAGTTTGATTATTTGTCTTGGGTTTTTTACAGCCTCTAGATGAAAAACTATTGTTTTTGCAAAAGTGTAATTTTCTTGTATCCATTCTTTTGGATTTTTAACCATTAAATGAACCTTGTAGTTGTGTTTTGGGAGTTCTAGTTCGAAATCTAAAGAGGATGTTTTTACGAATTTTTTATCCATAACATCTAAATGCAATGTTTTTGATAATTTTGAAACTTTTTTGTATCGCTTGTCAAATTCTTTTTGAGATGTTGCGATTAATGATGGAAAAATTTGTTTTTTCATTTTAATGCTTATTGTATGCTCCTCTTTTTTCATATTCTTTATGTGTTTTGTGTATTTCTAATATGATTTGCAAAATTTTAAAACTTCCTGTGCTTGCATGTGTATACAATGCCCTAGCTTCTGAATTTAATTTTATTAAATAAAGATTTGTTATTCCAAACTTTTTTTGAAAATATTTGAATATTGGAAGTTTTTTAGAAATTGACTCTCCTTTTCTATTGGCGCTGAGAAAATTAATTGATTTTTGTATTAACAAGTAAAGATCTTCATTTGTTTTGTTTCCCGAAGATAATTCTTTTTCTATTTTTAACTTTATTTTAAATAATTCTGGACTTAATTGGGGGATATAAATTTTCATACAGTAACTGACTCTTGTATTAATTTATTTAGTTTATTGTTGTTGGCAAATATCCATATTATCTTATCGCCATCAAACATTATTTTATTTGAATTTTCAAGATATTCTAAAATTAATTTAAATGTTTGATATTGCATTTGTCTAGGTAGAGACTTCCATAACTGCATTCTTGTTGGATAATCTTCAGAGCTTGATATTACTTTTTCTACCATTAAAATAGAATCTAATTTGGGATAGTGCAACACATTCTTGATAGATTGTTTTGATTTTATCATTGTATAAACTTATACAATAGACTATATAAAGATTTCTATTTTAACAAACCTCCAGCGGGTTTCTTAGAGTTCCAGCAACCAAGATGATGTGAATATCATGCTATTACCTTTGCTACTTTTGCCATTCTTCTTGCGTGTCTGCCTTTTTCAAAAGGAGTTTTTAGAAACAATTTTATTGCTCTCTGAGCTTCTTTGAATGTTACAAATCTTGAGCCAAAACATAATGCATTTGTGTTATCGTGACCTCTTCCTGTGAAAACAATTTTAGTAGAACCTCCGTGATATAAGCCAGCACGAACTCCTTTTATTTTATTGGCAACAATACATTCTCCTTGCCCTGAACCAGCAATAATAATTGCCCTTGCAAATTTATTTTTTGCAAGTTTTTTTGCTAATGGAACAACAAAATCTGGATAATCATCATTTTTATTATATTTGAATGGGCCAAAATCTTCTAACTTATATCCTTGCTTAAGGATAAATGGCTTTAACTTTTCTTTTAGTTTAAACCCTGCGTGATCTCCACCCATATAAATTGTTGTTATTTTTTCTTTCATTTTATTCTACTATTGGTTTTATTTCGTGTTTGAATATTTTAGATATTTTTTTAGTGTAACCAAGAAGATATGACTTAAACCATTGGTGTCTTGATTTTTGAATTTGCCCCATTATATAATAACTAACTGCCATAAACATTGCATAATCTGCCTTTGGTGGAAGAGGAATGTTTAATCTATTTTTACCCCAGATTTTATTATTATACCCTATACTTATAAATAATTCTTTTGGAGATGGAACAATTGTTGTTGCGTGCTTGATATACTCTGTTGAATAAATTGAATAAGGAATTCTTCTTCCAAACATTTCTACAAACTTCTTGTCTAGCATGTCTCTCATTAATTCAAACTCTGGTGGAAGAATAATGTAAAATGTGTAATATTTTTTAAGAGAATTAAAATTTATCTTCTTAATTTTGCTATTTATGAAATTATAAATACTAGACGGCGACTCCTTTGTTTTTGATAAAATCATTGACATATAAGTTGATGTATTGTAAGTGTAAGGTTCTCTTTGTTTTGGGAATGTTAAAATTTCTTTTTGAGAAAGAAGCTTTGCTGCTTGAGAGTTTGAATTATTTGTTAAAAATAATATTTTCTTTTTTTTGGATTTTACCTCTTTAACTATTAATGGTGCATGCTTTCCTCCTGATGCTGATATTACAATAACTCCATCTATATTTTTAATTTGTTTTAGCTTTTGTTTATAATTATTTTCGTTAGCAAATACTGCATCTGAATCTTTAAAAATAATTTTTCCTGTTGCTTCTGCGTTTCCGCTTCCTATAACTAATGGTCGCTTGAATTTTGCATTAATAGATGGAATTTTTGCTTGCATAAATAATTCTAAGGATCCTAAAACACATGTGTCTAAATCTGGAATATTGTTTAATGTGAAATTTTCCATTAAATCATAATTCTTAAGTGCCTCTTTTTTCATGGAGAAAATAAGAAAATAAATTATATAAAGGTAATTGATGGGTAAAAAAACAAAAAAAATATCGAAGAGAAATAGATTAAAATTTAAAATTTTAATTTTTGAGAAAATTAGGAAGCTTGCTAACCCAATTTTCCCCTATGTTAAAAAAATAATGAACTGATGAAAGAAAAATAAAAAGATAAGAAAAGGGGGTTCAAAAAGGGGCACAGAGGAAAGATGGAAAATGAAAGAGGGGCAAGGAGGATAAAAAATTCTATTGATAAAATTATTCTAGAAACTTATCTATAATCATTTTAAATTCTTTTTCTGATGTTTCTTTAAATTTTCCTACAATGTTACAAGTTGGACATTCTCTTGGTGGCTTTAATCCTATGTGCAAATCACTACACGCCGAACACACCCAAAGCTTTCTGTCTTTTAAATTTTTTAAAGCACTTTCTACTTCTGGCTTTTCTGCGCTTTCAAAAACAGGAGGAGGATTAACTCCAAAATGAAAAGCTCCTTGTTTTTTAAAAAAAGTTTTATATGGCATATTGTAAATAAGAAGATGTGAGTTAAATAGTTATTGATAATGAATCAATTTTTTAATTTAAAATATAGCTCTCCAATTTTTGAATCATTTAAAGACACTCTTTTTTTATGTTCCAAATAATGCCTAGATATATTGTTATAAATTTTATTTGCTAAAGTATCGGCAAAAATTAAAACAGGCGGGAATTGTAATCTATTTTGTTTGGATCTTCTTGCCATTGCTCTTCTTTTTTTTGTTATATTTTCTACAACAACATTTTCAAAGTGATTTGTAAAATATTCTCTTATGTATTCTTTGTGTGTTCTTGGCAATCTTCCATCAAAACATATCTTAATATTTTTAGGTTGAATAGTTAGAGAAAATATATAATCAGAAACAAGATATGGAGCTACCAATGTTGCTAGAGGTTGCATTCCTTTTAACGAATTGCTGGTTAATAAAGAAAATCTGAAATCTCTACCTTCTTTAAGCCATTTATCTAATTTGCTGAAATCTCTTCTCCCTGAATAATTCACATAGAATGAATCTTCTCTTTTGCGTGAAAAAGTTGTAGCCACAATAAATGCTCTATTTGAATCCCCATGATTATTGCTTTCATCTACTCCTACATAAAGTGTTTCATTTTCTTGAGTCATATATAAAAATGTTAACTTTTACTTAAAAGCATTTATGCTCTGTGGAATAAATAATCGAAAACATAGATTTATAAATATATGAATATGTTTTCATATATAAAATTAAATTTACCATAAAAAATGAAAAATAAGCATGCCTGATATTTGATTATTGCAATTTCTATAATTATTGCGATTTTAATTTTATTGTTTAATTTTGCGCTTAGAGATATAATCGGTGCTACATGTAATCATGGAGCTAGTTGTGGAGTGTATGATTCTGTTGCTATACAAACTTGGATTGGAGTAACACTTGCTAGCCTTGTATTTATTGTAGGATTGTTTTTAGTATTTAGCAAGGAAGAAAAAGAAATTGTAATTAAAAAAGTGAAAGAAAGAGTTAGAAAAAAGAAAATTAATACTAGCGGCTTAAACAAAGAAGAAAAAGAAATTGTTGAATTATTGCGAAAAGAAAATGGAGCAATATTTCAGGCAACGCTTATGGAAAGACTTGATATTGGGAAAGTTAAAATTACAAGGCTTTTAGATAAGCTAGAATCCAAGGATATTGCCGAAAGAAAAAGAAGAGGGATGAATAATATTGTGGTTTTAAAGAGATAGGTTTTGTGTTTTAATAAAACGAATTTTACAATAGGTTTTTATTTAGTAATTTCATATAAATAATATGACAAAAAGAAAAACTAGAAAAAAACTAGAGAAAAAGAACAAATCAAAAATAAATAAAAAAGTTTTCATAAAAAAGATGGAAATATTTTTTATTTTATTGTTTATATTTGCGCTATTTTTATTTGATGTTAATGCTAATTTGTTGGCTCAGTATGGTGTTGATGTGAATGTTCCTGTTATAAGCACAAAAGTTGTTGCTGCAACTTCTATGTTTTGGCTTGGATTTATTATTGCTTTGATTAGTTTTTTTGCATTTTCTATTGGTTCGATATACCGAAAAACTATTCCTAAAAAAACTTGATTTACTTTTCGCGCTAATCGGGGGTCTTGGATTAGGTATTATTCTTTCTGGAGGATTACTCTTGTTTGCTTCTGCTGATAATTTAATAATTCCGTTTTTTAGATGGAGTTTTAGTAGATTAACTTTTTACCATATTGGTATAGGTTTAGAAGTTATAAGTGTATTTTATTTTGCATTGAAAAATTAGTATAGAAATCCTTAAAAATACAGAAAAACCCTAAAATTTAAGGAAAAAGAGTTCTTGATAATACTTAAGATGGAAACTATAACAAATAAGACTTGGGTAAAAAAGAAGAATAAGACAAGCGGGAATGGTAGAAATGGAAATGGTGAATTTAAAGCTAAAAGGTTAAAAATATTAGAAAAAATGATTCCTGAAATTAAAAGAAATACTCGAGATTTGCGACAAGAAGAAGCTGAGTTTTTAGATTTTTTAATACAGGAAAGAGAAAAGATAAGAGCGATGGAAGAAAAACCTAAATGCCCTTGTAATTATGATTGTGCTGACTTTAAGCTTATAGGAGATGTGCATTATTGTACTAACCCAGCAGATGCTTCTGGGTGCTTTTATAATTGCATTTATGACAAAATAGACTTCTCAGAAAATGATGAATTTTAAAATCAATAATTTTTAAAACTTCTATTACAACTTAATTTTATGAAAAAAAACAAACTTATTAACTGGTTACTTATTTTGCTTGGTGTTTTAATTGTTATAGCTGTTGTTATTACACTTTATTGGGTTGTTGACAATAGTGTTATGTCTGAAAAAGAGGCTTTTCAAATCGCAATTAATAGTGATTCTTGTATTTATAGAAACGGAACTCGTATAAGTTCTGAAGGTGTATATAATCCTAATAGTAAAACTTGGTGGTTTAGCTTGTATATTCCTGAGGCAGATGAAGGATGTAGTCCTGCTTGTGTTGTTTATCAAGAACTAAAACAAGGCAAGATTAATTGGAGATGCACAGGATTGATTTCTTAAAAATAAAAAGAAGGGTGAAAGAAAAGAAGGGAAACAGAGTGGAAGAAAGAAGAGTACAAAAAGAAGATAGAAAAATAAATATCGAAATAGAAAAAAGAAGAACGAATAAAAAAAAGGATATAAAGAAGATAGATTAAAATTGAAAATTTTAATTTTTGAGAAAATTAGGAATCTTGCTAACCTAATTTTCTCCTGTATTGAAAAGAGAATAGAAAATAATAAGGAATAAGGAAATAAAAAAGAAAGATGAGGAGAAAGAGAAAAAAAGGAAGGAGAAACAGGAGAAGAAAAGAGGAGAAAAGAGCAAAAAATACAACTACAACTTAAAACTTAAAATATAATTTTGCAGTAAAATATGCCAATATCAGGAAAAGTATAAATAAAATCCATTTACGCGCTAATTTTTTTATTTTTCTTTTTCTTTTTAACTTGTCTTCAAAATCATATTTAACTCTAAATACTTTAACTGGTCTTTTAACCCCCTTTAGTCTTTTTGTTCCTAAATAAACATGGGGAATTTCGTTTTTATTCATTGCCAAGAACAACGACCTTGAAAAGAAAATATGCCCTGGCTTAGTTGCTTTTTCTATTCTTGATGTTATGTTTACTGCATCTCCATAAATATCTTGCTTTTTGAAAACGACTTCTCCTGTGTGTAGAGCTATTTTTATTTTAATTGGATGTTTTAGTTTGTTATTTTTGTTATATTCTTTAAATTTTTTTTGTAATTCTATTGCAGCGTGAAGTGCATTTGTCGGAGACTTAAAGGCTGATAAAAAAGCATCTCCTAATTTTTTTATAACTCTTCCTTTGTATTTTTTTATTGTAGGTATTGTTATATTGTCGAAAACATCATGTAATTGATCTAAATTGTGCCTTCCCATTTCAGAAGACATTGGAGTATAATCACATAAGTCTAACATTAGTAATGTTAATATTTCTGAATGAATTTTTTTTGGTGTCATATATAAAATACACTGACGCTGTTTATAAATATGATTATCTCTGCAAGAAAGATTTAAATAAGTATTATTTTTAATTTAAATATAAAAGAGCTAAAATTCAAATGAAAAAAGGAATTGTTTGTGCACAATGTGGAAGAGTGGTAAGAAGGGTTTGTTCTAATTGTTGGGAATGTGATAAATGTTGTCATTGTTCAAAAAAAGAAAAAAGATGGATATCTGAAAATATTGGAAAACTAGGAGGCTCTAAAAATGATTAGTATTAATATTTGGATTTTAATTGCTATAATTGTATTTGCTATAATTTTTGCTGTTGTTGCAATAACCTCTTGCAATAAAAAAACATGCAAAACTGACTATTATGCTTTGTTTATAATTGGAGCTATTTGGCTACCCTTTGGATTTATTTTTGATAATGACATATTTTTTATTTTAGGGTCTGTATTCTTACTTGCTGGATTGTTGCATAAAGATGAATGGAAGAAAAACAATAGCTTACTGAAAAATCTAAATAAAGAACAAAAAGCATGGAGATTGGCTGTTGTTCTTGCATTGTTGATTTTGATTATTATTGGGGCAATTGTTTTGATGATTTTTGAAAACAACAAAGCTATGAGCGAAGATGTTAACAATTTTATAGAATGTGTTGAAGCTGGAAATCCTGTTATGGAGAGCTATCCTCGACAATGTGAGCATAATGGTGAAATCTTTGTAGAAGAAATAGAAAATTTTGTGGGAGTTGAAGGATGACTGATATTGGATTAGCAGGAATACTAGGAGGGGTTGGAGGATTAACAAGAGGGGTTGTGGGATTACTTAAAGCATTAAGTGTTAAAAGAAAAATTCTTTGGGATTATTATTTTGTTACAATTGCTATTGCTATTATAATAGGAATTTTTGTTGGAATGATTTTTGAATTTGATTTGAGATTAAGCTTGTTGGCGGGATATGCAGGAACAGACTTACTTGAAGGAATTTACAAAAGTTTTAGAGTTAGAAAGGTTTATACTAAAAAATAAAATGGCAAGCATAACAATTCAAATAGATAAAAATGTTGCAAAAATTTTAGAAAAAAAAGCTAAAAAAAATTTGCTTACATTGAAGGAACAAATAGAAGATATTGTTAGAAAAAGTGCAATTAGAAGTAAAGCAAACAAAAAAAGGGGAGTCCCAAAAATTGACGACAAATTAGTTGGAATTTTCTCACGAGATAAAAAGGGCAGAAAGAAAAAGGTTTAAATAAGAGTTGTTCTTCTAGGAAATATGCAAAAAAGAGGGCTTGGTATATTTTTAATATTTTTATTAATGGCCTCTATGCTTGCTTTTCCTGTTTTTGCACAAGATAGTGTTGGTATTGATGATGGAGTAGAAGTTGGTGTTGAAGATAATTTTCCTGACCCTACTAATGATGAAGTAAATGATAAAATTGATGAAAATATTGACGAGAGAAAAGACAAGGTTGGCAACGGCAAAGAAAAAGAATTGGTCGATGCTGGATTGACTCCTGATAGTCCTTTTTATTGGTTAGATGAATTTTTTGATAGGTTTGGAGACGATATAGACAACAAAGAAGAAAAGATTGCTGAAATTAAACAAATGATTGAAGAGGGCAAGATTGAAGAAGCTAAAAAAGCTTTACATGCTTACAAGAAAAAAGCAGAATCAATACAAAAAGAAATTAATCCTGAAGATAAAGATAGAGCAAAGGAAAGTTCAGAAGCTATTAAAGAAGTAATAGAGGAAATAAAGGATAATATTCCAGAAGAAGAAAGAAAAGAATTTGTTGATGATATTTTAGAAAAAGAGGATTCGATTGTTACTGCTGCTGAAATTGCTAGTAAAATTAAAGGGTTATGCGTTCAACTTTCTGAAATAGACCCTGCAGAATATTATAGAATATGCAAAACAGAAGATGATGCTCCTGATTGGCAGAAAAAATTAGATAAGGATTTAACAAAAGAACAGATAGAAGAAGCTAAAAAATTTGGAAAAATAATGACTCAGTGTTTTAAGACATCTGGACAAGATTGTGATTGTGAAGAAATTCCATTTCCTGAATTTGCAGAAACTTGCTCAATGGCTGCTCCGTTAGCTACTGCTTGTGATGTGAAAGGCGATAAGGATGCTTGTGAAAAACTTGATAATTTAGACATGCCTGATTTGCCTAGTCATTTGCAAGATGTTATGGATGAACTAGAAAAAGCAGGACATGAAAGATATGATATTCATATGCCAAGAGAATGTGTTGAAGCAGGAGCAACTTCTCCAAAAGAATGCTCAAAGATTATGATTGAAATAGGAGCACCAGAGGAATGTAAGCAGGCGTTGTTAGATTCTGGATGTCAAGCAGAAAGAGAATGTAGAAAAATATGTGATGAAATAATGTTTGATTTACATGCTCCTATGGAGTGCATAGACAAAGGAATAACAGACCCTGAAGAATGTGGAAGATTTATGGATAGCTTTAGAAGTGATGACCACATGGGTCCTCGAGGACATGATTGTCATTCAATAGAAAACGATATGGAAAGATTAGCTTGTTTTGATAACAAAGGAAAAGAAGCTTTTGATAGAGGATTTGAACATAAGGCAAAATTTGGCGGATTAGGAGGAAAAGAAGAAGAGTGTATGATGGAATGTGTTGGTGACAATGTAAGATGTTCTCCTGGGCCTAATGGAGAAGAAAACCCGAAATGTAAGGCTTGTGCTGAAAAATGTTCTAAATATTATGAAGGTCCTTGTATGACTGACGAAGATTGGAAAAGAGAAAAGGCAAAATGTCAGGCTAAATTCGGAGAAAATGCAGGAGACCAACCTATTTATGGAGATTCTGGGCAAGGATATGATTGCCCTATTGCAATTGAATGTATTGACTTTAGAATGCCTGAAGATGATGTTCCTCAAGAATGTAAAGAGGTAGGTGCTTTATCTTGGGAAGCATGTAAAAAACATCAATCAGATGTAGAAAATGTTCCTAAGCCATGTGATGACTGCGAAAGTCAATGCGAAAGTAGAAGTGGACAAAGATTGAGGGGAACAGGATGTGGTTTAAATGGATGTGAATGTTATTATGAAGATGACGACTATCAAGACGATTATTCAAATGATTATTATCAAGAACCAGTTGATGATGTGTCAACTCAAACAGATGATTCTGCTCCTGTAGAAACTGTAGATGATTCAAGTAGTGATAGTGGAAGTGATTCTAATGTAGATGATTCAAGTAGTGACTCAGAAAATGATGATTCTAGTGACGATAGCTCAAGTGATTCTGGAAGTGATGATTCGAATTCAGGAGATAGCACTGTGACAGGAAATGCTTTTCTAGATTATTATTATAATTAAATACTTAAATCTCTTTTTTGATGTAATACCATGAAGAAAAAATATATCTTTACAATACTTATTGTTTTAATTCTTGCTGTTGGTGTATTTGTAAGTTTAAGTTTAAAACCCCTGAATAAAAGTGGGAAAAATAATACAATTGATGATGATATAATATTAAGTGGCGACTTAAAATTAGGAATTGCAAATCCTCCAAAACCACAAGGAGAGATTATTGATGTGTTAAATGATTTAAATGTTTATGGGATTAGAATGAATAGTCCAAAGTGGGCAGACTCTGAAAAAGAAAGGGGCGAATATAATTTTATTTGGCTTGAACAAAGAATAGACGAATTAAACGAGAATAATATAAAATTTGTTTCTTCTGTCGGACACAATGTTCCTAGGTGGGCATGCGAAGAAGGAACAATAGAGGTAGGCGTTAGTATTGAAGAACATCTTGTTAATTGTAAAGTTAAAAATACTGATGATTTTAGAAATTTTGCAAAAGCATATTTTTCTAAGCTTGGAAAAAAAATACATATTGTTCAATTCACTAATGAATGGACATGGACATGGACTCGTCCTGTTGATGAACTTATAGAGTTGAATAACATTCTTTATGATGAAGCTAAAAAATCAAATCCTGATTTGCCTGTTTCATTAGGTTCTGTTCCAATAGGTGTTGTGAGATTAATGTATATTTACGAAGAGGGTTTGGATAGGGATTTTGATTATATTGATGGATATATTGAAAATGGAAAAATGTATAATTGTGATGGAACCGGAGTAAAAACTACCGAAGAAAAATTAAGAAAATATGTTGAAGAAAAAATAGATCCTGTTTTAAAAAATG
>Ga0272440_1002563_pt1 | contig 14090 bp, 22 predicted proteins | sample SSMMMBAug17_FD_192440 | JGI IMG/M metagenome (GOLD analysis project Ga0272440, IMG submission 192440) | Marine sediment archaeal communities from Little Sippewissett salt marsh, Falmouth, MA, United States - SSM-MMB-Aug17 | ecosystem: Environmental > Aquatic > Marine > Wetlands > Sediment ...
AGATTGCAAGAAATAGAAGAAAAAAAAATAGGGCAAATTGTTTATAATGGGATAAATAATGAAATAACTTTTCCTTGGGAAATACAAATACCACTAATAAGAAAAATGATTGAAAAATCTAATATTTGAACTATATGAATATAAAAGAAATTTTAGAGGAGTTTGATAAAGAGTTTATACGGGTTGAAAAATGGAAAGGAATGCCCGTTAAAGAAATCTTTGATGGAAAACCAACAGAAATTAAACAATTCATAACCAAAAACCTAAAAACCCAAGAAGAACAACACAAGAAAGAATTAAAGCAGGCTTATCTTGACGGAGTAACTTCTACTTATAAAATTTATAACAATAAATAAATATGACAAAAAGAGAAGAACTATTACTAAAATATAAAATAATAACTGAAACTAAAAATCCAGGCAAGTCTGCGATAGATGATTTTATAAATAATTTGTTAGACTACAAAGAAAAAACCCAAAACAAATCTTTCAGGACTTTTGATTAACAAAAATTAACGATAAATAAATATGGAAAAAGAAGTTAAAAAAGAAGTGTATGAGCTGGCTAAATTTATGCACGAAGAATATGAAAACTCTGCCCGACTATTCGGTTGGATAACACAAGAAACGACTAGAGTTGATTTTGATGCCTTGCCAGAGGCTCATAAAAAAACAATGTTAAGTCTTGCTTTTAAAGTATTTAAAAAAATATATGGAGAACTTTAAAATGCTACTAATCGCTATCGCCTTGACTTTGTTTGGGTGTTTATTATTAAGAATTGTGATATGAAAAAATATAAATTTACGCTTGATGCTCTAGCACCAGAACATTGGATAGAAGTAAAAATATATAATACTAGAAGTTCTTATAGGCGAGCAAGAAAGCGAGTGATTATGAATTCAATTTCTAAAATAGTTAATAAAAAAAGAGCAGGGGATATACCGACATCGGCTATGACATTTATTGCTACGAAACCGAGAGATGACGGTCGTGTGGCTGAAATATATTTTAATGGACAAGATTTTTATGCAGGTATAATATCACACGAATTAACTCATTTAGCAATTTGGTATTGGAAATTTATAATGAAAAAGAAATTAGAAAATATAAATAAGGTTCATTATGAAGAGCAGTTCTGCGATTTATGCGGTGTTATTATGCAAAATTTTAATGACGAAATTTTATCTAAATTATTTAAAAAATAACCCCCTACTAACTTTATTATTAAAGATATTTATATGGAAAGACTAATGCAATATATTCAACACGATGATGATTGTGAAATTTCCCAAACATATGCTACCGCTGGAAGACCGACAGAAGACGGAGGGTATGAACAGAAAATATTAGGGAAATGGTATCAAGTAAGGCCGATAGACAAAAGCCCGAAGTTTAAATGTACTTGCGGTTTAGACGCTTTATTAAAAGAATTGGGCTTGGAATAACTACCAACTTTATTATTAAGATTAAATTTATGAAATTAGAAATAACAAAAGAAGATTTAATTAAAATATTAGATAGCGAGCCATTGCACAGAATGATAGCTGATATTATTGTTGAAAAAATGACAAACCAACAATGGAATGAATATAATAAAACTCTATTGGATTCATTTAAAAGAGCTGATAAAGAAATAATTGATGATTACATACAAAACTATTATGCAGGCGACCCAAAAAACAGAATAATTAATGCGTTAAAGGATATGGATAAGAAACAAATAATAGGTATGATGTAACAATATGAAATACATAATAATAACCCTAACCATAATCATCGCTTTAATCTTTGCCTTTAGCCTTAACGCCAGCGAACAAAAAGAGATTACGATAACCGATGAAGCTATGACCATACATTACGAATGGGAAACGACAGCAACAGCAAGTGTTATGCCGAATAAGTGTAATACTTGTGTGCTTAATCATAAAAAAGACCCTAAAGCATATTGTGAGTATATTTGTAATGGGGCTTTATTAATAGATTAAAATATATGGGAAATTTTTTAAAAGAAATGTGGGCAATATTAATTATTCTTATAATCGGAAGTTTTTTTATGACTTTATCAATAATTAAAATAATAGAAACTTATGAATAAAAAAGAAACACCTAATGATTTTACCGATGAAAAAATCATTGAGAAATTAAAACAACAAATGGATTTGCCAAAACGAATACCAAATTCTTATTTTAAACTAGAAAAAACTCAATTCGGGTCCGGAGAGATAACTTTTAAACTTAAAGTTAGAAAGGAAAAAATTGAAAAGATAATAGAGAACGTATCAGAAGACCTGAAAGCTTTAACAGAATTAATTAATAATAAAAATTTACAATAAAATTATATGGAAAAAAAAGACAAAAAAAAGAAAATACATGGATTATTTTTAAGACTACCCAGACCGATGGTTCGGATGTTAGATGAATATCTTGAAACCAGTATGTATTACACTGATCGTTCTCAGTTTATCCGTATCGCTTTAACTGAAAAAATGAGGAAAGAGGGTATTATGGCAGACACTGCTACCAGCCAAGCGAAACCTTTCGGCGTGAGAGGAGAGAATATCAGCACCACTGGGAAAGAACCATTAATCCCTGGAATAGAATAGCTATGCACCAGGTAAATATAAAACCATTGAGTGCTAATAGATTATGGTATGGAAAGAGATTTAAAACTAACGATTATATAGATTACGAAACTGAATTATTATGGACACTGCCAAAATCAGGTGTCACTGTCTACAAGAAAATGAAGTTGGATTTAGAATTCGGTATGTCGAGAGCCACCGACATTGATAATCCGATTAAAGGGTTTGTAGACACTCTCGAAAAACAATACAATTTTAATGATAATCAAATATACGAGTTGAATGTAAAAAAAATCCCTGTTAAAAAGGGGAAAGAATTCATACGTTTTAAAATAGAAAAATTGGATTAATGGCAGTATTCTGCGGTTTGCGACCTGGTTATGAAAAGACGACCCTTTGGGGCAGATCTAGTAACCGATCAGGCACCGGAACACGCGGAATTTTGCCATTAATTTACTAATTAATAAAATAATATTATGCGAAGTGTCACCATACTTACTACTTTCACCTCGGCAGACGAGGCTTATTCGCTAAATCGGATCGTTCAGGACCAAATTAAGATGTTTTCTCATTTTAATTACAATATCAAGGTCGTGGTTCAAGAGGGATTCGTACCAAACGATATTTACAGCAATCCGGCGGTCGAACTTGTCACCTACCCGGCTATTCCGGTATCAAATGAAAGCGTTGTGGACAAAACTTTCGATGAGGATATTGAAAAACTGAAAACTGCACTTAAACCAGTACTAGAGAATACCGAAGTCATGATTACTCATGATCTGGTATACCAACCGGCAGCAGTCAAACATAATCTTGCTATCAGAAGTTTATTAAAAGAGAACCCACAGGTAAAAACCAACTTTCTCCATTGGATTCACTCAGCGACAGAACCAGCTGTTCTTTCAGGACTCAGAGGTGGAGGATCTCGCTATTTGGATTTGATAAAAACCCCCTTTCCTCGTTCGTTTTATATTGCTTTTAATTCTTTTTCAATTCCAAGAATTGCCAAATGGTTTAATATTGAAGAAAGCCAGGTTAAATATATCCCCCATCCTCACGATTTTCTCGAGGGTAAACATGAAATGGCTCAACGAATAATACTGGATTATAATCTATTAGAGAAAGATGTTGTTTGTATGTACCCCTGTCGACTTGACTTAGGTAAACAACCGGAAGTCGTTATTGAAATCATGGCTCAAGTAAAAGAAACCAACCGAAGCATTTGTTGCCTGATCGCTGACTTCCATTCTACCGCCGGAGATAAGGTCGACTATCGAAAGAAAATGCAGAAAATGGGACTGGATTTAGGTCTATCAGAAACAGAATTAGTATTCTTATCGGAGGCTAAGCTAGGAGAAGAACGGACAGAGCCCCGCTATGAAATGCCTCATCAGGTAATCAACGATTTATTTGATATCACCAACACCTTTATTCTTCCTAGCCGATCAGAAACCTATTCTTTAGTCGCTCAAGAAGCTGCTGCTAAAAGGAATTTTATGGTGCTCAATCAGGACTTCCCTCCTTTCCGGTCCATCTATGGTGACTATCCTATTTATCGCCAATTCTCAAGCAACATAGATGCTAATTCCGGTATGGATGGAGAAACAAACACCAATTATTCCAGCAAGATAGATTATTACAGGGATATAGCTGTTTATATTAACTATGCTCAAGAACAAACCAGGGTACTGGCTGAGTTTAATATGATCAGAAAAAAAAGAAATCTTTATTATGTTTTTCGTCATCATATCGAGCCACTTTTAGTGGTTACACCTAATAACTTAAATTATTAAATAATATGTGGGATACTATCATCATTTTATTAATATTTTGGATAATCGTTGGGACTATTTCTAACATTATTAATCGTATCAAAAAGGATAAAAAAGACGATAAGTTCCGCGATAATCATTATTAAAAATATGGACAAGAAACCAACAAAATCAATTGAACAACAAGCTCATGAAGCGAGGACCAATGCTCAAGCAAAAAAAATCGACACCTTTTCTCAAAAAATCGCTGACGAAGTTTGTGAAGCAATTTGGGAAGAGAATTTCGATATGGCGGTATTCACGATCGTGACTGATTCTATTAAAAAGAAATGCGATCATTGGGCTAACAAGCAAGTGAGCGATAAAAAAATACAGGACTTTGCTAAGAAGCCTGGGGAAAAATAATTATATGGCTACTCATAATTTTAATTGCCGGAAATGCCATTTTAAATTCTCGATTGAAAATGATATAACTGACATAAACCGGCTCAAGAAAAAACTAAAAAGAGGGATTAGATGCCCTCAATGCGATGACGAGTGGGGCGAGAAAGGCTCAAACATCTTGCATGAAATACCTAAGGCTGATACAGTTAGAAGTCTTGAAAAACTACGCAAAAGTAATGCCGAAGCAACTGCTTTTGCTGCTCAGGCAGCGGCTCAACACATGGCAGCAGTCGGCAGAGAAGAAATGGTTGAAGTCCGGCGACCAAAAAATAGCACTAATGTTGGCGTAATACCAGGTAACGAAGTCGAACGAGTTCCAAAAAGAGTAATCGACAGTTTGCAATATAAGCAAGGGGTTGATCCTCAGACCGGAAAAAAAGTTAACTGATTCACATATTCTTATTAATTAACGAATTTATATGGATGAAGAAAACACACCCGATCAGGGAACGGATCAACAAGAAACGAGCCCTGAAGAAACAAAAGAGGAACAAGATACACAAGAAAATCCTGAACAAGTTGAGGGAGAATCGCAAGCGAGTATTGCGACTGATGAAGAATCCGGAGGAAGTGGAGAAGATAGTCAACCGGCGTAAACAATTCAAAGAAACAAAAGAAAAACTAAAAGAAAAAATTGCTGATCCGATTAGTACGCTATTTGGAAAAGGAAAAGACCAGAAAGATTAAATACTAGACTCTTGTTTGCCGTCTGTTCCCATGCATCACTCAACTGGTCTAACAAAAAACCGCTCTTGATTTTCGAGGGCGGTTTTGTTGTCCGAAAAAGAGGACTAGGAATTTTGTTACATTGTCTTGATTAAATTTAATAAATATTCAACGACTTTCAAAGCTTTTTCTTTTGGTTTTAGTTCTGCTTTAAAAGCATTAGGACTAACTAAAGAACGCACAAAAATAATATCAAGATTTTTACCGGGGCAACTAGTAGCAGAATAATCTCTGTGGAAAACGATATTGTCTTTATCAATGCCATATTCTTTTACTTTCTCTTTTAATAAATCTCTTAATTTATAGATCTGGGCCGGTGCCGGTTTCTCAATGTCGAAGTTGCCGTCTAACGCGATATGCAAACAACGACCGTCGTTCATGTCTTTCTGATAGCAAGCGGCAGTGTTCTCCCCATCCTCCCTTGCTTTGTTGGCTCTGCCGGATTTGTTTATCTCATAGTTATATCCGACATAGAAACCGAGTGAGCTTCTAAGTCCCCACTGTGCTTCGTGATAGGAATTAGTCGCTTTGAATTGGTCGGGGTTGCGATCATAACTAATAGCAGTGTGGTGTATCATTATATATTCCGGCTTTTTATACTCCGGCTTTTCCTTTTTTTCCGCCGGTTTCTCCTCTGGTGTTTTTATTTCTTTCTCCATAAATTTGTTCTTGTTTTATAAATAATTTTTTAACTTCCCAACGATCGGCAAAATATAAGATAATGAATAATGCCAATATTAGTTTAATGTTAGCAAAGAAACTACCTATTATTAGGATGATAAAAATAACATCCAGTGCATTTTCTTTTGCCCTTTTAAGACTCCTCATTATCCTTGGGGCAAGGTTATTCGTAAACGCCGGCCCCTTGATATGTGTACTTAATGCCATATCATGCTTCAATTAATTCAATATCGATAATAAACTCACCGACTTTGGCTTCGTTCGCTAACGGTATTGATTCTTTATAATCAGTTATTAAAACTTTATACTTGTTTGAAACTACATCATTATCAGCGTGGTCAGCTGCGTTCGTGCCACGATATCCCCTGGTGCAACCGGTAAAAGTCGTTCTGGTTTTACCTGTGTATAGAATTTCCTCATCCTCGATCCTAAGTCTACCTTGTTCCGGGAATCCGTCAGTTGAATCTACGGTTATGGTTGTGTCTGTCTTTTCAGGTTCGGCATCGTTTATTTTTGTTTCGGCATAATCGATATCCTCAAATTCAACCAATTCCTTTTTCATAAAAGAAGTCCTGAGTGAGTGTCTTAAATCCTCTCCTTTTTTAATGTCCTTGCTTTTATCATTTAAGAGAAGAAAGCCATCAGTGCAGTCTAACCTTAAATTCCAACGATACTGGTAATCCGGTATCGGCAAAAATTGTGTAGAAATATCTTTAAAAACTGGCGTTGAAGTGCCATCGCTGTTTAGAAAAACTTTATAAATTATTTTATTGTAAACGACATCATCGCCAAAATTAAATGTTTTTTGAGTCACACTGTCACCGTCATTTGCATAATCTGCTGTCCCTAATTCCGTATAAGTCGCACCACCGTCGGTTGAATATTGAATTATAATCTCCTCATTCGCCTCAAGTTTTTCAAAAATAATCGTAGCGGAATGAGCAAGCTTCTTGATGGTCGAAACGTTCTGGTCCTCGCAAAAAACAATAAAATTCTCGTTGTCAGAACTCTTGTAAGTCCCATCAGCCTCGTAATACGCTCGCTTGAAAGAGCCGGAAGCCTCTCCATGCCAATAAAAAATATTATCTGCTGTCACAAACATCGGTACAAACGGATCAACGCCAGCATCATCATTCACTCCTTTAATATAATTATGGAAACTAGTGCCGTCGAAAACAAGATTCCCCCAATAGATAATCCCGTCTTTAACTGCTCCTCCCTCTCTCAAATAACTTGTTGCTTCTGTTTGCTCGCTTAAATTTTTCTTTTCTTCGCTGTCATAATAAGCCCGCCATAGATCAGAACCATTGTAGAACCAAACCTCTCCACCAACGCTGTGAGGAACCGTTATTACAAGATTTCCGGCTGACTCAAACAACAGTCGACCACCAAGCTGAGTTAAGCGAGGACTAACATTTTTAAAACTGTAAAGAGTCGTATCGGCAGTATTCGCTATGTCATATTTTTTTAGGGTAAAGGTACCATCGCTAAATAATAAATAATATAAATCTCCTTTGTAACCGATTATATCAGAAACCTTAGCATCAGAATCAAGTTCAACAATACTGCTAAAGTTAGCACCAGAATCAGAAGTTTTCACTATAAAAACATAACTGGCATCACCAGCATCGTTACCCCCAATATATAAATCCCCACCAAGTTCGCAACCGGCGTGAGGCATTTTAAAATCAGAACCGGTGACTGCGGTTATTGCATTGGCGGTTACATCATTCATAGAGGAACCATCGTAATATGATATCGCCCAGGTGTTTGCGGCTCCTCCCGTTAGTATCCAAGCATTTTCTTTATGCCCGAGAATCTGGTTGACTTGGTTGTTGCTACCCCCAAAATCGCTTCCGGCTATTTCAGTGTAAGAAGAAAGTGCTGTAAATTTAAAAACTGCTGCTTTACCTATAACGCTTCCGTCATCTGTTCCCACAAAAGAGGTGGCTGTTCCGGCAACTGAGCAGTTTGTTCCGGCTGTCAGGTCTGTTACCCCGTAAGTAATATCAGCTGGGGCTATTGCCAAAGCCATGTGATAAGGAAGTTGAAAAGATCCGGGGTTAGAAAAGGTATCAATATTTGTCGACCACCAAAATTTAGCGTCATCTTCCCATGCTCGATTGTTCTTGATACCGCCACTCCAATCTGTTTGAGCCCAGTACCACCAAAAAGAGAGGTCGGTATAATCCCGATCTCCCGATGCAAAACGATTACCAAAAACGGTGTTCCTTTGCATTGTTCTACCGGGTTGTGTTGGACTTCCGGCAAGAATATATCCTTGCGAATCTATCGCAATATGGTGAGAAGATAATTTAGTACTCATATCGTTAGCTTTTTACTTTAAATTTGGCAACCGGAATATTAGTTGCTGGCATTATTGGTTTCACCCGACTTATAATCGCTTCTGCTTTTCTTTCATATTCACGCTTTAATTGGACAACGCTGCCAAGACTTTCGTAAGTTTCTTTTGTTACCTTAGATCCCATTTGCGTAATCATTTTCGCCATAAACCTATCGAGATACTCTACGCCACATTTGTATTGCAAAGCCGAAAAGTATCTGTCAGCGATATCATCGGCGACTGTATCAGTCAAAGCAATATCGTCATCGTAGTATTCCAAATAACGGACTTTAAGATAATATCCGCTAGTATCGATGTAAGGTCTTACTTGAAGCTTATTCTGCTCTTGCATGTACTTAACATTGAAATCAGTATCAAGGGATATCCAGTCATAATTAGAATTAGTCCGATACCATACCCCGATAACCTTAAATATCCTTTCTGAAATGGTGCTTAGATCATATTCGCTTTGGCTAGCAACAGAAGTTAAGGTGGTGCTATCAATAGAATCAGTCCACATTTTCTTACGCCATTCTCGAATACTGTTTTTAACTATCTCAAGCCACTCATCGTCTTTTAAGCGAACATACTTGTAATCCAAGGTTACATTATCATCACCGGCTGTAGGGGCAGAAGTTGCTATAACCATACCGGTATCCTTATCTAGGGTATAATCGGTAGTTTCTGTTTGAGCTACCGCACCGACCTTAAAGGTATAAGAATCCTCTAATATTGGCCTTTCTGTGGTACGAAAACCTTGAGTAGAACCATCACCATCCCAGGCATCTCGAGTCAAAGTTTCAAGATCTCCGGTGAAAACCCTTAGTTTTTTTATTAAATCACTGTATAACATAATTTTAAATTATTATTAATAATAGCATATTTCAGCGTTTTTGACAAATTAATAAACTTTTTTAGCGATAGCAAAACTTTCCAAGGCTAGCGTGGTGGTGGTTGAAGAACTAGTTGTAGTTATGCTAGTCGTCGTCGAAGTAGAGCTCGAAGTGGTGGCAGAGGTAGAGGTGGAGGAGGAAGTAGTAGTCGAACTAGTTGAAGTGGTCGTCCCGGTTAAAGTAGTAGAACTGGAAGTTGTAGTAGAACTAGTACTGGTAGAACTGGAAGTTGTGGTAGAGCTGGTTGAGCTCGATGTAGTAGTCGCGTTAAGATCAGAAAATTCCCAAAAATTATAATCAACGGTAGTGCTATGAGTCCAAAGAACTCCGGTGTAATATGCACTTCTGGCTCCATAAGGATTTCCACCATCATAATACCAATGATAATAATTGCTATTATCCAGACTCCCTGTTCTTTCGAGCACAATAAAATAAGTTAATCCAGTATTAAGTATCGGGCCATCCGTAAAAGTAAAAGTGAAAATTTTCTTATCATCAGAAGAATAATATTCGTTGATCTCAGACTCGTCGATCGTATTATCAGAAGTCGCTAAAAGATCGTTGCTGTCATACATGAAGCCATTACCATTATCATCATAGATTTTACAAATAACCCCATCAGAATAACTACCAATTTTCTTCGTCATTGTCACTTTAACCGCACAAATTTTTGTAGTAACAGACGGAGTGAAACCTTGGGCCACACGTTGTCTTAACGATGTACCAAAAAGCTCTTTCAAAGCAGAAGAATTTTGAGCTTGGTCTTCGGTACAATTACCGCCAGGAAGAGTAGTGGTCGTCGAGCTGGAAGTCGAAGTAGAGCTGGTAGAGGTCGTACTGGAAGTCGAGGTAGAAGTAGAACTAGAAGTTGTCGTGCTGGAAGTAGAGGTGCTAGTGGTTGTTTCTGATAAAGTAGTAGAACTGGAAGTTGAAGTCGAGCTAGTAGATGTGGAACTAGAAGTCGTTGTGCTAGAAGTCGAAGTCGATGAAGAGGTTGTAGTGGAACTAGTGCTAGTCGAACTAGAGGTAGTGGTACTGGAAGTTGAAGTACTGGTTGAGCTTGACGTGGTGGTTGATGAGGTAGAAGTACTCGAACTGGTTGTAGTCGAACTAGTGCTGGTGGAACTAGAGGTGGTTGTACTGGAAGTTGAAGTACTGGTGGAACTAGAGGTAGTCGTCGAACTTGTACTCGTGGAACTTGATGTGGTTGTGCTTGAGGTTGAGGTGGTTGTCCCCGCACTTGTTAAAACTAAAGTGCCACTAGATGTAAATTTAACCCAAGTATTTGAACCAGTAGTCCCTGTGTCGTTCCCACCTGTATGCGTAAATTCAGATGTAACATATTGTACTATAACAACTCCGTCTCCTCCATCTGCTCCAGTAGTAGCGTATCCTCCTCCGCCCCCACCTCCTAAACCATCAGTTCCTGCTTCGGCTGGTGATGCTGGCACAGCATTATTAAGAAAACCGTCTCCACCACCTCCTAACCCACCTTCGGCTGGTGGCAATGGGTTTGGTGAACTACCTCCAGTCCCGCCACCTCCTCCACCTGCATAATAAACAGCTGTTCCAGTGATAGAATTAGATGTTCCGTCTCCGCCATCTCCTCCAGAGAATGATGTTGTTGTTCCTCCGTTTTCTCCAACTTGGCTTGCACCACCACCACCACCGCCTGCTGTAGCTCCTGTTTTACCAGTTCCACCGTCATTACCTTGGTCTGGTGTTGTGTCTGGTGTATCACCTGCTCCTCCTGCTCCTGCTGTATATGGTGATGAAGACATAGTTCCTCCACCACCACCTGAGCCACCGTCCACACCATCATCGTTAGTATTACTGAAAGCACCACCACCTCCTCCTCCAGCTGAAGTTATGCCATCAAAAGTTGAGTTTCCTCCATTTGTTCCTTTAGTTGCCCAAGAACCAGCTGAACCACCGGCACCAACGGTAATCGGATATGACCCAGCTGTTATAGTATGTGAATCAGAGGCTCTATATCCGCCAGCTCCACCACCTCCGAAGCCACCGCCTCCTCCGCCACCGCCGACTATTAAATATTTACAAGTAGCCATATTATTTTGAAACTTTAATATCTTTATTAATTACCTCATTTAAAGTCGTTCCAGATGTATCCAGAACTTTCCATTTAGTATTAGCTTCATCCCAACAGACAACTTCATTTGATTTTAAGGCAGGCTTTTCGACAGGAGCTTTCCATTTATATTCAACATCTAAAACCCATGAATCATAAGTTTTCGGAGGTATAAATGTTTTACTGTCTTTGTCGTATGTATAACCAATAAATGCCCTTTTACCGTTTTTATCTGTTTTAGAGGCCTCTATCCATGTGCCGTCTATTACCTTAGAATCAATAAAATCTTTGTCTGCAATAATTGCATCAACGACTTTGTCTTTTTCAATTTTTACATAATATCCCATATTATATAATAGACTTACAACCAAGTATTCCTTTGCTGATAGTCTAATCTTTAATATATTTTTTATTTTTAAATTAATCTTTTTATCTTATTTTCTTTGCTTTAGCTGCGTACCCCACATTTTTCCCAGTATAGTTATGTGCCTTTGTCCCCCTTAAAACATTAGCCGGTGGTGTGGTGGTCGTACTGGTACTAGTAGAAGTGGAACTGCTGGTTGTAGTTGAACTGGTTGAACTGGATGTAGTGGTGGAGGAGGTAGAACTCGAAGTGGAAGTGGTGGCTGTTAAAGTGGTCGATGAACTGGTGGTGGTCGAACTAGTACTCGATGAAGTCGTAGTGCTGGAACTGGTTGAACTGGAAGTGGTGGTAGAACTAGTCGAGCTTGACGTGGTGGTAGAACTGGTGCTAGTTGAAGTTGACGATGATGTCGTTGTCGAACTGGTGCTTGAAGAAGTCGAGCTTGACGTAGTGGTCGAGCTAGTACTGGTTGAACTGGAAGTCGTAGTAGAGCTGGTGCTGGTTGAGCTGGATGTGGTCGTCGACGATGTGGAGGTCGAGGTAGTCGTTCCGGTTAATGTTGTCGAACTAGAGGTGGTTGTAGATGATGTCGAAGTACTGGAACTGGTAGTAGTAGAACTGGTAGAGGTGGAACTTGAGGTGGTAGTAGATGATGTTGAGCTAGAGGTAGTAGTAGATGATGTTGAGCTAGAGGTAGTCGTTGAGGAGGTAGATGTACTGGAACTGGTGGTCGTTGAGCTAGTACTTGTCGAACTGGAAGTAGTGGTAGAACTAGTGGAAGTCGAACTGGAAGTAGTGGTGGAGGAAGTGCTGGATGAAGTCGAACTGCTGGTAGTTGAGGAAGTTGACGTGCTGGAACTAGTGGTTGTAGAACTGGTGGAAGTGGAAGTCGAGGTTGATGTTGAGGTTGTTGTTTCTCCTCCTGTTGTGTAGGTGGCATAGATTGAATGTAGCCTATTAGAACTACCTCCCAAACCACTCAAGTCTGGCCAAGTACCATATGTACTGGAATTAGATAATGTTGTGTCGTGTGTTCCACTGTCATATTTAAGCCTTAAAACTCCAGATTGTGAATCTGCCCAAACACATAAATAATAATCGGTATTAGTGATAGATGGATTTGTACTAAATGTAAAATCTTTCCAATAGCCGTTTGTATCTGTCTGATAAAATGTTGTTGCTTGCGATTCTCCATTTGTTATCGGCTGTGTTAAATCAGATGCTAAATAAAGTGCTGTTTTTATATTCCAAGTAACCTCAGCTTCGCCTTCTGCTAAACCAGAAGTAATTTTAGTTACAGTTCCACTGTCAGGAGACGTTTCAGGATATGCTCTGATATAATTCTTCACAGAACTTCCTCCAGTACTTCCCAAGGTTGTATATCCAAAAGTTGGGTCAACTAACACCGGATAAACCGCCTTATTCAGCCACTTATCAGGTATCGTTACAGTCAATAGCTTATTATCAACATCAACATTTAATTCACCCCATACCCAATCGCCGTTATTATCGATAATCTTCGGTCGATAAATATGAAAGGCTTTTCCTGTCCGATATTCTTTACCACCTATATAATTACCGCTTTTAGATTCGTGATAAACAGCATAAGAACCAACTGTGTTTTCAGGTCTTTCATTACCCTCGTCTATTTCTTCCTGTGTTAAAGCGGGTTGATAATAAAACTTAAAGCCTTTAGTTTCGATACTGAACTCAATTACATTTGATTTTGGTTTTTCTTTTAAAAGAACCTCAAACTCATAAGCACCATCCTCGTCATCGGTGTCTGTTCGTTCGTAAAAATGGGCTTCTAGCTTTGCTTTCTTATATTTAATTACATCATCCTTAGTTTCAATAACAGGCTCATCTGGCTCACTATCCGTTAACCTTACACTAAAATTACATTCGTTATCCCAATTCTTAATTTTAACTTGCGGATAAAAATCAACCTGTTTAATATCACCGATTTCAGTTTCTATCTTACGAGCTTCGGTGCCTTTTTCCTGTAATACAAAAGTATTATTATCAACGGTATATTTTTCCTCTATTTTTGTATCTAAATTTTTTGAATCTATGACAGCCATATAGCTCTCCTCTTAATATTTTTTAAATCTCAACCTCTTGATACCATTTACCGTCTTTGTAGTTGGCAGTATCTTTGTCAAGTGGCTCTTCCGGTCCACCAGCCCCGGCGACTG
>Ga0272440_1002564_pt1 | contig 14089 bp, 8 predicted proteins | sample SSMMMBAug17_FD_192440 | JGI IMG/M metagenome (GOLD analysis project Ga0272440, IMG submission 192440) | Marine sediment archaeal communities from Little Sippewissett salt marsh, Falmouth, MA, United States - SSM-MMB-Aug17 | ecosystem: Environmental > Aquatic > Marine > Wetlands > Sediment ...
ATTAACTCAGGAAGAAAATTTAATGTTGCAGGTAAATTTTCCATATCATAGCTGTCTGCCTGTCTGAATATTTTTTCACCCCAATCTTTAACAGTATTGATTTTATATTTTTCACCTAAAGAAATAATATCTTTTCCAAATTCTTTTATTTCTACAAATGTAAATGTATTTTGAATTTCATTTAAAGTTTCTAATATGTTACTATTTAGTATTTTTAATAGCTCAGGAATTTTAGATTTAATCTCATTATCTATAATTAATTTTTTTTCATCAGTTTGAGTATTTATTTTTTCTTTATTATCATTTTTATCAGTTGAATAATTAAGATATTTTTTTAATTCAGAAATTAAATCATTATAACTTACTGGTTTATTAATAAATGAATCGCATCCAGATTGTGTAATTTTTGTTAGATTATCTAACATTGCTGAAGCTGTCAGAGCAACAACAGGTATTGATTTTGTTTTTTCGTTTAATTTTAACATTTTTGTTGCTTCATAACCATCCATTTCAGGCATTTTCATATCCATCAATATTAAGTCAGGATTATATTCTAAAGCCATGTCTATTGCCTGAATACCATTTTCAGCTTCATAAATATCAAATTGAAATTCTTTTAAAAATTCTTTTATTAGAACGCGGTTTGTTTCAATATCATCAACGCTTAAGATACATGCTTTATTAAAATTTATTTTTTCTTGAACTTTACTTTTATTCTTAGATTTACTTTGTGTCGCTGAAATAGAAATATTTTTTAAAATTATTTGAAAAGTGCTTCCCTTTCCATATTCACTTTCAAGTTTTATTTCACCACCCATCATTTCAACCAGTCTCTTTGTTATTGCAAGCCCTAAACCTGTTCCTCCAAATTGAGCATGGATTTGACCTTTTTGCTGCCTAAAGGCTTCAAAAATTTCTTCTTGTTGATCTTTATGAATACCTGTTCCAGTATCTTCAACAGAAAAAACCAGATCAAGACTGCTTTTATCTTTTTGAGCATAATAAGTATTAGCAGATAGTTTAACATATCCTGTTTGTGTGAATTTTATAGCATTTCCAACCACATTAAAAAGAATTTGTCTGAGCCTTGTTTCATCAATTAAAAGAGTATTATTTAATAATTTGTCAATTTCAATGATAAATTCAATTCTTTTTTCATCAGTTCTATCAGTAAATATTTGTTTTATTTCATTAAGAATATCCATTGGATTAACAGGTAAATATTCAAGAGTCATTCTACCTGCTTCAATTTTAGAAAGGTCTAAAATATCGTTTATTAGATTTAATAAGGTTCTTCCGCTTGATGTTATAGCATTAATATATCTTTGAATATCATTATCTAATGTTTTTTTTGTGATTAATTCAGCAAAACCTAATATAGCATTCATAGGGGTTCTAATCTCATGGCTCATATTGGCTAAAAATTCGCTTTTTGCCCTATTTGCATCATCAGCACGAATTCTGGCAGCAATTAAATCAGCAGTGCGGTGCTGTACTTCTTGTTCGAGCATTCCTCTGTGCATTTCAAGCTTATTGTCTCTGGTTTGAATTTCTCCAATCATTTTATTAAAGCATAATATAAGCTCATCAATTTCTTGATAATATGATCTTTGTGCACGAATTGCATAATTCTTTTTTTCAGATATATGCGTTACAATTTTTACTAAATTAACAATTGGAGATACCAGTGCTTTTTGAAATCCAGAAGATAAAAATAAGGCTAACACAAAACAAGTAAAAAGGGCAAAGCCGGCAAGGATTAAACAAGGGATCATATTATCATAGAGATTACTAAAATCTGCTTTGATATAAATCTTACCAATTAATTCTTTTTCAAATATAATATCTTTATAAATATTCATATATTTGAAATTATAATTATTATTTTTATCTCTGTTATTAATGATTAATTCATTGGGGCAATTATTTAAATTATCTGAAGATTTTTCTGATCTGACATAACTGGCAAATATTTTATTATTCTTATTATAGACACAGGCACAAACAACGTCATTTATTAAATATAAGGCTGATAAATTTTCAAATGCTGCATCTTTATCGTTAAAATATACTGATGCTCTGATATTAAATGCAATAATATTTGCAAGTGTATAATTATCAGTTATTTCATTATGTTTAAAAAGCAAGAAATCATGTACAATAAAAATAATGCATGCAAAAAAAATTGAAATCGTGCTTGTCAAAATTAATGCATTTCTAATTCCAGATTTAATCGATTTATTTTTAAAAAATCCTTTAAAAAAATTATCTAATATCATCTTATTTTTCCTGTATAATTCTTGCCAGTCTTAACAATTCAGAGCTTATTTTTAAATTAGTTTTATTAATAGCATCAATATTAATTTCAAAGCCAATGTTCTCTTTTTTTTGAATAAAATTTATAATACAACCCATATGTGCAAAGCCTTTAGTATCACCTATAGTTAAAATATTTTTGTTGTTGATTTTATTAAATATTTTTGAAAAGTTATTTTTTTCGCCAGGACCGATATATAAGATATGAGCATGCTCAAATTTATCGATATTTGAAATTTCAACAATTGAAATTCTTTTTCCAAAAATTCTTTTACCAATAAATGGATCAAAGAGATTTCCAAAGCTATGTTTCCCCAGTATTGCTATGATAAATTCATCCTTATTAGAATAAAAAGCCTTTTTGGGCCATTTAACAAAATGAGTGAATTTAATAATGAATGCTGCTTTTATTTCTTGTTCACTAGCAGTTTCAATATTGATTTCAGCTTGAATAGTTTTAATAAACAATATTAATAATATTATAAAAAATATTTTTTTATTCATATTATTTTTCCCAACCAATACCAATATAAAAGTATGATTCATCAGTTCCTAAATTACCCATCCATGGGAAATCATTTATATAGGAAACAGGAGGAACATCACATGAAAAAATATTTTTCCCAAAAGCTTTAATATAAAAATTGGTAAAAGTATATTTTGCCATGATATTTGTTATTATTCTGTTATGATCATATATATTTGAGCTTGATGATGTTTCAACATCAAAAGGGCTGTTATATAAAAAATTTAAAACCATTGTAAGTCTGTTATTAAAAAAATTTTTAACTATATTGCTTTTTATAATATGAGTTGGATAACCAGACCATTTTGAGCAGTCATTGTTTGCAATTGATATTTTTATATTGTCATTTTCACTCAGGTTGACAGGTATTGAATATCCATAAGTAAAATAAATACTATCTTCATTTGATTTGAATTCTATAGAAAATTCGCCACCTGTTGAAGAAAAATCATCTTGAGAATTTGAAAATGGGTCTCTGTTTAAAAATGCATTATTAGTTTTAGTTTCAACAAGAATAGAATCTTTAAAAATATTATAATAAAGATTAATATCAAAAGACAGACCATATTTATCAGGTTTATGCTGATAGTTAAGCTCAAAGCTTTCAATTTTTTCAGCTTTTAATTCATTACTTAAAAAACCAAGAAAATACAAATTTGAAAGTTCAGGATGATGAAAGCCTTCTTGAAAAGAAAATTTAAAATTATTTAATTCATCTAAAGTATAAAATAAAGCAAATCTAGAAGTTGAAATATTTCTGCTTCCAGGCACAATAATTTTTTCTTTAATTGCATTTGATTGTGGATCAAATACAGGTATCTTTATTTTCTTATAGTCTATTCTATCATATCTCATCCCAAAGGAAAAACTAAGCTCCGGCATTAATTCAATAATATTTTCAAAAAAAAGTCCTGATTCATTCCAATAAGTATCTAAATAAGTATTTTTATTATTTAAATTATTTAAAAAAATAAACTCATCATCTTTGAAATTTCTAAAACCAACAAAACCTCCCAATGCAATTGAATTATTATTAAATCGTGTTGTTCTTAATATAATTTTAGATTCTATATGATTTTCAGAGCCTCCATATTTTGTTGTTGTAGAATTGCTAATATTATAATTTTCAATTCCATTATCAAAAAACATGACTGGTATAGAAAATTTTATATCTTCATAATCATTTATAATATAATTATATTCAGGAATTACAGCCATAGATGCGTGGTCTGACATATCATCAAAAAAGCTGCCTGTATTAAGTGTATTAATATAATATTTTTCACGATTAAATAACAATTTAAAACTAAAATCATTATGATTCCATATTAAAGACCATTTAAGCGATGGTTCAGGAAAACCTCTAACTTTTTTATCATAAACATCAGGATCATAACCTGAATTTGATACATATCCAAAATTATATTCAGGTTTAAATCCATTTGATTTTACAAATCCATTATATATAAAAATATCTTTGTTTAAACCATATGAATAGCCATATCCAGTTTCAAATTTGTATAATTTATCTTTAAAACCATAGGTTATTTCATAAAACGAATCAGGGTAATTACTTCCATTTTTAGGAATAATATTAACAAAGCCATTGATAGAACCACTGCCATGAACAATTGAACATGGCCCATTTATAACTTCAATCTGATCAATATCACCTAATAATGGAAGCATAAGACCTGAGTTAATTCCATTTCCTGTTGCCCTGTTAAAATTGTAACCATTAATCATAAACAAAGTAGTTGAATTTTGAGGTATTGTCATTCCCCTGACTGAATAAAGAACACCTTCGTAAAATGTATTACTAAGATGAACACCCGGCAGATAGAAATCAAAAATATCTGAAAGACTGTTAACTGGTAAATTATTAATTTCTTTATTAGAAACAATTTTTATAAAACCAGGTGATCTTTCAACCGGCATAGCAAAAAAACCTGTTGAAGAAACCTTAACTTGCATTAATTCTTCAAGACTTAACTTCGCAAGTTTCTCAACTTTTGTTTGAGCCTGTACAAGTTGAATAAAAAATAATAAAAAAATTATTTGAATAAAAAATACCCTTAATCTCATTCTAATTATCATTCCTAATTGTTCATACTATAATTTATTTTTTTTCTGATTTATTTGAGCTTCTTTGAAATCAAATTCATTGCTATTTATTATTATTAATATTTAATTCATATAACAAGTTTAGAGGATAATTACAAAAAAAAAATAATTTATTATGAGTTAGTGGACAAAGTGGACGCAGTGGACGCAGTGGACGCAGTGGACAAAGTGGACGCAGTGGACGCAGTGGACAAAGTGGACGCAGTGGACGCAGTGGACGCAGTGGACAAAGTGGACGCAGTGGACGCAATGGACATAATGGAAATGAAAATTATTTTTTTGCAGTCCACTTTGTCCACTGCGTCCACTTTGTCCACTTTGTCCACTTCGTCCACTTCGTCCACTTTGTCCACTAAAGGCAAACCAAATATTCATCATACTATGATGCCCTTCATAAAAATTAGCCCCGAAGAGCATTATATTCTAATAAAAAAGTTTATTTCTTTAAAAAATTGAAATGATTATTGAATTAGAAAAAATTTTGTGTTAGGTAGTTATTATTAACTATTTGAGATTAAAATAGAAAGTTAATATTGATGATTAAAAAAACAAATGAAATACAAACAAATGAGGTCAATTTAGATTCTAAAAATATCTTTCAAGTTGAATTAACAGAGCGATATATGGGAAGATTGGGGCATAATTGTGATTTATTAATTGAATTAACTGAAATTTGTCAGAAGTATAATATTAAAGTTGGTCGTATAGAGGCAATAGGAGCTGTTAAATGTGCAAGTCTTGCTTATTATAATCAGAAAAATCGAAAATATCAATTACTTATGATTGATAAGCCGCTTGAGATTACGAAACTTATTGGAAATATTTCCATTTTTGAAGAAAAAGCTTTTGTTCATGCCCATATAACATTAGCTGACAAAGATGGAAATTGTTATGGTGGTCATCTTTCTTCGGGTACAATAGTTTTTGCATGTGAATTCATATTAGAATCATACAAAGGTCATTTATTCGAAAGAAGCCTGGACAATAAAACTGGGCTGAACTTATGGAAATAAAGCTAATATAGACAACTCTATGAAAAAACGAATAGTATTTATAATTGTACTGTTATGTATTGTTGCATTGACATTATTTATTAAAATCCAAGAAAATAATGCTATATATATTGCAGTTGTAGGGCCTTTTTCAAATAAAGGAGAATCAATAGGAAAATCATTTTTACGAGGTGTTAATGTTTATTGTGAAATCTTGAATAAACGCGGTGGAGTCAATGGAAAAAAAATAAAATTAGATATTTATGACGATCAAAATGATAAAACTATTGCTAAAGAAATTGCTCATAAGATTGTAAAACAAAATCGTGCTTTAGGTGTGATTGGTCATTATTACAGTTCATGTTCCATTTGTGCAGGCAAAATATATAAAGACTATCAAATTCCAGCTATCACTCCTGGTTCTACCAATGTAATGGTTACAAAAAATAATGACTGGTATTTTAGAACAGTTTATAATGATAACCTTCAAGGACGTTTTTTAGCAAATTACGCTATCAAAGTTCTACATGAAAAAAAAATTAGTATTATTTATGATGATGATGCTTATGGATATAATCTTGCAAAAGTATTTGAAAATACATCTAAAGAATTAGGCGCTGAAATATCTTTTAAACAGCATTTTAATAATAAGAATGAAAAACTTGCTGATGCTCTTAACAAAATAATTGATGATTTATATAAGAAGAATAGAGAAGGTAATAATTCAGGGGCTATATTCCTTGCTACTCATTCAGCAGAAGGAATACAGCTTGTTAAGCGCATTAAAGATTATAATATAAAAAATATTATTTTAACTCCAGATTCTTTTGCCTCAAAAAGCTTCCAAAATGGATTCAGTGAATTTCAAAAAGAAAAAATTGATCCAGGTTTTTACACCAATGGAATTTATACAACTACACCTATAATTTTCGATACTGCAAATGAACTCGCCCAAAATTTTCAAGAAATTTATGAGAATAGATATAAAGAAAAACCTGACTGGAGAGCAGCATTTGCCTATGATACTGCAATGATAATGATATCAGCAATTAATACATCAGGGGTTACTGGTGACAGCAAATTAATATCTTCAGAAAGAGAGCTAATCAGAGATCATCTTTCAAAATTAAATAATATACAAATGGCAATTAAAGGGGTTACTGGTTATAATTATTTTGATAGTCAAGGAGATTCTGCAAAACCTGTTTCAATTGGTATGTATAAAAATAATCATCTAATTTCTGCACCAACGCAATTACAAGTTATTCATAATCCAAATAAAATTGTTGATATTGAAAGTGCTTTGAATAATGAATCAATACTGTCAATAGATGGAAAACTTATGTATAAAACTAATGTTGTTTATACAGGAATAGAAATTAATGAAATAAGCGATCTTGATATCAGAAATTTAACTTATTTTTTAGACTTTGATCTTTGGTTTAGATATCAGGGCGATATTAATCCTCAAAATATTATTTTTTTAGACTCTGTTATACCTGTTAACATTGGCAAATCAGTAGTTGAAAAAAGAAAAAACAGGGTAGTTTATAAAAAATATCATGTAAAAGGAAAATTTAAAGCTGATTTTCTTCCACTTAGATTAAAAATAAGACAACATATTTTAGGAGTCAGCTTTAGACATAAACATCTTTCAAGAAATAATCTAATATATGTTGCTGATATAATTGGAATGAAATTCGATGATGAAAAGTCAATTTTAGAACGATTTAATGAACAAAAGGTTTTAAGCCCTATTTATGGCTGGAATCTTAACAGGATAATATTTTATCAGGATATTGATAAAAAAAATGCAGAAGGCGACCCTGATTATCTTTATAGCAATGGCGGAGTTGTTGATTGTTCAAGATTCAATTTAGGGATGCGTATAAGAAAAAATCAGTTCAGTTTAAGAGGAAGCATTCCGCCTGAAATAGCAAAAAAGTTATTTATTGCTGCAATTATCATACTTATTTCGATATTTTTTGCTATACAGTCAAATAGATTTGTATCACATTCAAGAATTTTATTATTTAGTATTTTTATAATATCATTTTTTATTTTAATTTTGCTTGAAACAATAATTATTGATTATGCAGTAGAAAGATTAGTTTTATATCAAATACAATTACTAATACGAGGATTTGATATATTGTGGTGGACTGTTCCCGCTACTTTTCTGAATTTTTCAATAAATCGTTTTGTATGGATTCCATTAGAAAAACAAACAGGAAGAAAAATTCCAGATATTGCCAGATTATTTTTTGTCATTTTAATTTATATGCTTGCATTTTTTGGAATTATTGCATTTGTTTTTGATCAGAAAATTCATGGTTTACTTGCTACATCTGGTATGCTTGCTATGATAATAGGACTTGCGATTCAAATAAATATTTCAAATGTTTTTTCAGGAATTGCAATAAATTTAGAACGTCCTTTTAGAACAGGAGACTGGGTTAAAATTGGAGATTATGATGAAGGCAAGGTAATAGATATAACATGGAGATCAACACTTCTTCAAACGAGAAACGACTGTATTTTAAATATCCCTAATAGTAATGTTTCAGAATCTGATATTTTGAATTATCATTATCCAGATGATATATATCGCACCTGGTTTAATGTTTATATAAATCAGATTCACTCACCAAACAGAATTAAGAAAATACTTCATGATTCATTGCTTACAAGTACTGATATTTTAAAAGAACCAACTCCAAGAGTATATTTTTTAGGCTTAACTAATTGGTCAGCTGAATATTTAGTTGCATTTTCAGCCAGGGACTATGGCAATAAAATTTTTTCCAACCAGTCTGTGTGGTTAAGTGTTTGGACACATCTAAATAGAGCAGGAATTAGACCCGCAATTCAAAGACATGATGTTCGTATGTTTCAAGGAATTGAGGATCAGGAAGATATATCTTATGACCCTCTAAAGCTTATTCATGATGTTGATCTCTTTAAATCATTATCAGATGAAAATAAATATTATCTAAGTGTACAGATGAAAGAGCATAGATACAAGGAAAATGAAATAATTATAAAACAGGGTGATACTGGTGATTCGTTATTTTTAATAAGTGAAGGTGCAGTTAGTGTTAGGATTGATTTTAACAATAAAGAAGAACATGAAATTGTACGTTTAGGATCTGGAAACTTTTTTGGAGAAATGGCTCTTTTAACTGGTGAAAAAAGATCAGCAACAATTATAAGTATAACAGAAACACGTCTTTATGAAATAACAAAAAAAGTTTTAGCACGTCTTATTATAGAACAGCCAGAAGTAGCACAACAACTTAGTGATGCGATAATAAGTCGTACTAAAAATAATGAAAAAGCAAAATACGATTATTCATCCTCTGAAAATGGTTCTGATTCTGAAAATTTATCAAATATTTTCTTAAAAAAATTCCTTAGCTACTTTGGAATTTAGTCCTCCAAATTGATCATAATTGTCTTAATCTGCTGCAAGGAATTAATAAAACAACCTCCACCACCTTCACTTTCTATAATGTTTGTATTTACAGGAATTGATTTTACACTTTTAATTTCTCCTCCAGAAATATTAACAGCAGTTACTGCAATATAGTATATAAGGCCTCTTTTTAATCCATCTATTCTTATAGTATTTTTATAAACTGGCGATAAAGATGGAATAAATGATTCAACTGATGAAAAATTGAATTCCTTAATATAAACAGAATAATGCTGAAGAAGATGATATGGTTCCACTGCATCCCAGTTAAAAAACAAATATCCAGAATTTCTTTCTATATAGCAATTTTTTGGATTTGGAATCAGTGTTTGAATAGTTGTTGAAACACAATAATTATTTCCTGCCTCGTACCAGGCTACAGGATATAAAATAATATTTTCTGTTTGTTTACCAAATGGAACATTTGAATAATCAAAAGCATTTCCAAAATATAAAGATAGATTATTTGGAATGGACATTAAATCATTCGAAGTATCCGCTAAAACAGAATTTTCATAAATATTTGTATTATCAACACTAAAAGGTGATATCCCAATAAGTTTATTTATTTCATTAATATCATTATGATAGCTATTTATCCCAGTAGCAAGCAGCAAACCTCCTCCATTTAGCTTTAAATTTTCATAGTAATTTTCAATAACTTTTATTCCTTTTTCCATCCATATTTCATCTTTTAATGACTCTCGCATTCTCCCATCACATATAATACTCTTATTTGATTTTTCATTAAACCATTTAGAAATCGCATTTACAACTATTGAATAATTATCATATGTCTCTGCAGACATGTCATATACCCATATCTGATCAAAAATTTTATCATCTAAAAGAGAAATTACATTATCAACATTTTTTTCTGATAATTCAACTTGATAAACTTTAGCTCCTAAATCAGTCAATGCATTTGATAAATTTTCACTTTCATTATTATTTGATAATGAGTTAGCAAAATGAACGAATAATATAGAATGATTAACAACACTTACTTTAAATAATGCCTCAAAAAAATCCTCATTTTCTCCACAAATGCCGTCTTTATCTTGATCTAACTGGTTGCCTGCTTCATCAATTAAATTATTATTTATTCTTAATTTGTAAGTTCCATTTGAAGATTGATCTGAAAAATTTATTCTCATTGTTGTTTTTTCATTATCCATATATACCGGTTCATCAATGCTTATAGGTCTTCCTGAAGGATCCATCAAAACAATACTTCCTTTAGTAAATCTGTTTATATTAATTGTTTTATTAAAAATAACATCAATATAATTAAGCGGATTTTTTAAAAGTCCTGCAGGGCTATGATTTACAACAGCAGGGCCGGTTTTATCACTGTAAAGAGTTGAAATCTCTGATTTAGAAAGTATTCGATCATAAAATCTTAAATCATCAATTACAATATTTGAATAATTTGTGTTATTATCATTTATCTTTCCAGATAAAACAGGAATATCTGAATTATATAATGATATAATATTAGAATATACTGTATTTTCAAGAACTCCATTAATATAAATTGATAAAGTGCCTTCATCAAATAAAGCTACAATATGATACCATTGATCTAATGCTGCTTCAGTATTACTAAAAAGTCCATAAGAATTCCGGCCGTCTGATGAAACAGTAAAATAAAATTTATTATGATTATTGTGATCATGCCTTGAAAGTATGAATGTTTTTTTTAATATATAATCTCCATTTGCCTGTTTTTCCTGATCATATTTTGAAAGAATATGTAAAAGATCAGTACTTGAATCAAAAATTTTTACCCAAAGACTTAAAGTCATATGATTATTAAAATTATGAATCCCTAAATCAATATAATCATCAATACCATCAAGAATAACAGCCTGACCTTTAATACCATTTGAAAATGAAGGATTTCCATATAACATAGCATCATTATTATTAAAACTCGCATCAAATCCATTATTGTTAAAAGGATAATAAGCAATTAATGAATTATTTAAATCACTAAAAGCATAATTTGCAGATAAAAAATTTATTATTATAAAAATTAAAATTTTTTTCATTTTTAACTCCTGAGTGTTTTAATATTGATATAGAAATTTTTCATTAATCATTAAGGAATGCTTGAAAAATAAGTTCCCCATTTCAAAAATATTCGTATTGGGTTATTGTACTGTAGAGACGTAGCATGCTAATTTTCTACGGCCATATTTTTTAAACGATGAAAAAAAATGAGCATTTTATTTTTCGAGTATTCCTAAGAATAGATTTAACTAATTGGTACTATCATATACCTTTTTAGGAAATTTTGGAAGAATATTGTTTATGGAAGATTTTCAAAGTCATTTAAATTCTTATGGCTGCCACTTTAAACTGTGATTTGTCAATTGTTATTGTATCAATAAAACTTATAAGTTACATACCCATAAAAATTAACTTAAAGTACATTCAAGTTATTAGCAAAATTTGTAAATAATGAAATCAAATTACTATTTAATTAAAATGGCCATAAACAAAACCAACCTTTTTTTCTTTTTAGTTCAGCTTCACATTGGATTAATTGTGAATTATAAATATTTGCCAGTTTTTGAACAGATTTTGCCCTTTTAATAAGCCATTTTTTTTTTAAATATGATTTTTTATTAAAACCTGCTTCACCTTCGTGATAAGCAAGATACAACCTATAAGCATCATTTTTTCTTATTTTGCATTTATTATGAATATAATTGCAGTACCAGCCAACAAAATCAATAGCATCATCAAATTTATCACGCTTTGCTCTTTTATTACCTGTTTTAAATTTATAATTTTCCCATGTTGAATCTATTGCCTGTGCATATCCATATGCAGAACTGGGTCTTGGACCTGGAAAAAAATAAAGACATGTTGTCCTGGGAGGTTTTACTTTTGGTCTGTAACCTGATTCATAAAATATTATTGCCATTAAAATCGACTTTGGAACATGCCATTTTTGTTCTGATCTATCCGCGCTTTTATACCATTTTTTTAGTTCTTTAAATATTTTACAAACATTTTTTTTATTTTGCGGTTCACGAGAACAACTGGCATTGTCAGTAGAAATTATAAAAAAAATTGATATAATAACAAAAAGAATAATAATTGATTTTATTTTTTTTAGCATTATCTGTTACCTGAAATCTGTTCTAATTGACCTTGCTGAATATTTAAAAGATCAGGAAGTAAAAATGATAAAGGGCCTGTCAAAATCATACCAATAAATAGCAAAAGAATAAAAATTGCTATAAGAATTATAAGTATTGCTCTTGATTTGTTAATTCCATAAACATTATTTAAGGCAAAAATTGCAATACCGCCACTCCATATAGTTGTAAATATATTTAATATTGGAAATATAGCAAGCCAATCAATTAGATTTCCAAGAGCAATAATTCTTGCAAATGCCATAAATTCCTTCTTGTCTTTAGTATATCCACATAATAAATGAATAATTGCAGTAAAAAGGAATAGCACAAAAATTGAGTAAAAAGCTCCAAAAATAATCAGACTAAAAGAATTTGTTTTTGCAAAACCTAACATCCCACCTACTGAAGTGATATAAAGACCTATTTTTATCGCTTCTGGATCTTTAGCTATCTCATTAATTGCAGAGGTATCTAATTTTATTATTTCAAATGCCTTATTAAAGTAGTATTTATTTTTTTTTGTATAGTACATTTTAATATTAATAGGTAATTTTTTAAATTATAGATTAAATTCAGTTTTGATTTTCATATCTTAGTATTTATTTATATTCGAGCTCTTGGATATAATACTTGCTCATGAACGTAATACGTGATCGCATTACTTGCTCGTGATCGTATTGCGGCTCGTGCTCGTGAATGTAAAACGTGCTCGTGAACGTAATACGTGCTCGTGCTCGTGAACGTAATACGTGCTCGTGCTCGTGAACGTAATACGTGCTCGTGCTCGTGAACGTAATACGTGCTCGTGCTCGTGAACGTAATACGTGCACGTGCTCGTGCTCGTGAACGTAATACGTGCACGTGCTCGTGCTCGTGAACGTAATACGTGCTCGTGCTCGTGAACGTAATACGTGCTCGTGCTCGTGCTCGTGCTCGTAATACGTGCTCGTGCTCGTGAACGTAATACGTGCTCGTGCTCGTGCTCGTGAACGTAATACGTGCTCGTGCTCGTGAACGTAATACGTGCTCGTGCTCGTGCTCGTGCTCGTAATACGTGCTCGTGCTCGTGAACGTAATACGTGCTCGTGCTCGTGCTCGTGAACGTAATACGTGCTCGTGCTCGTGCTCGTGCTCGTAATACGTGCTCGTGCTCGTGAACGTAATACGTGCTCGTGCTCGTGAACGTAATACGTGCTCGTGCTCGTGAACGTAATACGTGCTCGTACTCGTGCTCGTGAACGTAAAACGTGCTCGTGCTGGTGAACGTAATACATGGTGAACATACACGAAACAAATGTTAAATTCAGAAATAAAATCAACAGTACGTTCAAGATAACGAATACGTAATACGTTTACGTACACGTAATACGTTCTCGAGCACGTTTTACGTTCACGAGCACGAGCACGAGCACGTTTTACGTTCACGAGCACGAGCACGAGCACGTTTTACGTTCACGAGCACGAGCACGAGCACGTTTTACGTTCACGAGCACGAGCACGA
>Ga0272440_1002565_pt1 | contig 14084 bp, 13 predicted proteins | sample SSMMMBAug17_FD_192440 | JGI IMG/M metagenome (GOLD analysis project Ga0272440, IMG submission 192440) | Marine sediment archaeal communities from Little Sippewissett salt marsh, Falmouth, MA, United States - SSM-MMB-Aug17 | ecosystem: Environmental > Aquatic > Marine > Wetlands > Sediment ...
CGGTTCTTTTAAAGTTCAAGGACACCTTAATAATTAATAAAAGAACCGCCTAAAGGCGGAACTACAAACAGCTTTCGCCCTTATCGGGGTTTAAGAAAAAAATCTCCAACTTTTTTGTGTTGCACCCTCTATGCAGAATTTTATGATTTGAAAAACCTTTTACAGAAAACGATTGAGTAATTTCACAATGAACAAATATGAGTTTACAAAATATTTAATTGATTGTTATCAAATAGACACTTCAAGTGTATTGGATGTGGGATGTCGTGATGGTATATTAAAACAATATCTTCCAGAAAACATCACTTATTACGGTATTGATGTGAGTGATGAATCCAAATGTGACGAAATTGTGGATATTAGCCAAAAAACGACTTTTGCAGATAATCAGTTTCGATTATTGATTGCATTGGATGTCGCTGAGCATACAGATAATATTTATGCTTCGATTTTAGAAATGTTGAGAATAGCGAATACCTGCATAATAGCTTTGCCTAATATGTATAATATCGGTATGCGATATAGGTTTTTAAAAGGACAGCCATTATGTGATAAATATTCTCTTTCTATTAAAAATGCAATTTCAGGTGGATATAGGCACCGTTGGCTTTTTACCCCCAAAGAAGCGATTCAATTTATTGAAAATATAGCTAAAAAAAATGGCAGGTCAATAAAATTTCATTATCACTACCCAGCTTTAAAAGTTCCTTTAAAATATCTTAAAAATATTTTTTCTCCCAACCTAATGTCAGAGGCGATCTATTTTATTTTATAAATTATACACAAATAAAGGAAAATGATTTTGCCTTCAAGTGGTTTTATTTATGGAAGCATACTGACAATTGTTGATAAAGGAAAAGAATTAATTCTGATGCCTTTGTTTATTATGCTTTTAGGAATAAAAGGTTATGGATTGTACACCCAGATAATCTTAATCGGTTCTGTCCTCTCTATTTTCACAACTTGTGGTATCAACATTTCTGTTATGAGATATCATCATTTAGGGAATAAACAAAACGATGAGATTTCTGTTTTATTAAGAGTTTTAATTATTTCTAGTTTATTGACCTCTTTCATTTGGTTTTTTTTGGGGAAATGGATAATACATTTGTTTGCTTTGCCTGATGAAACAAAGTATTTATCATTTTGTATTGCCATTTTTATGAGTCTAAAATTAGTACTTGTTGGTTATTATAGAGCATCTGAACAATACAAAAAAATTTTATACTATTTTACATCATACGAAATTATTGAAATATGCACACTGGCAAGTATATTTTTTTTGAACTATTCTATTGATCTAATCAATATTTTGCTCATTTTTTTAAGCATTAGATTTATGTCAATTACTTGTTCTCTTATTGATATAAAACCAGATTTATCAATGAAATTTAGTCTGGCTATCGTATGGGATCGATTTAATTTTGGGTTATCATTTATTCCAAAAGATTTATTTCTATGGTCAGGTCACAGTGCAGACCGATTTATTATTTCTTATCTAATGGGACCAGCAGCAGTTGGCGTGTATGCATCGATTTATAAAATTGCATCAATTGTTAAATTTTTATCTCAACCCATTACTTTTACATGTTTTCCAATATTGGCCAAAACATGGGATACCAGTGAACGAAAAGTATTTAAGAAAAAAAAATGGAAATATGCTAGACAGTATCTCTTGTTATCAATTCCAGTGTTATTATTATTCATTTTTATTCCAAATCATTTTTTTTCTTTGCTAAGTAAAGAATTATTACATACAAAAGTTCTACTTATTTGGATTTCACTTGGACTTATTATTCATACGATTCAAGTTCTTACAGGATTCTATGTTTATATTTTTAGTCATCAGGTGTGGCGATATACTGTTATAATATCGTGTATCAATATTTTAGGTTTATTTTTACAATATTTTTTTCTCCTTAAATGGCACCTGACTGGTGCGGCAATAGGTAGCTTTATTATGTATTTTGTGTTATGGTTAATCATATTAATTGATTCAAGAAATATACAAAAGAAGTATTCATAAATTTTAAATCAGATCTTAAATTAATAGATTTATACTTTTTTTATGTAAATTATTTTAAGTCATTGATTTTATTGAATACGAATCTTTCGAATTTTAAACTTTAAACGATGTTCATTTGTGCGTATGTGAATGTGTATCATGGCGACTAAATATCTAACAACTAACATTATGCAAAAAGTTAAAAGAAACTATTTAAAAAAATTCATTCCTCGTTATTGGAGTAACGATGAGTTGCTAAAAATTGTACCATATCTTTCGTCTAACACTCGAATCATTAATGTTTCTGGTTGGGAAGATAAAGACAAAGAAGGTGGTTGCTATCGTAATTATTTTAATGAAAGATCTGTATATCACATTTCAAATTATCCATCTGATAATGTTAGAGGTGGACTGCATTATGATATCGCTATAGATTTAAATAAAAATTTATCAAAACAATATATTAACTCATATGATTGCGTTTTTAATCATACTGTTTTGGAACATGTAATAGATCCAGATTTTTCCTTCAAACAAATGTCTTTACTTACGGAGGATATAATCATAACAGTAGTTCCCTTTAAACAAAAGTTCCATTTTGAAAATGACGCTTTTGGTGATTATTATCGTTTTACTCCTTTTACGATGAGGAATCTTCACGATAAAAATGGGTTTACTATTTTATATGAATCTTATACACCAAAACCTGCTTTGGATGTTTATCTTTTTTATGTAGGTTCAAAACAACCAGAGAAACATACTTCTTTTCCAATACTTTTTTCTGATATCAATCACCTAAATCATAAATTAGGTGATTTTAGTGCAAAAGCATTAGCTAAAAACATAATTGCAAGATTTGCGATTAAATATTTATTCAGGTAAAAAAACACATGAAAATATCAACATATTCATTATACTTAGTCAATATTTCACTCCTCAGTTTTCTAATTTTACCCGTATTTAATGCGCCAATTGGTCGCGTTGGCGGAGAAATCATTATTTTTTTCTTTTTATTGCCAATAATGGTTAGATCTTTTGATATTAGTGATATCAAAACATTATCACCGATCTGGCTGGGAATTATTTCTGTATTGTTAACATGGCTGGCAACTTATCAAAAAAACAACCTTATTACGTTTTTGGATGGTTTAATACCAACATTGAGCTATTGTCGAAATCTTTTTTTTGCTCTGCTTGGATTATACATGGGAAAAAAAATAAAACCAGAAGATTTTAAACAAGTTGTAAAATTATTTCTATTGTGTGCATTAATTATTACACTATTTGCAATCGGACAAGCACATTTTCAATTTTGTCGAGATCTTACCATTAATTATTATACCCCGCCTATCGACTCTTATGAACAATTTTTTACAGTTCTAAAGGAAAGGCCAAGCAGTACTCTTGACAGAACCTGGGCATACTCCTATTTTTCAGCCGTAATTTTTTTATCTTCAATTTCTTTTCCAGGTTTTTTAAGACCTCGTTTCTTCCAATTTTTTATAACAATTATTTTTTTTACAGGTTTAATCTATTCAGGAACTAGGTCAGCGGTTTTATCAGTTGTTACAGGATTATTTTTTCTTATTTTCATCAATAGCGATGTCTTTGAAAAAAAAAAGAATATCATTGTGAAAATATTAGGATTAATGATTGTTATGATTATTCCAGTTATTGTTTACACATATAACTTTGATCGTCTGGATTGGTTTTATAATCCATTCCTCATCGGTATTTCGGGTGCTGTTGAAGAAGTTCAATATTCGAACTCTTTTATAACGCGAATTATGTATATCGAAAGACAAATTGAAATATTCAAAGCAAACCCAATCTTTGGAAGGTTGGCTTCAGTGGGTTGGAGCAACACAGACAATCTATATGTCAGTCGTTTAGCTTATGGAGGAATTATTGGCTTATTATGTACGTTATTAATCCCTTTTATTTTTTTTCGTATCCATCAACAATACAAAAAAATATCTGCTGAATATAGTATGCCATATCATCTATTTTTAAGCAATTTACTATACTGGTCAGCATTTGCTGGTCTAATGATGGGAGTTGCGTGGGACTTTTTTGTAGGCAATCGAACGATGTCATTTTTTATGTTTTTATATGGATTACTTGCCGGGCAATTACCATATTTTCCCACAAAAATCGCTGAAAATAAAATGGACGTTTTATGAAATTATGCATTGTCTCCTTAAAAAAATTCTTTTATTCAGACAAAACCTACTGGACATATGGGGGATTTGGAGAATATGTAAAAAGCCTGTATCCCTATTTTGATAAAATAAATTTGTGTGTTCCTGTTACGACAGATATGATGCCTGGTGCTTATAAGATGAATCATCCTAAGCTTTCTTTTACACATATCCCTTACTACCAAAACGAATTAGAGCTTTTACTTCGCTGGCCAATAATTTTCTGGTCAATCAGAGACAGTATAAAAAAAAGCGATATTGTTAATCCTAGAATACCTGATATGACTGGTGTTGCAGGGTGGTTGTGGGCAAAATATTATAACAAACCTCATTTTGTATCTGTCGTATCAGATATGCATAGTTTTTTGTCGGCACCCAATAATACAAAAACCAAAGGAATTGTTAAAATTGGTCTTTATACGTGGTTACGTCTGTATCTTTTGTTTGAAAAAAAAATTTTTCAAGAATCACTTTGTTTTCCACAAGGTAGAAGACTCTTTAACAGATATCCTTTAGCCGCTGCAAGTTATGAATGGTTAAGCTCATCAGTGTATGATGAAGATATCGCTGATAATCCCTCTTTTAATAAGAATAATAATTGTATTAAAATACTTCACGTTGGTCGTATAACCAGAGCTAAAGGTCATATCCACCTTTTGGAAATGATTCCTATCCTAAAAGAAATATTGCCGGGGAAGCGTATTGAGTTACGATGCATTGGGAAAAAAGATAAACATTTATTATCTCATTTGCAACACAAAGCTGAAGAACTTGGGATTTCACAAGATATAAGGTGGATTGGAAATGTCAGGCATGGAAAAGAATTATGGAATTATTATGACAATGCAGATATATTTGTTTTTTCAAGTATTTGGGAAGGAACACCAAAAGTTCTTTTAGAAGCTATGGCAAGGGGATTACCTGTTGTTTCTACAAATGTTGGTGGAATTCCATCACTTATTAAGCATAAAACAAGAGGATTGCTTGTACCACCACAAAACCCAAACGTGTTAGCGCATAAAGTTGCTAAAATGTTAATGGATGATAATTTGAGAAAAAAATGCATTAAAAATGGCCTCGAATTCGCAAAAAATCATACTGTTGAAGCTCAAACACAATATATGCTTTATATTTTTAATACCGTTTATCCCAATAATATCATTCCTGGTTTACCTGACGATAAGAATATATCAGAATAAAGAATAATTCATATGTAGAATTATTCTTATTAGTTAATTAGTTAGATACTCTTAAAGGTTCAAAAAAATTAATGCTTTTTAACTCTTATCCATTTATTTTTATTTTTCTACCAGTTGTATTGATATTATTTTTTTATTTAAAAAGCAGGCAGTTATCGATATATTGGCTCGTTATCACATCTTTTTTCTTTTATGCGTGGTGGAACTTTTTATATTTACCATTATTATTTGTTTCAATTGTTTTCAACTATTCAGCAGGTCAGTTCTTGAGATATTTGGGACAACAAAATCTATTAATTTATCAAAAAATAGTTTTATACTGTGGAGTTTCTATCAACCTTTTTTTATTAGGATATTTTAAATATTTTAATTTTTTTGTCCACAATATAAATGTGTTTTTTAATTCTGGATTTAAGATCCCATCAATCATTTTACCTTTAGCTATTTCTTTTTTTACATTTCAACAAATTGCCTTTTTAGTAGATTCATGCAAACCCGAATTTTATGCCTGTAATTGTAATTTTATATATTACTGTTTATTTGTATCTTTTTTTCCTCAACTAATTGCTGGTCCAATTATTAGACACACCGAGACAATACCTCAATATAAAAACAAAACTTTTAATTATTTCAGCTATTCAAATATTTCCATTGGAATGACAATCTTTTTGATTGGTTTATTTAAAAAAGTTGTCTTAGCTGATGGAATTGCACCTTATTCAACATCTGTCTTTGATGCTGCCTGTCGAGGAGAAACAATCTATTTTATTTTGGCCTGGTGTGGTTCTTTAAGCTATACTTTTCAACTGTATTTTGACTTTTCAGGTTATTCCGATATGGCAATTGGTTTAGCACGGATTTTTAATGTTGCATTACCTGTTAACTTTTACTCTCCATATCGCTGTACCAATATAATAGATTTTTGGAAACAGTGGCATATAACTTTGTCATTATTTTTACGTGACTACTTATATATTCCTCTTGGAGGTAACCGAAAAGGATATGCTATAAAATATTTCAATTTAATGATAACAATGCTCCTGGGCGGTTTTTGGCATGGTGCTGGCTGGAAATTTATTATTTGGGGGGGGATTCATGGATTTTATCTTTGTATCAATCATTTATGGAGAGATTCTGGAATAAATCAATGTAAATATATTTTAAAACATAGCTGCTTATATACCTGTTTTTGTTTTGTGTTGACATTCTGCTCAATTAATGCTGCCTGGATTTTTTTTAGATCAGACACTTTGGCTGCTGCCAATGAGATAATGAGAGGAGTTATAGGACTTAATGGCCTAAACCTCCATCCTGAATTTTTTCAGAACGATTTAACATATAATCGCTTGATACAATTAATTTTTTTGCTTTTTCAGCCTGATCTGTTATCCGATTGTATAAGTATGATGGCATGGCTGATGATACTTTCATTTATTACTTGGGGGGGGCCAAATACATATGAGATATTAAAGGATTATAAACCTGCTTTACATATTTCAAAATTTTTAAACAAGCGATATTCTTATATTCCTTTTAGATGGAGACCAAGCATTATGTGGGCTTTTATGATGGCCAGTATTTTTACAATCAGTCTTTTATTTTTATCTTCTGCATCAGAGTTCTTATATTTTAATTTTTAGGTTGTTAGCAATGAATAGTTTCGTCAATGATACTATAATAGATGACAAAAGTACTTATAAAAGATACTTTTACTCATTTTTTTTTCTGCATGTCATCTCTATTTTTATTATTATGCTCTTTTTTATTTTATTATTTGTTTATAAAGTTGGTCCTTACCACCAGCTTTATTTGTACCAGGTAAAAAAGCTAAACGCTCAATCAGAGATCAATACAATCTTTATTGGTGACAGCTCATTGGGTAACGCTATAAATGTAAATCTTTTCAATAAAAAATCAGGATTAAAATCTATCAACCTGGCTCTGACTGGACTTTATGGTTACTCTGGATCGTATAATATGATTAAAAGATCTACAAATAAGTACTCAATAAAAAATATAATTCTGGTTTATTCTCTCGACATGATGACTCGTTCTGTTGCTTATGATGGTTACCTTTATTCAATGAATAACTTTTTAGATTTTATTGAATTAAACAACAATGAAAAGCTGTCTCTGCTGAAAACGAGCATCAATATTTTATTCTCTTTCAAAAATATGCAACGCGTTATTTGGTCTTACCTTTTTAATAAAAACAGACGTTATGCAATAGAAAATGATTACATCAAACAAGGACTCCCCATTGAAATAAAAAATAATCTCTTAGATCCTTTAAGGTTAACCATTAATCATGAAAAAATCATTTTTTTTGAAAAAATTATTAATATTTGTAATCAAAAACATATAAATTTATTTTATTTACATGGTCCACATATCAATAATATTGATCAACAATCAATTATTGATATTAAAAATCTAAATAAGTTCCTTCAATCAACAGGAATCCATTTGATTGAAGATGTACCTTTGCTATCTTATGAACAAATTGGAGATCAAATAGATCATGTTCTCCCGTCTTGTAAAGATACGATTACTATATATTATTACAATCTTCTGAAAAAATATCTATAATTGAAGGTTCATGGATTTTTTGATAGGCGTATTTAATGGATTTAATGGGTGCTTCTTTAATTTCATACTGTTTTTTTCGACGAGAAACCATGATATTACAGCTATTAATATATTATCGTGCAACTTTGGTTTTTCCTGGTATAAAAAATGCCTTCTTGATCAGCCAAGAATTTTGAGATGAAAATGCCATTCTAATCATGAAGGCATGTTTAGTGCCTGGAAAAACCAAAGTTGCACGATAATAGTAATAATTATTGCGATAACTGCATATAAAGCATTAACTACACAACCGTAGTAGATAAGTATATTTACAACCGGAATATGGTAAATGTAAACGCCATACGAGATATCATTGCATTTTAATATGTGTTGACTAACAGTTGGAAAAGAATAACTGGCACCATTAAATAGAACTGAAGTTCTACAGAAATAGTCCAAAGACTTCCATTCGCGACTCCAGTTCCAAATTCACGCATTAATTCTGGATTGTCGAACTGAACAAAACTTATTTGGCCAACGACCCAAAAAACAAACTCAACAACATTGAAATCTTTATTTGACAAATATCCAGTAAAGTAGACACTAATAGAGTTACAAATGTGCATATGATTAGGCGGGATATATTCGTAAAATTCTATTTTGGGCATACTCGATTATGAGAGAATTATTTTCATATGACTTACTAATCAAAAAGCCACTGACAAAGAAGAATATGGGTACTCCAGGCAAATATGATGAAATAGTGAAAATTATTGAGGATGTTTTCTCAATTTCCAAATGACCTATTGTATGATGAATTGCAAATAGTAAAGCCGCTATCAAACGGATTATATCGAAATTATTGACTCTAAACGTATTCTCTGACATCTGGTATCCTTTAATTCTGTTTTTTTACGATCATTACTTTACCAAAATTCTAAATTTGCGTAAACTCTTTTATGGAAAACGCCAAAACGCCTAATACAATAATTTCAATTTTTTTCAGATTGACATTGAAATATAGCTAAGATAATCAACTATTCAGAAAATGTATTAAATTAAAAGATTTGACCAATTGCATTGAAATGATTTTTTTCGGTCAAATCTAACTTTTTGAGAAAGTTTTTTTTATGGGGCAAAAAACATATTTAAAAAAAGCACTGTTTAACTTGCTAAGTTATAGGCAAATAAACACTTTAAGAAAAATAAAATGGATGTTTCTCAATTTTTTTGTTGATGACATTAAAGAAATAAAGAAGTTTTACACTACAGAGATTGAAATAAAACTTCTTGAACATATACTACCTGTTTTTTGTAAAAATTCTGTTGAACCAACGATTATGGATATTGGCGCCAATATTGGAGGATATTCTTATTACCTGGCACCAATGATAGAGAAGCAAAATGGAAAATGTATTGCATTTGAACCTGGAAGCAAAACGTATAAAAGGCTGATTCAAAATGTTATCTGTAATTCTTTTGTTCCCGAACATATGGCGATTTCAAACTCAAATGGTTTTTTAAACCTATATTTACCAACCAGCCATGGATGTTCTTCTTTTGTTTACCGCCCTGAATTTGAAGGTCTTAAAACAGAAGAGGTAGCTGTTTGTAAGTTAGATGATTATGTCAAAAATAACAAACTTGACAATATCTGTTTTATAAAAATTGATGTAGAAGGTCATGAAATTGAAGTCATTGAGGGGGCTATTCAAGCGATACAACAATATCATCCAATTCTTTTATGTGAATCAGAGAATAGACATATCTCTCATACTGGTAAATCAACGCAGCTTTTTATTGAACTGATAACTAAAATGAAATACAAAGGGTACGTAATTTCAAAAGACACTTTTGAAATTTTATCTGTTAATGATATCATAATTCCTGAAAATAAAAATAGTATGGAGACTTATTTTTATAACTATTGGTTTTTCCCTGAGCATCTGGATAAAAAATTAGTAATATTTATTCATAATTATTTAAAACAATTGAAAAATAGAAAAAGGATTTCTTCGGTATGAAAATCAGGCAAATTTTTTTTTTATCATTTCGATTGCTGTATTATCGAGAAATTCATTTTCTCAAGACAAAACTTTTGTTTACAAGCTTACAGAAAAAGAACTTCCTCTTGCAATAATCAAGGTTCAGCCATCACAATTCAATGATCTTCAACAAACAGCTCTTTTTTTTCAACAAAAAATTCAACAATCTACCGGTGCAAAATTGCCTCTTAGAACCGACATTCCTGCTGAAATAGAAAATAAGTACCCAATAATCATTCATCTGATCACATTAAATTCTCATAAGAACGACATTTACTATTTGCTGGAATCTGATGCTTTTCAAATTGATTTTCCTGATGAAACCAATATCTGCATTCAAGGGAATTCTCACACTGGAACCGAATTTGGTGTTTATGAATTTTTAGAAAGGTATTTAAATATTCATTGGCTTATTCCTGGTCCTCTTGGTGAGCACATTCCAAAAAACGAGTCCTTGAAAATTAAAGGCCAAAACATCAAACAATCACCCGTTTTTTTCTCAAGAGGAATGAGCGGACTCCGAGGAGAAGATTCTTTAATATGGGCTCGTAGAAACCGAATGCATTTACAGATTCAACATCACCATAATCTTCACAAGATATTTAACATTGATCCATTATTGAAGACACATCCACATTTGTTCCCCCAAAAAAATGGTCAGCCATATGTACCAAGCCCGACAGCAGGCTGGCAGCCATGTTTTTACAAAAATGATGCCTTTGATGTTGCAGTATCCTATATTTCCAATTTTTTTGAAAAGCATCCTTTGGTTAACACTTTTTCATTAGGCCCAAATGATTCAATTTCTTCTACCAGTGGATATTGTTTTTTAGACTACGATTCAATTAGATATAATTCTTGGGGATACCCTGATGCTTCAAATATGTATTACGCATGGGCAAATAAAGTCGTTGAAAATATTTTGAATCGTTATCCTGGTAAATATTTTGGAACTTTAGCTTATATGGAATTGGCCATGCCGCCTCAACTGATTACTGTTCATCAGAATATTATTCCTTTTTTAACTGAAGACCGACTTAGATGGGTGCAACCAGAGTGCAAATCTTTTGCTCATAAATGGGTGGAGAACTGGGATAAAAAAACGAAATATATGGGTTTTTATGATTATATTTATGGTTCACCCTATGTTTTACCTCGCGTTTATTTTCACCAAATGGCAGAAATTTATCGATACGCAGCCCAAAAAGGGGTTAAAGCTATTTATGCAGAAGCTTATCCCAATTGGGGAGAAGGGCCCAAGCTATATGTTGCAGCAAAATTGTTTTGGAACCCTTTTTTAAATGTAGATCATTTATTAAATGAATGGTTTGAAATATGTGTTGGAAAAAAAGCTGCGCCTTTTATTGCAGAGTATTTCAAATTGTGGGAAACGTTCTGGACTCAAAAAGTTCAGCATTCAAAATGGTTTTATAATAAAAGTATGTATATGGCTTTTTGGTCTCCTGATTATCTGAAAATTACAGATATTTCAGCTATTCGTCAAAGTCGTTTTCTGCTTGAAGAAGCTGTTCGCTTATCTGAAACAAAAATTCAAAAACAAAGAGCCCAATTTTTATTAAAGGCATTTGAATATTATGAAGCAACTGCCATTTCTTATTGGGGATTAAAAACAAAAACGTTTGATATTAACAAGGATGTGGCAAACTTGATGAATAATAAACGATATGAGCTTATAGAAAAATTTCAACATGATCTATTATTAAATCAGCCCTTACGTTTTGATAACAGACAGCTATTCCCTGAATTAAACTGGGGGAATTAACCATTGGCATGTATGAAAATTTTGTTCCAATCCAGCAGATTAAGATCCTTTTTGAGTTTAGTCAATAATATCATATCTCTGTTTTTTTTCATTATCATGGATTTTCACGGTAAAAATTAAACCGTACTTATGAAATTGTCATTCCCTCAAAAATTAACTTTTTATTATCTGCCCACCAATATTCTTCCGATGAAAAATTTTCCATGACTGAAAGAAGTAAAGGTAAGTTTTTCTTTTTTTTAAATTTTACTTTTATTAAATCATCTTTAAGTTCAATTTCACCACTATTCATAATAAATTTTTCATAAATACTGTTATCTGAGTTATCAGAATAACGTTCAAGATCCTTTGCAAATAACCTGTAAAGGTTATGTGCAAGAACTGTCATTGTTAAATCAAAGTCTACCTTTATTACCATTGATGAAGATACTCGGTTTAGGTGAAAAAATTCAATTTGTTCTGAAATTGCTTTTTCAACAAGCCATCTCCTTGAATATTTTCTAACAACTTCTTCTACCTTTAATTCAAAATCATTGGTTATTATTAATGCTGGCTTTATTTTTCCATGACCTGTGATTGCTATTTGTCTTATTTTCTCTCCATAACCTTTAAGATCAATTATACTATCGTATATTCTTAACGTTCGTGCTTTATTTCCTGCACAAACAACACGTTTTCTCTTCCAATTTGATTTTGGAAGTAAATTTATTTCCTCCATTATCTTTTTGCCACGTCTCCTTATTGTTATAAATTTTACATTTTTTTGATTTAAAATAGATAAGTTCTGATAAGTAGTAAATTTACTATCAAAAACAATATATTTTAAATCGTTTTCAGTATTACCTTTCTTGTAAAAATCAAGAAATGTTAGAACGACTTCATTATGCTCTCTATGCAAAACATCTGTATCGCTATAATCAATTATGCCAGAATCCGGATCTTGGGCAAGAACAGCAAGCATGCTCGCCATGGATTGACGACGTTTTCCAGACCAATTATTTTCTAAATGTTCTCCATTACCCCAATATGGAATTGCTGTAAAATCGAGATTTATTGTATCACCAAGCAATCCTTGGGTTATCCAAACATCGTGTAATGAACGAAGAAAAGATGTATTCATTTCTCCTGTCACTCTGTCAGAATAAGAGCTGAACCAGGCGGATTTCGGCAGCACATTCAGCTTTGAGAAAAATCCTGAACCTCTATCCATGCACCAAATATCATCAGCAGAATACCTTCTGACGTTCGAAAGCTTTAAAGCGAGAAAAGACATTAATGAAGCAAATTTAGATATCGCTTTTGTCTCTGGATAACTTGAATTTGTAATGATTTTATCTATTTTATATTTTTTTATATATGGCCAAAAGCATAGTAAGCCAACAGAATTTGAAGTAAAAATATCACTACCTTTATAATTCATTTCTACGCTTTTTTCAGGTAAAATGGTTTTTACTTCTTGTTTCTGTTTTTGATTTTTTGTTCTTCTTGGGAGCCTACCAAAACCTTCACGTTTAATGATAAGAAAAATCTCTTTTTCAGAAATTACAATTCCTTTTCCATCAAGAATAACTTTTATATCGGGAACAGATAAGTACTTCTTTCTCAATTCAATCACCATAGATGCAGCAAGGTTATTTTCAGGCATTACTTTTCTTCCAGGAGATTTTAATTGAAAAAACAACTCTTCATCTGGATTCACTTTTTTTGCTTTTCTAAAATCTGCGATTAGAGATGTCATCGCCCTATATGTATAACCAAATTTATTTGCAACTTGCTTTGCAGGAAGCTCATCAACAAAATATGCTCTGAGTGCTTCATATTTTTTTTGAGTAACTGTTGATGGATTTGTAAAATAATTTTTCTCATTCATAAAAAGTACTGTATATTATTACCGTGATAATATCAAATTAAAAATGCTAAAATTTAACAGTATCAAAATATGATCGCCTGAAAACATCTATTTTCAAATGTTTTATAAATATTTAATAGTTTTGTATATGTATCAAAATCAGAGAAAAATATTTATTAAACCGTATTATATTAATTGTAAAAAATTTTTATATTATTAAATAGTCAATAAATCAGGATAGATATGATATAGATTGGGAAAAATCATTTATGGTAGTTACGGTGAAATTGTTCCGTGAAAATCTATGATGAACTTATATTGCGCCAATCCTGTTCAGGCAATACGCTAAGTCTGTACGATCACACAGTTAGCAACTTTTGAAATTTTGCATTCTTTTTCGGAAATCGCCTAACTCCCAGAAATCGCATACGTCT
>Ga0272440_1002566_pt1 | contig 14081 bp, 12 predicted proteins | sample SSMMMBAug17_FD_192440 | JGI IMG/M metagenome (GOLD analysis project Ga0272440, IMG submission 192440) | Marine sediment archaeal communities from Little Sippewissett salt marsh, Falmouth, MA, United States - SSM-MMB-Aug17 | ecosystem: Environmental > Aquatic > Marine > Wetlands > Sediment ...
CCACTACCTTCTTTAGATATGAGGACTTTTTGCTTATACTTTTCAGGAATTAAATAGTTGGAATTTCTGCGAGGATGTTCTCGTAATATAATTTTTATAAATTGTTCTGAATATTCTAACAGATCAAGTGCTTCAAAGAAAATTTTTGTTACAGAAAGCTCTGTATATCCAGGATTTACAGATTCAGTTTTATGAATTAACCAGTATAATGGTTGAAGTAGAAAGCCGATTTGTCGTTTTTTTGAGTTGTATTTTCGAACTTTTCTTCTAATTTCATCCCAAAAAGGATGACCTGTCACAATCAATTTTTTTGAGGGTATACCAATTCTTAGAAGATCACTGTAAGTAAATTGATCAGGTACAGCGGTAATCGTTGGCAGTCCAATAAAATGTTTACCTTTTTTATTGAATCGAGATTCTAAATTTACCCAGCTATCTAAAATTGCTATATGTTTTATTTTTTTTTGTTCACAAACTCTACCAGCAGCATGGTCTAGAGATGTTTCATGGTTTCCTAAAAGAGTACTAACTACGATTGAAGGCTGATGAATATCGAGAATATCATTTATAATTTTATTAGCTTGAATATTGTCAGTAGGCTCTTGAATAGCGGTACAAGGAATATTAAATTCATCATGGAAAATTTTTGAAGCTCTTTCCGTACAATAGACTTCTATATTGTATTGTAAGCGTTTGGAAATAGGGCCTAAAGCTGAACCACTTCCTGGTTCTGAGCCAATAATCAATATGTTTTTTTTTTTATTTTTCATTAGATATAATTGAATCTCGTTTATCAAATACTTTTTTTATTGCTTTAATCAAAGTGTCTACATCTTTAATCGTAAGATTTGGTCTTAAAATCATCGTCCATAGAGAGTTTTTAATAGCATAGCAGGCACCAGGAAAAGCATCATTAAGATTATTTCTTTTCTGCAAGTGCCTGAAAGAAGGTAATTCTGAAATTAGATAGCCATAATTAGCATAAACAGGTACACCTTCATGCTGTAAAGCCTTTGCAAAAAGTGCAGCTGAAATTCCGATTTCATTTGCTATATATTCCCAATGAAAAATATAGTATACATGGGTACAATTTTTCTCAACAGTGGGAGGAGATATTTCTTTAAATTTCAAGTTATCTGTCAAATACTTAGCAAGCTCACATGTTTTGAAATTTAGGTCCTGTAGTTTTGCTAACTGATGAATGGCTACCGCAGCTTGAAGTTCTGTTAATCTTAAATTCAACCCTAGAACATTTAATTTTTCTAATCCAAAACCGGAAATGCATTTTTCTCCATGATTGCGAATAAGTTGTAGTTTGAGGGCTATTTCGGAGTTATGCGTGCAGGCGACACCTCCTTCGCCACATTGAATTATTTTATGACAGTTCAAACTGAAACATCCTATGTCACCTATTGCCCCAGTGTACATACCATTGTATAAAGCACCAGGTGATTGTGCGTTATCTTCAATAACATAAAGGTCATTCTTTCTTGCAATTTTTAAAATATCATGCATTGGTGCAGGATGTCCTGCTAAATGAACAGCAATTATTGCTTTGCTTTTTTCAGTAATTAAGCTTTCAATTGAAGACGGTTCTATCAACATTGTTTTTGGATGGCAATCAGCGAATATCGGTTTAGCTCCAGCCAATAGGACTACGGTTGCAATCGTACACATACCTAACTGAGGAAGAATTACTTCATCATCCTTACCTATATTTAAAGCTAACAATGCAGCATAAAGACATGAAGTACAAGAATTCATACTTATTGCATAAGGGACGTTGAAATATTCTGACCATGCTTTCTCTAAAGCTTTAACTTTTGGGCCTCCCAAGAATTTATCTCCTGGCGAAGCAGTGAAATCAGATAGTACTCCTGAATTAAGTACATCCATGACTTCTGTTTTTTCAGAATCATCAATTGAATTGAATGCCGGCCATGAACGTTTTGTAATTGGCATCCCTCCTTCTATAGCTAATTTTTCATACATTTATTTTACCTTTCAAAGATATTTCCTTTCCACCATGAACAAATGATTTCATAAAAGCTTTAGCAATTAAAACTGATTTTATTCCGTCAGTTCCAGTACAACGAATATTTGTTTTTCCTGATTCAAACGAGTCAATCGTTTCCTGCAGCAATTGAATAAAGGGAAAATCTTTTTCATCCATTGAAAAAGGAACAAAAGAAGGGGTTAAAAACTTTACACCATCATTCGTAGTCGTATTCCAATAATCCAATCCTCTATCATGAATTAAAATTCTTCCTTTAGAAGCTATTATATCGCATTCTGTTGTAAAATGATATTGAAAATTTAGTGTAGCGATACTTATAATCAGGTCATTTTCAAAAAAAATTCGCCCATCAATATTTTTTTCGCCAGTATCGATATCCATAGCCGAATCCGCCACAACTTTAATCGGTTCTCCAAATAAGTATCGCAGGATATCAAAAGCATGAGTGCCACTATTGAAAACACCTTTAGAATAAATGTACCTTACTTTCTGAATACTTCCAAGGCTCCCAGAATCCAATAATTGTTTCACTTTCTGCCATTTTTTACTCCATCGCATCCAGTGATTAACGACCAAAATAACATCCTTTTTTTCACAAAGTTCAACAATTTCAGATGCAAGCTTTAAGTCCTTTATAAATGGTTTTTCACATATCACAATTTTTACATTAGCTTTCACTGCTGACAAACAGATTGAGAATTGATGTTCGGAAGGGACTGCCACACATACAATATCGGGTTGTACATGGTTGTAAAGATTTTCACAGTTATCAAAAACAGGACATCCAAAGTACTTTGCAAATGCTTCCCTTTGTGTCTGATCATGATCAGCCCCTCCACACAACTTAGTGACAGAATTCAATTTAATGGCCCCAGCATGACTGTTTCCTGACAAAGTGTTAGGTGGCATATCATATTTTGCGCCGACATTCCCTAAACCAATAACACAAGCTTTATATACCATATGATTGTCTCAATAAGTTTATAGCCATTATCTTTTTTCTAATAAGAACCAGTTGGTGTCATCTTGTCCTGCCCAGAAAGTTTCTTGTTCTGTTTATTCTGATTATTTTTCATGGAAACCTCGCATTGATTTTTTTTTGAGGTTAAATATTCACAAAAATCTAAATCCAAAGGCGTATCAATATCGATAGCACGTTCTGGGGGCATAATGTACCCGGCAACTTTTCCCGCATATTGACTTCCTTTCGCTTTTTCAAAAAAGGCTGTTTTAGCCCAGTAAACGGAACCATCAACATAAAACGGTGCTGGGAGCTGATTCCGCCCTAAATCACATTTGTCTGGAAACATAGGGGTAATTTGTTTTAATTGATCAATTTTCCATGCCCAGCAAGGATGCTTTTCAGCATATACAACTGACATAGCCGCATCAAGATTAGAATTAGAAAACAGAAGATCACGACAAGCGATAATATCTTCTGGAGATCTCATAGGGGAAGTCACAAGAAGAAGACATAAATATTTAAATCTTTTTTTCAAATCTGTTTGGTATCGTTTTAAAATATTTAGTGCCGCAACCCCTACAGGTGTTATATCATCTACATCATTATCTCTTAAAAAAGGAACTGATGCTCCTGCATTTTTGGCAATTTTTGCTGTTTTAGTGCTATCTGTTCCAACGCATATTTCTCCGCAAACACCACTTGATACTGCTTGTTCAATTGCATGAACAACTAGGGGTTTACCATCAAGCAATGCTATATTTTTATTAGGAAGGCGAGTAGATCGACCTTTCGCTGGAATAATCGTTAAAACATCGTTCATAAATCATATTTCCCATAATTAATCAAATGCTTATTTAAGTTTATTTCTCATAATAAATAGGCTGATATCGTTATCGTTTATGCAGTTAATATTTTTGGTATCGACAAATTTCATTTAATAAGGTTTGATACTTGCTGTCAGATTCATTTTGAGCAAGATCATTCTTCTCAACTGAAAGACTTTTAGCATACTGTGATGATAGTCGTACAATAGCTTGTTTTGCAAAATTTTTATACTGTTTCATATCATACTCAGGATCCCACAGACAGCTACATTGAGAGCATAACGTTCCTTTTCGTTCAATTTCCAGATAATTATGATCCATTTGAGCACGTCGAAATTGTTTTAGTTTTTTACTATTCCACATATCATAAAGGGGTATTTCTTTTATATTTCCAAGAGGCCAAAAGACATTATAATCCAAGGGACAAGGGCATACTGTACCATCCCAATTTATCGTTAAATTTTCCCATCCAATTCTGCAAATTGGCCACTCGGAAAGAGGCCTTTTCTTTTTTTCTGTTAGGTTGATCTCATCTGCGATTATAGAACCGCCAGACATATTTAATAGTTGACTTATAAAAATAGTGTTAATTGGAAGAGAATTAAAATAATTTTTGTATGTATCAATGTGTGTTTCTGTTGCTTTCTGGAGTATAATTGACATACAAATGAATGTTTGTTGTTTATTGATATAATTTAATTCAATAAATTTTAGAATATTGAATAAAGTCTTTTCAAAAGAAGCATTTATTCTTACTTTTTCGTAAAGTTCTTTTTCAACGGCATCGAATGAAATAACAATTCTGTCCAAATTAAGATTAATTAAACTCCGGGAAATAGCTTCAGAAAGACGTGTACCATTCGTTAATAGTGAAACAAAACACCCTTTTTCTTTCGCATAGGCAATCATCTGAATTATCTTTGGGTGCAATAAGGGTTCCCCCTGAACGTCAAGCGAGATATCACAATCAAGAGGAGCAATTTCATCGATTATTCGAGTGTACACATCCCATTCCATTAGCCCCCTTTTTCTTGACATACTTTTCTGAATACAATGGATACAATTTAAATTACAGGAATTTGTAGGTTCAATATGAATATGTTTAGGAAAAAATGGGGCTTCATCGGTAAGATGTTGAGCATATTCAATCTGATCTATTATTCTTGAAACAATTTGATGAAAATGATTAGTAGATAGTTTTTTCATTATTATCCTGTAATATATTTTAAATATCCAAATTCAACATTTCATAGCTAATTTGTTTGCCTTCTGAAATTTTTTTGGATGTTTTTTTTCCCAACACGTTGCACAAATAAATCGGCTTTAATCCAGAGCCCGGTCTTTTAAATAATAAGTCTTCTCTCTTCAAAATGTGGCCTTCAGGTAAATTTTTTGCAGCAACAATAGATCTCCGAAACTGTCTTCTCATTTGAATTTCTAAATTCGAAAGAACAAAACTTTGACAACCCATCATTTTTTCAATTTTGCGGACACCAAAAACCAAATTGTTTAATTCAATTGGATCGGATGAGAAACTATGGTCAGGTCCAGTCATCATTTTATCTAAAGTAAAATGTTTTTCAATAATACAAGCGCCTATTGTCGTTGCAGCAATAGCAGATTCAATACCTTCGGTATGATCTGAATATCCTACGAGAGCATCTGTCCTCATTTTTAACGCATTTATTCGGTTGAGATTTGCCTCACTATCAGGTGTAGGGTAAATTGAAACACAATGAAGAAATGTAACGTCCGTTTTATTATATCTTACTAACAAATTTATTACATCGTCAATTTCTTCTTCATCTGCCATTCCTGTTGATAGAATAAGCGGAAGCGTTTTTTGGGCAACATGTTCTAAAAGTGGAATATTAATAAAATCTTCTGAACTCAGTTTAAAAGCACCAGCTCCAATATTTTCAACAAAATCAGCGATTTTTTTATCAGCCACAGAAGTAATTGGAATGACGCCACATTTCCGACAATAATCAAATAATTCTTCATGCCATTCTAAAGGAAGTTCCAGGCGTTTAAACATATCAAACATATTTTCTGAAATTTTTTGACCTTTTTGATAATACTCATAGCAAGAATCATTATCAATTAAAAACTCGTCTGTGTTAAAGGTTTGAAATTTTACACAGTCTACACCGCATTTGGCAGCTTTTTCTATCATTTTTTTGGCCATTGAAAGCTGACCATTATGATTTACACCTGACTCAGCAATAATAAAAACAGGTTGATTTTTACCAACTAATTTGCCGTCAATGTTTATAGTTTCATCAAAGAACATATATTTTCCCTTGTTAAATTATTTCTGAGACAGATTTCCTTGCTATCGGGACCATTATTAAATAATAAGTCGATAAAAGATAAGTGAGATAAAAAATTTCCAAATCTTTGAACATATCTTGGGTGCTCATATTCTTGAAAAACAATTTTGATGCCATTTTTTTCTGCTTTATCAGTATCCATATAATTTTTTCCATTTATACCGGTTACAATGATATCGGCATTAAATCTTAAACCATGTTCAATCACAAGGTCTGATTTTTTTTGCTTAAAGCAATAGTCAGATGCAATTACAATTTCTGCACGAATATCAAACCACTCAAAGATTTGTCTTAAAATGGCAAGATTTAGATCTGTTAAAGTTCTCCACTTTTTTTCAAGGTATAACCATTCAAAAAAAGAACTATATTTTTTAAAAAAATTTGACTTGCCATAAGCCATCCGGATAGATGACCAATGAACATTTTGCCATCTTTTACGTTCGCTTTTTTGCTTTTCGTCATTTATTCGTATATCTTTTAATTTTTTCGAAGAAGATTTTTTAATGTCAACCGGAACTGTCAGCCAAATTGGCTCACCTTGGGGTGATTTAATGCAATTACGATTATTCCAGTCTTGTTCAAGGTATTTTACATCATCCATCAGGATAAAAATATCAGCAAGTGATGCTTTGTGTATAAGACCTAACCAGGGTAAATAAACAGGTTGATGACCAGTTAGTATTCTCAATGTATCAATTTTCTTTCCTTCCTATTTTTAATTTAAACTTGTTAGAGAGTAAAAATTGTCTTTGAAAATTTTTACTTCGATTTCAGGGCTTAATTTTAATGAACGAATCCCATTTAAAACCTGACCTTGACTGTGACTGTGATTGAATGGAAAATCAGATCCAAAAATAATCCTGTTTTCTAAACCCGCCTCTACATAAAATCGTATCATTTTCAGTGTTGAAGATACGGCAGTGTCAAACCAAATATTTTTTATTGTTTTTTCCAGTGGGGGATGTAAAGCGTAAATACCTAAGCCACCTCCCATATGCGCAGCCAATATTTTCGCGTTTGGATATTTACAGACAAGATTGAATAAACGAGAAGGCGATGAAACTGATTGTTTGAAAGCTTGATCAATATGAGTCATAAGGAAAACATTTTTTTGGGGTACGAACCATTCTATCAATTGATTTGTTTCAGGCCCATCAAGTTTGAAATTCTGCCAAAAAGGATTAATCTTAATCCCTATTGCACCTAAGTTAATACATCTTTCAGCTTCTTTCATCCAACCATTACTACAAGGTTGAATTGAAGCAATCCAAAAAAATTTGCTATTTTTTTTTACAACCTCAAATAAATACCTATTATTTTCACAACATAAATCATGGCTTTTCCATGGAAATGAGACAAGAACAGATTTATCAATATGATTTGTTTTCATGGAGGTTGAGATAGGCTCAGGAGCTGCTAATTGTAATGCACACGCTCCTTCGGGATGTTCATAAATCGCATTGATAATTTTTTTTTCAGACAGTGGTAATTTGGGATTTAATTTTCGTAATCTTTCAGGTAAACAGTATACATGAGCATCTATGATCATTGTTTGACTCCTTTTTTCGCCAAAACAAAAATGCTATGCATATCACATGGTGGTCCCAATTTGTCCTTAATTCTGGGCTCAAAGCCTTCTAACTTAATAATCTTAAGCCCGGATTGAGAAAAGGCTGTTTGGATATCTTTCAAATGGAACCAATGGTGGCCAGGGTATGGAGTATAATATGGTTCATTGAATCTGATCCAGTCACGATTTTTTGTTGTAATAAAAAGTTGACCATTTCGATTGGTTAGTTCAGCTAATCTACTAATCGCTTTTCGCAAAGAAATTCCGCATTTGTGAAGAACACCTATACATGTAACCAGATCAAAAGGTTCATTTGAGATTGGTTCTAAAAAGTTTTGGCACTTAAAGGACACGTTACAGGTATTATAGTGGTGAAATTTTGAAAACTCTATTAAAGAATCTGTCAAATCCACACCTGAAAAATAATTGATTTTGTATTTTTTTTCTATTTCTTTAAGAAAATCTCCTGTGCCACAACCAACATCAAGCCATGAATTGACACTTTCCCAATCAATTTGTTTAAGTGCCAGTTGAAAACGATTAAACATGCCATCCTGAGAGCCCCATTTTACTTTTTGAAAATTTTCGGACCTTTGTGATGAAGATCTATATTCTGATGCTATTTCATCATATGTATATATGTCTGAATGATAATCTTTCAAAAAATTTTCAACGTATTTAGCAACTCTTCTTCCTCCCTTTTCGTCAATAATTTTTTTCCTGTTTATAGATGTTCGGAAAAATGAAGATGTCTTTATTAAATCTTTCAATCGAAGACTCAAATCAATGTTTGAAATAGTACTAAAATGACCTAAGGATTTTCCCCAATTATTATTCTCTATGACTTTGGCAACAGCTTTTTGGTTATCTGCAAGAATTAAAACCCCAATGGGTATTCCTAAATATAATAATTCTTGACATGTGATTCCTCCACTGGATATTGCCAAATCAGCGTTATTCATTACTAATGCAACATTTGAAGGTGAATGGTGAAGAACAAATCGTCTATCATTAGCGATTTGTTTTATTAAATGATCAACCGAATTGTATGCAGGACCTATCAGAATATCGATTGTTTCTAATTGCTTGAAATTTTTTACAATATTTGCTATCCTATAGGTTTGATTGTCAGGATCGGAGCCTCCCATTGTTATCAGTATCCTCTTAACAATTTTATCTCCAATTTGTAGTGAGGGCTTACAATTACTAAATTCTTTTCTGAGAGGAAAAAAAGCTGGTCCGATAGCACTATACTTTAACAATGCCGATGGATATAAATTTTTGTTCGCTGCTAAATTGCAGCATATAAAGCCTGAAACCGGGTAATTTGCTTTTTCTCCATTATCATCAATAGCAATAATCGGTATTGTTGGTAATTTTTCTCTTAAAATTGAATAGAATTTACGTGGGAGGATATATGTGTCTGTAAGAATTAAACCGACTTTCTCTTTGCGCGTTACGTCAACAATATTCAACGCATCACAGTTCACATTTTTTTCATTTATTTGATAGATAATTTGACATTTATTTTGTAAAAGAAAATTTTTATCTGAATTCGTGAAAATAATATATTTTGTTTCAATATGATATAATTTGAACAAAAAATATGAAATTGATAAGCACCTCTGGTAATGACCTAAACCTATTTCCGAATTCCCCCCAGTTATTATAATAATTGAATTCTTCATTGTTAAGATATCTTTTTTATTCATTCCAACGATGAAATGTCGCTACATTCGCTACTACAGAAAGATTATTCGATTTATAGAGATTGTTCGCAGGATAATTGTTAATTTGAGTTCCAATTTCTATGAAGTTACAAGTTTTATGCATCGTCTTTAAAAAAGTGCTGAGTAACTGAGTTCCAATTCCTTTTCCAATATGATATGGATCAGTTGCTATTACCCAAAGGTAAGCAAGTCCCCCTTTTAGCTTAATATCAGTTTCCACAAATCCAATATAAAAACCTGCAACAGATTCATCTTCTTCTATTGCCATCCCAATCATACTGTTACTATCTTTGAGAAGATTTTTAAATAAAGATTTATAAAAAAAATCACATAAATGAGGAGCAATGTTTTTGTCTTGATAAAGACGGGAATAATTAAAAGCTTTCATTGCGATTTTTTCTGCTTGAATAACTTGTTTTTCAGAAAGAGTGGGGTTGGCCAAAATTCGATAATTTTGCGTAAAATATAGGTTTTTTTTATATGATTCTCCTTTGCTTAAATATATATTTAGAACATCCATTAATTTAAAACCATTTTGTTCTGCTATATGAATCATATCAAAAGAATGCATACCAATCCTGATATCACATAGTCTAATTCCATCATTATCCATTTTTGATAAAATATTAGATAAAGCGATATCTAATTTATCCATATTTTTTTGTGAATCGGTCCAAAGAGAGTCAATTCTGGCACAAGAAAAACCTAAAATCTCACTGTCCCAATTTAAGTATCTTCCTTCAACAATTGCTACTGGATTAGTGTCAGATCGATACTCTATACAGCTATAGCCATTGAAACTTTTTTTTTTCATGTCTTTTAATGGAATGTATGTTGATTGATAATGGTTCGATATGTTCACTGTTTTAATCGATTTAGCTTTTTTTTTTAAATTATTTTTCGAATTAGAGAGAAAGCCTCTGCTGCATAGAGACCTGCCTGGGAACCTCTTATTTTTGAAAGATTAACTACTGCTTCGTAGCTTCGAGGATGTGGGAAATCGTTTACTTCTGATCTATATAAACTTAATGCTTCAATTTTGATTTCTAAAGATTCATTTATATCCACAAAATAATTCGGATGAAAATGACAATGTTGATTGGCAAAAGACCATTCTGTCGAGGACAGTATTTCAAATGAATATATTTCTGAAACAAAATGAGTTTTTCCAATTATCGGTCTGGTTGCAGTTTCAACAGCTTTGGCTGTTATCTGATGATCAATGTTCAAATCTGCGTAATGATGTGTGTATATGATATCTGGCCTGAACTTGTCAATTGCTTTTTCAACAACTTTAACAACATCTATTAAATTGATGCTATCCATTCTGTTATCTGGAAAGGAATTAAACTCTACTTCATGTGCACCAAGTAATCGTGCAACTTTTTTAGACTGCCCCTTAAGAGTGTCAAGCTCTAATTTCCGGTTATCTGAATTACGAATATTATCTCTCGCTGTAATACCCTCAGCCAAGATGGTAATATAACAATTATCGCCCTTGCATACATGCCTAACAATAGTTCCACCGCAACCAAGAACCTCATCATCAGGGTGTGCTGCAATTATAAGTATATTGTCACTCATCTTTCTTTAGTTCAAGTAATATAAAAATCACATATTTTTATTCAATCTATTAATTAGTTTAATCATTATTAGCCATTACTTTGGATTGATGTTTTTATACGTTTTTATTATTTCTCGCATTTCATCAATTGAAAGCCACCAATCATTATTTTTAGAGTTATACTCAAATTCTTCGTGAACAAGTTTACAAGATTTTTCATTCAAACGATAATGCCAATAATCAGTATCTGGTTTGATCATATAATAATCATTATATTCTACTGTTTGACGTGAATACTCTTTTGAAATCATTAATTCATGAATTTTTTCCCCAGGACGTATACCTGTTATTTTTATCTTACATTCAGGCGCTACAGCTTTTGCAAAATCTAGTATATTCATACTCGGAAGTTTGGGAACAAAAATTTCTCCACCATACATACGTTCAAAAGCTTTTAATACAAAATTAACACCTTGTTCTAAAGAAATCCAAAACCTGGTCATTCGTTTATCAGTTATGGGTAAAACCCCTGAGGGTTTGTGTTTAAAAAAAATTCCAAGAACACTACCTCTACTTCCAAGAACATTTCCATAACGAACAACGCTAAATCGACATATGTTATGAGCTGTGAATGCATTCGCTGCTATAAAAAGCTTATCCGAACAAAGCTTTGTAGCTCCATATATATTAATAGGATTAACTGCTTTGTCCGTGCTTAGTGCGACTACTTTTTTTACACCTGCATCAGCAGCTACATTGATAATATTTTGTGCTCCTAATATATTTGTTTTTATTGCTTCTGTGGGGTTATATTCACATGAAGATATCTGTTTTAAAGCTGCTGCATGGATGACATAATCAACTCCTTGGAATGCTCTATAAAGTCTTTCTTTATCTCTTACATCACCAATAAAAAATCTAATAGCAGGATATTTTTCCTTTGAAAACCGTTGCCTCATTTCAAACTGTTTAAGCTCATCTCTACTATAAATTATAGTTTTTTTAGGTGCGTGATTATTTAGTAAAATTTCAGCGCATTTCTGACCAAAAGATCCTGTTCCTCCAGTTATTAGTATAGTTTTGTTTTCTATCATAGATTTTTATTAATCTTTAATCGCATAAACCTCAAAGTTTTACAGTATTAAAAAACCAGGATTAACTCTTTGAAAAAAAAATAAAATGTCAAGAGCGTTGATTTCTGAGTTTTATATAAATCTAAATAATCCCATTATGTTACTGAAAATTATCATCACTTGTCCAGCTATGCAATTAATTGTTTATTTAAAAGTTACTGTTTAAAACTGCTTATACGCATTCAAGTAATACCTGAATAATATAATTAACATCTTTATCGGTTAGCCTAGGAAACATTGGTAAAGTGATCAATGTCTCATAAGCATCTTCCGCACACATACATAAACCGTAATCGTAGTTAAAGCGTTTCTTAAAATACGAATGCAAATGAAGAGGAATATAATGAACATTAACACCAATACCTTGTTTACGTAAATAAGAAAATATTTTTGATCTATCCAAGTTTATTAATCTTATGACATACAGGTGGTAAGCATGAACAATTTCACTTCTAACCTTTAAAGGTTTTATTTTATCAATATTCTTAAAGGCTGTATTGTAAATTTGTGCAATTGAACTCCTACGTTTCAAAAAACTTGGTAATTTTTTTAATTGTGAAATACCTAAAGCACACTGTATGTCATTTATTCGATAATTACATCCAACATTTTGAATATCATAATACCAGGTATTTTTCTTCTCTCTTTCTTCAAAGTCTATATTAATTCCATGGTTACGAAATAGTCTTGCTTGCTTAATGATTTCTTTTTTGTCAGAAACTATCATACCGCCTTCACCAGTTGTAATATGTTTTACTGGATGAAAGCTAAAGATAGTCATATCAGCAATAGAACCTATTTTTTTTCCTTTATACCTAGCACCTAGTGCATGGCAGCTATCTGCAACCAATGAAATATTATATTTATTCTTAATTTCAATTAGCTGATCATATTTACATGGTTGTCCTGCATAGTCAACAGCAATGATTGCTTTCGTATTCTTGTTGATTTTTTCTTCAACTTTTCGAGGTTCAATCAATAAGGTATCAGGATCGACGTCTGCAAAAACAGGCGTTGCTCCCTGAAGAATTATACAATTAGCAGTTGCTGCAAAAGTAATTGGGGAAAGAATTACTTCATCTCCATATCCAATATTCAAGGCAAACATTGCACTATGGAGAGCTGACGTTCCACTATTAAAAGCGACAGCATATTTGACTCCAATAAAGTCTGCGACAGCTTTTTCAAATTCTTTTACTTTTGGACCTGTTGTAATCCAGTCAGATCTTAAAACGTTGCATACAGCCTCTATATCATCTTCATCTATACTTTGTTTTGCATAAGGAATCAATATATTCACCATTTTTTTTTTATTATAATGAGTTATAACAAATCTTTCGGTTATAATTGTTTTACCAAGGCTTGATTATCACTGTTTATGCAATTTAACGATTGTGATAATGTTTCTATTTCGAATTTCTTATAAATTAATTCGTTCAAAAGGATTTAAACAGTAGTGGTCTTCAGAATTGACAGGCCCTGCTGCATAAAAAAATACGCATTAAGCTTCCTTTCGACTATGCATTGTTGAAAATAGTTATGCTCCCAAAAAAAGGATCGTAATTGTCTGAACCATGTTTCGTGTGATTAAATGAAAACCATGATTAAGCCAGTTATGATCATGGTTATCACATAATCATACAAATCATGGTTCAGTAAGTAATTTGGAAATTACAATCCGATTTTTGGGGATTCAAAATATTTTATTTTCACATACCCCAAATAGTTATGGTTTTATTGTTATACATTTTTTGCTTGCGAAATATTTTTTCATCCCACGTTATAGATCCACGTCTATCAAAGATCACAAGGTGTCCTTCTTTTGTGCGCAACGATCTAAGTATTCATCAATTTGTTTAAGCCCTTTGGATATGGTTTTCTCAAGGTTGCTGTATAAAATCTTCAGTTCAATGACTTCTCTTTGAATGCCTTGTGGATAATACCAA
>Ga0272440_1002567_pt1 | contig 14074 bp, 16 predicted proteins | sample SSMMMBAug17_FD_192440 | JGI IMG/M metagenome (GOLD analysis project Ga0272440, IMG submission 192440) | Marine sediment archaeal communities from Little Sippewissett salt marsh, Falmouth, MA, United States - SSM-MMB-Aug17 | ecosystem: Environmental > Aquatic > Marine > Wetlands > Sediment ...
AAAAAATATTGGAACGTCTGTTTTACAGGACTTTGGTTTTTCTCAAAATGTTTTTGAGCATTCGTTTTATATGTCTTTGATTTATCATTATTTTTAGGTGGAATTGGAGGCCAGGAGATATCATTTTGAAGACAAAGTCGCCCTCTAAAGACTTTATTGAACTTGTTGCAGTGAGGGAAAACTATAGACTTTAAGATAAAGATTTTGGACTGCGTTGGCGCTTCGTCGATGTACTATAGTACTATCTCCTTGCGCCGCCTTGCCAAAATCTTTATCTTAAAGTCTATAATTTGACGTTGGTTGGAATGGACAGAAATATTCAACATAATAACATCAATAGCTGTGATGGGCAATAACCCATCTGGTTTTTCCGATTGCCATATTTACAGATATAATCCCTGAGTTAAATATATCTTATCAACAAAAACCCCCCAATCAAAAGAATTACAAAGGCAATAGAAAGAAAATTAAAATATTTTTCAATAAATGCCTGAATCTTAACTCCAAAAAAGTAAATTAACGTACTGATAATAAAAAATCGTGCGGATCGAGATATTAAAGATGCTAATGCAAACACAAACACATTTATATGGAATGCACCTGCTGTTATGGTAAATACCTTATATGGAATGGGTGTAAAACCTGCTATCGCAATTGCCCAGGCGTCGTACTCTGTGTATACTGACTGGAGTCTCTGAAATTGAGATGTTAAATCATAGAATTCAATGATTGGCATCCCCACAGTTGACATAAATGAATAGCCTATTAGATACCCTAAAAGTCCACCCAGAACAGAACCTGCTGAACAGATCAGGGCAAAGTAAAAGGAACGTTTGGGAATGGACACACATAAAGCAATCAACAAAACATCTGGGGGAATTGGAAAAAATGAGGATTCACAAAATGACAATAGAAACAAAGCCCAAATACCATAAGGTGAATGTGCCCACGATAGAACCCAATCATAAAGTTTTTTCATTGAAATTCTAACCTTTTAAATGTGATACAAAATATGGCTTAGCCTTTCCATGCATATTGACCAATCAGGGGAACAAACCTTACCAAGGAAAAATCATTCACATGAACGCCTTTTTGATCTTTAAACACTTTGACAAGGCTTTGAACAGACCGGTCACCAACAGGAATAACCATACGTCCGCCAACTGCCAATTGACTGATTAATGTTGATGGAATTTTTGGGGCGGATGCAGTGACAATGATAGCATCAAATGGGCTATGTTCAGGCCATCCCAATGAGCCATCACCATGATGTGTATGAATATTTTTATATTCCAGAGCTTTGAAAACCCGCTCCGCTTTTACCATCAGAGGTTTGATTCGTTCAACAGTGTAAACCTCTTTCGCAATTAATGATAGAATTGCTGCCTGATAGCCGGAACCGGTGCCAATTTCCAAAACCCGATCTTTCGAGGTCAACTGCAATGCATTCGTCATTTCTGAAACAATATAAGGTTGAGAAATGGTTTGTTCCATTCCAATGGGTAAGGGGTGATCCTCATAGGCATATATTTGTTGTGATCTGGGAATAAACAAATGACGCGGGACTGTTCTCATAACTTCAAGAAGGCGCTCATCTGTGATGCCTCTTCTTTGAATTTGAAAGTCTACCATATCATCAATGGTTGTTTTTGGTTCTATTATATTGGTTGTATTCGATTCTATCATAATGATTTTTAATTCTTTGTTTATAATTATTATCAATCACCTTTTTCGGGAAAGAATGATACCCGAAGCCAATGCGCCAGTGAATTTCTTGCCAGGTTATCCCGATCCACCTGATCGACATCAGAAAAAAGCGCGATGGGATCATGAAACCAATCTGCTCGTTTCTTTAATGGACGACTTGTGTCCAGGGATTTTACAACCTGCGCTGGATTTCCTGCTGCAATGCAATTTGATGGAATATCACGTACAACGACACTTCCAGCTCCAATAACACTGTTTTCCCCAATGGTAACCCCCTTACAGATAATGGCACGTTCACCTATCCATACATTGTCCTGAATGATAACTGGTTTATGCGGCCCCATTGCGACCCGGTCATAGACATCATGCCAATCTGAGTCTGATATGGAAACACTGCGGGCAAACATACAGGATTGCCCTACAGATATATGATCTGCTGAAATCATCCTTACCCCTGGAGAAATCAAGCAATAATCCCCAATTGTGATGCGCCCTAAGCCTTCAGATTCAGACCATATCAATAATTTTGTTCTGGCATCAGGCGCAGAAAAAATATTCGCATAATCTCCAATTAATATGGGATGACCAAACAGTTCAAGATACCAGGGATTAATAATCATAGGCTTTTTACCCAGATGTGACAGATGCGGCGCGACGTACCAATTGACATACATTTTATAAATATTCAATGAAAACTTTTTTAACCAGTATGGTCGATGATCTCTTTGCAATGTATCTCCCTGTTTATGTAGAATATTCAGCAGTTATTACTGGATAGATTGGAATAAATAAAAATTGGCGGAAGTGCATGGGAATCGAACCCACCCGGGACGGTTTTAGCGCCCCACACCGGATTTGAAGTCCGGGAGCCCCACCAGTGAGCCTGGCACTTCCAAAATTATTCAGGATTGTCCAACAATGACACCTTCATCAGAAAGCGTTGAGTAGCCTTTGATGGCTTTGTTTCGTTTTTCTGCAATAATCTTATTCAATTCATCATCCAACATATCTTTTTCGCGTTTTTTTAACACATGATGATGCATATGGTATTGTATACCAGAAAACCATAGATTTTTCACGCAAATACCGCGATGATATAATCTGTAACAAATATCAGAATCCTCTCTTCCCCATGCCTGATCAAACACTTCATCGTAACCATCCACATCAATAAAATCGTTATAAAACATAGAAAGATTACACCCACGCAAGGTTTTTTGAAAATGATGCGGACGCGACATCCAATGCCCAAAACGTGGAAACCGAAATGCATTTTTTCGATTTTCCAATCCTTTTTGCCATGGGTTGATTGGCGGTAAAAATCCTTTATCAAGTATTGTATTTGTCAAAGATTCAGGTAAAAAAACTCGTTTTCCCTGTAAAAAACAACCCGATGTTGCCATAGATAAATGATCTTTAACAAAATCCGGATGAAGTGCAACATCATGATCAATAAATATTAAATAATTACTTTTTGCATGTTTGACAGCCAAATTTTTGACTCTCGCCTGGCGAATACCATTGTCATTGTGTCTGACATGAATCCATTCATGTTTACAGGGTCTTAAAACTGTTTGCACCAACGCTTCTGTTTCTGTTGATGAACCATCATCTGCAATAATAATTTCAAATTGTGACTCTGATTGTGACATAATTGACGACAATACAACATTTAATGCTTTGGGCCAGTTATATGTGGTTATAATGATTGATGCTTTGATATTGTTCATTTATTTGTTCCTGATTATCAATAATTATGATAAAAGAAAATCTTAGGAATAATTGAAAAATAAGTTCCCCATTTACTTATGTGCCAGCCCGATGTAGGGGGCGAACCTTGTGTTCGTCCTCGAACTAATAACGCTTTCGTTCTTATGTACGATGGGCGAACACAAGGTTCGCCCCTACACGTTCTTGGCACATAAGTAAATGGGGAACTTATTTTTCGAGCATTCCTTCGTAAAAATTTTCAAAATGTCATGTGATTTATAAAATTTCACTATTATATTTCATGGAGGTTTCGATTGTCAAGCCAATATGTACAAACAAAAATAAATATATTGAAAAAAAGTATTCAGCCAGAACGATTATCAGCGTGTTTTCTGGATCTTATCAAAATTGATAGTATTTCAAGAAATGAAAATCAATTAAATGGTACCATTCAGAAGACGATGAAAATGCTGGGTGCAGAGATCATTGAGGATGGGGCAGGTGAAAAAATTGATGGGGATTCTGGAAACTTAATTATCCGATTTCCAGGAACGATTTTTGGCCCGACAATTATGTTCTGCGCACACATGGATACTGTTTCGCCAGGGATTAATATTCAACCCATTTTTGAAAATGGCATGTTTAAAAGTGATGGCACAACGATTTTAGGTAGTGATGATAAAAGCGGCATTGCTGTTTTGATTGAATGTATGCACATTATCAAAGAAAATAATATTCCACATGGTCCGATTGAACTTGTCTTTACAGTGGGAGAGGAGATTGGCCTGTTGGGCGCCAAAAATTTGCAATATGAAAAAATTTCAGCCCGATATGGTTATGTGCTTGATGTTAAGGATCCCAATATTATTATTACGCATGCACCATCAGCAATCAGGTTCGAAGCCACAATAACAGGAAAGGATGCCCATGCAGGCATGGAACCGGAAAAAGGCATCAACAGTATTCATCTTGCAGCCAAGGCTATTGCCGATTTGCCAGTTGGACGCATTGATCATGAAACGACTTTAAATGTGGGTTTGATCAATGGAGGTGTCGCAACCAATATTGTGCCGCGAACTGTAACAGTTCAAGGTGAGGCCAGAAGTCATGATAATGCAAAACTGAAGCGTCTGGCCCAAACAATCATTGACACCTTTGAATCTGTCATAAATGCCTGTCCAAAGTTTGAAGAATCAGAAACATCAAAAATTTTGCCGGATATTGATATTCAAATCCAAGAAGATTTTCAGGCAACATGCATAGCAGATGATCATCCAGTGGTACAGATTGCCAATCAGGCGGCATCATTATTGGATCGGAATCTAAGTATCGCCCATTCTGGCGGCGGATCTGATGCCAACGTATTTTTTCAGAATGGGATTATTACAGGCGTTTTAGGAACCGGAATGACAGACATCCATACAGTCAATGAATCCATTCTTTTAGATGACATGGTCAAGACTGTTGAGCTGGTTTTTACAATTATAATTCTGCACTATCAGAAAATTAAAGCAGATTTATCGTCTTAAAAAATAAGTTCCCCATTTCGAACAACTGTTTTTCTTGATCTTGATCTGTTTTTTCTGGATCAAGATCAAGATCAAGAAAGAATGAGGATCTTATTATGAGCAGCCTGTGAACATTATTGTTATTTCGAGATTGCCCAAAGATCAAAAAAATGCCATATTTCACCTGTTAAGCACAAATTCTGAAAAAATTGAATTTGGTTTAACAACATATATAATATATGGAACCATGAAGATCTTAAATAATTTTGTTCTCAATGAAGTCGCAGGTCAAGGCCATTTCAGAGGTCAAAAAAACATCGGCAAAAGCATTTCAAGATATTGTAAATATAGGAAAATTAGAAAATTCGTCCCCAAATGATCACCCGAAAAATGACTTAAAAAAGGCAAGCAATGTACCACTTAAAGAAATGAGTGCCAGAGAAGTCAAACAACTGGCGGATAAAATTGTTAAAAATGAAATAAATCAGGAACAGGCGCATCGTCGGGATACATCGTGGAAAAAACATTTTAAAAGAGCATAATCTGGGATGAATGGTTGGAGCTCTTTAAAAAAAGAGCGGGTATCTTAGTGGCAATTGGACAGGGAGAGCCACAAGCTGACTGAAATAGTGATCCTATCGAGAAAGAATTGACAACATCCATACTTATGGCGATTTATAAATAAAACATAAATCGCCATAAAGCATTTGTTGTTTTATTTATGGCGTGATATAGTTTTTTTAAAAATGGCCATAACGTTATTTTTAAAATAAACGTGTCTGATAAATGGTCACATGAAGGGGATGAATCGAATGGATCAAATCATTGGAAGGAAAAATGAGCAATCACAGCTTTTAAAAATTTATGAATCAAATCAAGCCGAATTTTTAGCGATTTATGGTCGAAGGCGTGTGGGAAAAACGTTTTTGATCAGACATTTTTTTAAAGACAAAGGGGTCTATTTTGAATTGATGGGGCAGCATGACAGTGGATATCAAATTCAGCTTGATCATTTTTACACGGCTCTGGTCAAAACGTTTCAGCCGGATATTCCTGTAAAAAAGCCAGAAAGCTGGAAAGAAGCATTATCGATTTTAACCGTGTTTATCAAAAAATGCATGCATGACAAAAAAATAATTCTGTTTTTTGATGAACTTCCCTGGTTAGCAACAAGGCGATCAGGTTTACTTCAGGCGCTGGATTATGAATGGAATACAGAATGGAGTCAGATCGACACGCTCAAGTTAATTGTGTGTGGATCTGCATCGTCATGGATTTTAGACAAACTGATCAATGATAAAGGCGGCCTTCACAATCGAATCACTAAAACAATCCATCTAAAACCATTTTCACTAAAAGATACGGCTATATACCTTGAAAGTAAAGGTGTTACGCTGAAACCGATTCAGGTGTTAGAATTATATATGGTAATGGGCGGCATTCCATTTTACCTGAACCAGGTGGATCAGGGACAATCGTCAACGCAAATCATTAATTCACTTTGCTTTCAAGAAGAAGGATTATTGTTTAATGAGTTTCATCGCTTATTTCGATCTTTGTTTGATGAAGCCGATGTTCATCATAAAATCATTCGGGAAATTGTTAAAAAAGGGAACAATATTTCAAGACAGGCATTGTTACAATCAACAGGGCACACCAGCGGCGGTGGATTTAAGAAAAAACTGAATGAATTGGCACGCTCTGGTTTTATAAAGGAATTTGTCCCTTATGGTAAAAAAGAACGTGATTATGTGATTAAGATTGTCGATGAATATACCTTATTTTTTTTGCAATGGATTGAACCATTACAAACGGCATATCCTATTCTTCATACCAATTATTGGTTGAATGCATCAAGAGAACCCAAATATCGAATATGGTCTGGATTTGCTTTTGAATCCGTCTGCATGAAACATATTTCGCAGATCATCAAGTGCCTGAACCTCGACAGTCTGGCATCAGGCATTGGCCGATGGCAGTTTATTCCTCAAAAAGGCAGCAAGGAAGATGGGGCTCAAATTGATCTAATCATTGATCGTTTTGACAAGTGCATGAATGTGTGTGAAATTAAATTTTCAAATGAACAGTATCGTATCAATAAAAATGATGCTAAAAATTTAGCCAATAAACTAAAGGTTTTTGAATTAAAAACCCGCACACAAAAACAACTTTTTTTGACCCTGATTACGACCATGGGCATCAAAAAAAATATATGGTCTGAAGATCTGGTTGATTCAGAAGTCACACTATCGGATTTATTTATGTAATCCGGAATTCTAATTTTTTTTGCTGGAGTTTCCATGACCCAAAAAATATTTATTTCCCACACCACATCAGACGATCCCTTTGTCGCCCAACTCCGAAATGCCCTGGAAAAACAAGGATTGGAAATCTGGGTCGATTCCCAAAACCTTCGTGGTGGCGATACATTAAAGACAGAAATCGAATCTGCCATAAAAGATGCCTCAGCATTTATTGTGGTGATCAGTCCCAATTACTTTCGAAAAACTCCAAACCGAACTTACCAGTACTGGCCTTGCCCAAGCTTGCCACCACGACCATATGCAAATACATCCGGCTCTTGCGCCCTATCTCAAAACCAGTTTTTCATCCGAAATTTTTTCCATTGCACGAGAAAAATGGGCAATAGGGATGGAAACATTGATAGATTTTTTGTACAATCAAAAATTTAAAAATGACAAACTTTCAAAAGAATTAACAATTTTAGAATTGCCTAACTTGTTAGCTTTAATGGAATATACCAAACAAAGGGGAAAGGATGAAAAAATTGCTGACATCGCATGGGGAATTGAAGGTTTACTTCAATTTTTAGACCGGAAGCAAATTTTTCAACATGTTGTTGATATTCGAGAAAAATCTATAAAAGGTATAAAAATATGGAACCATACAAAATTTGTTATAGAAGCAAATCAAATTGAGCGTCTAATCGAAAAAGGATTTTTTGTTCGGGCAAAAAAAGTTTCACAAAATTTGTACAATAAATCACTGGCTGCTGGGGGAGGTGCTTATCCTGAAGCTGCGTATGATATTGCCATGGCAAACTCATTATATGGTCGTGTTTTGAAAATGATTGGAAATTTTGATGATGCCATTACTTATTTTGAATTAGCTATAAAAAAATTTAATGATGTATTGACAGAAGATGCTAAAAGGATGGCTTTTGTTTGCCTTTCAGAAAAAGTGGATTGTTTAAAAAATCTTGACTGTCTTGATAATGCAATTGTGGCTTATGAGGAAAGCAATGCTTATTTTAAAAAAGTTAATTACTTAATAAGAGGGGTAGCTTTGGGAGAAATCCAATTAGGAGATATATTATCTGGTAAAAAGCAATTTGAAAAAGCTTTGAAAATGTATGAATCCGCATTAAAATCATTTAAAAATCTGCATGAACCCTCTTCAGTTTCAAACTGTCTACATCAGATGGCCATATACCAGATTTTTTCTTTGAGCTAGAAATTCTTGCAAACATAATGTTCTCTTTGGTTTGAAGAAATAAATATAATTTTATGAACCAATTTATTTGGATATAGTAAAATCAATAATCTGCAACCTGGTTTCTACAAAAATAATACGATTTTGGGCACTAGCTGTGTAATTAGGGATAAGATTGTCAAAACATTGAATTCTGTTTTTAATAAAAGCAAAGGTTATAGTTCCCAAAGAGACCATGTTAAAGTGATCTCTGATGAACACACAAATGCCATCATTATTCTGGCCAGACCATATCAGATAAAATCATAACCAGAACATCCAAAACAAGCGTTGTCTGAATGAAATTGCTGAATGATCCAGTCTCCAACCAGTTGAGAATTAACACCATTTACTGGAAGATCTAACATTTGAGGAGAATATTGTATCCAACTGGGGAACGATTTATTTTTATCAGCACAATTTGATAAATGAGCGTTAGGTATAGGCGTACAATTTTCATCAACAGCAATATGCCAGATGCCTTCATACAAAAATTCATTAATTAATTAATACCTTTTAATAGTTTTTGCGATCTGTCAGAACATTCTGAAACAAATGAAAAATCACAATTCATGATTGCCCAGCCTTCTGCGGCTTTAAGAGCCCAATAAGTGTAGGCATTATCATGTGTCCAACGCCATCCATGATAGTTTCCATCACTCTTTTTACCACCACATATAAGTCCATCCTGTGTGTTTTGACATCCCATCAAGTATTGAGCCCCTTTTTTCATGGAATTATATCTGGAAGCCTGATACCCTAATTGATAAAAAGCGATCATAACTTCTGCTGTTTGAGTGGGTGATTTTGATAAAGCGAATTCATTCGATAGATCAATATCTCCAGGGTCTGCATAATGATACTGGTTAAACCAGGCACCATCGTCGTCCTGTACTTTTACTAAATAGTCTGCGGCCAATTGAGCCATTTCACGATACAAATTTTCGTTTAAAACATCAGCGGCGATTTTTAGTCCAAGTATTGCCATTGCCATTTCTCTTGGAACGACCCAGGTTGGCAAGCCAAGAACATTATTGATGGCACCATATGCAGGATCGTTAGAGATATCATGTTGACATTTTAAGATGTAGTTTGCTTCTAATTGAATTTTTTCTTCTTTGGTCTGTGCGATTGAAATGCTAACAGTCATAAAAATATAAATACAAATCAGACATAAAATAGACCTGCCACAAAGAAATTTAATGTCATATGTATTATTTTTCACTATCTTGTTTTTCTCCTTATCTTGCTGGAAAATTGTTTTTAATTTGAAAAACACTATTTTTCTGAATTTATCCATCCTTGATTAATATCAATAGTTTTACCTTTGGGTAATTTCCCTTGACCAAATGTAATATTTCATGCCGGGGATATGTCTAAAAATAGTGGAATTGAATGATCATCTTTAGCTTTACTGAATAATAGTGAAAGACCTTCACTATTAATATCTATCTGATCTTTTTTGATCCATACAACGCCAGTATATTCAACTGGATAAGAATATAACTATTTATTTTTATGGACAGCTTCTTTGTCTGATGTCCATTATTCTGGTCTTGGTTTCACATAAGCCGGGCCCACTATTTTACCATTCGGGAGTTGGGTTAATTGTTTTGAATCTTTACTTGTTGCAATTTCTTGAGAGCTTATCACAATATAGAGTTGAAATAATCGTTTTGGCGATCTATCATCTGAAGTTCCTGGCCATAGATTGACGATTCCTTCAACTGCTTTGTTGATAAACATGCTACCTTCCTGATTATAATAATAATCCCTGTCTTTTAAGAATGCAGACGCATATCCTTCTGAGTTAATTTTAACATAAATATAACTCTTACCACTTGTTATATTACATGGACTGTCATAGGTGCATTGATCTATTGGCAAATAGTCACCATCAGTAGTTTTAATTAGCGCTTGCTCATAAGATATCGACTCATTAGAAATGTTTTTTGGGGTAAAAAACTGAGAAAAGACAAAAAAAGAAGTAAAAGCAATGAATAATATTAATAAACCAATTTTGGGAGGGCTTGAATTAAATTCTTTTGAAAATCCTAATGCTCTTTGGGGGCTTGACTTAATTCTTGCTAAAAAGCCTATTTCATTTTTACCTTCAAAAAAAATATCATTCAAATATTTTAATTCATCTTCATTGACTAATACTATTAATTTATTTGGGTTGTTTCTTATTGCTTTATTTAAATCGTATACATTTACAATCGTTGTATCTTTAATCAATTCAGTCATATTTACCGCAAAATTACCTGCCGGACATATAAAAATATTATCCTGAGAATCAGATAAAAAAGCTTTTAGCTTCTCCTTAAATTGTTCTTCATCAACAGGTTGCAACCCACTCTTTCCCACTTCACCTGTTGCCCAAATATCTTTTGTGAATTGTTGAAACTCTTCTTTTAAAATCCGATATTTGTTAATATATGAAAGATACCACGCAAGATCTAATGAGCAACCAAAGTATCGTGATTTCGTATGATCTGTTTTTTCATATATTTCTTTATTTTTTTTAGGTTTAAAAAAAGGGTCTTTAGGAACAAACTTTAAAACATTTTTGTTTGACATGGTATTCGGAGAAGCTTCTTCATACCCATCAGGTTGCATATCTTTATCAAACACAGCAAACCTGCCACAACCAATAAATTGAAAAGATTCATCGTCTTTTTGAATTGCATTAGGATAAGCAAAATGATTCATATCTAAATATCCTTAAATAAAACATGTAATGCCCATTTTACATTCGTAAAATCAAATTGTAACACGTCCTTTTCAAACGACTTTTTACCAGACATTTTAGTGCCCAGTTTAACAGTAGAAAATATTTCTTTTGTCTCAGGGTCTACAAATTGAACCCAGAATTCACTTGGAGATTGGGTATTCGCAGACCATGAAATTTCGATCATTTTTGAATTCCAATTGCAGCGTATGCTAAATTCTCCACCTTTGAGACTATACGTTTGTTTTTGCTCTGGTATAGCGTGTGATGAGGGTTTTTCTCCTGCCCACATAGGCTTCCAGGTTGGAGAGATCCATTGGACAATATCCTTTGTGCCTTCTTTTAACTTATCTATATTGAGTAGTTTAGCAATTTTTTCATGAAACTGTTTAACCCCACCGACTTTACTATGCAACTTCCATCGAATATCATCAATAGGCATACTGTCAATATAATTTTCATTTAGCTCTTGTTCAAGCCATTTAACTGCTATTTGTTTGTTTTGTTCAGACACATTCGCCTCCTTTTTGTTTATTCATTTTTGTTAACCCATTTTTTAATCTGGCTTTTGCATTATTAACATCTTTCATCGTTATATCTTCAAAAAATTCTAATAGATAATTTAATATAATTATTGGTTTTAAAGGGATATTCGGATACGTGAATTTTAATTCCAGTATTTTAATTACAATTTCATCATGCTGAAAAAATGCCAGAATTTCTTCCTGGGTTTCTTTTGCGATTAAAAAATCTACGATTGAATACATACCAGAAATTTCTTTTTGAAATTTTGGGTTAATATAATTAATTGATATATTACCCAATGTATCAGAAGATATTTGATCAGTTAATTCCAGGTGTGTGTTTTTTTCAATATCACGCTCTAAGTGACTTGTTAAGCTTCTGATAATATTAATGATACATGTGATTAGCGTTACTTCGGGCCCAGGTCTTTTTCTTTTCCCCTCCAGAAGCTTTGTAAATGCATCGTGAATTAAATCGTCTGATGATGGTGCACCTGGTATTTTTTTTAGTCGCTCATTAAATATAATATAAACAAGATACCTGATTTTATCATATTCATCAGTTGTCATTTCACTTAATTCAGCATGCACTTGTTGGATTGAATTTAAAACCATTTAAAACTCCTTTCGATGTTTTGTATACACCGGGTCAATCGAAAGATTACTAAAATAGCCTTTGATTCTTAAATACCCAATGAATGTTGTTTTTTAGCATGAAAAGAAAAAAAATTATTTATTTTCCAAAAAATTAGTTTGTAATGGGTAAATATAAACATAAACAAAAAACAATTGAAAATAAACCGCTGATAGTCATGCCCAAATGTATTTTCAAAAAAATTTAAAAATTTTTTTTTCAATAAAGAAAATTTCAATTTTTGGGTATATATCATAAAAAAGAAAATTATAATATTTTTTAAAGTGAAAAAAAAATTTTATTACATCCAAATTAAATGATTTTTTTGGGTATTAGATAAATGAAGATGAAAAAATTTAAATAAAATAACTTTATACTGTCATAAGGAGGGAAAGAATGAAATTTTCGAAAAAAGGAATATGTATTGGGATAATATCCATATTATCCCTGATCAGCCTTGCAATTGTTATTGTCAATTTTTCACATGAAAAAAGCCCTGGCATCAATGATAATGCATTGGTCGATATTGATGGGAAGCAACATATTTTAAAAGAGTCCTTTATAAAAGAGGCCTGTCGTCGTGGTGGAAATACTCATGGGCGTTTTGATGATACTTTGGAAAAAGAAAAACTATTGAATCATATGATTCAATATGAAATTCTTGCCTTACAGGCTAAAAAAGAAGGCTATGATAAAGATCCTGAAATAGTGGATACGTTAAAAAAATTGATGGTAAAAAAATACTGGCAGAAAATAATTTCAAAGGCGTTTGATCAAATAGAAATAAGTGACACTGATGTCAGGCAATATTATGAAAAAAACCTTCAAAAATACAGTGTTCCTCAAATGAGAAGCGCTTCAATTATTTATTTTAGACAAAAAGCAAATGCGTCAGAAAATGAAATGAATAAACTGCATAAAAAAGCGCGTGCGGTTATTGAAGAATTAGCAAAATCAAATACACAGGAACTGTTTCGTCAACTGGCGAGAATAAATTCTGATGAAATATCGAACAGGCGTCAGGGCGGTGATATGGGATGGATCGCTAAAGGATCGAATCATTATAAATGGAATTCTGAGATAATTGATACTGTATTTTCTTTAAAAAGTGTTGGTGAGATCAGTTCAGTTATTCAAACTCAAAAAGGGCTTTATATCGTTCGGTTGACAGGAATAAAAGAAAAAAATGTTCAACCTTTGGATCAGGTGGCAAAAAATATTGAACAATTGTTGATGGAGCAGAAAAAAAGAGAAACAGAGAATCATTTGCTTGAAACCATTAAAAATGACTACTTGATCAGTATCAATGATCAACTGTTAAAAAGCATAAAACTCAAATCAGAAAAGTCTTCCAATAGACCTCCTGAATTTCCATTAAGTTTACAATCATCAAATAAAAAAGAGAGTGTATTATGATGAATAAATTGTATATCTTTATTGCCTCATTTATTGCTTGTTTTTTGATGTTTATCCCTGGTGTTATGGGGGAATCTCAAAAATTGAATCTTCAGGCTGGCTGGAATCTCATTTCATATCCTGTTTATCCGAAAGATCCTTCGGTAAAATCAGTTTTTAATAAATTGATGAATGATGATATTTTTGCAGTATGGACTTATGATGCCAATTCAAAATCCTGGATCAATTCAAAAAGATATTACGTTAATTGGCGATCGAAGCAGTAAAGATGATGTCTTATTAGGCCCCTTAGATATTAAAGGCGAATACAGAGAAACGCTCAGAAATGTTTTAAAAGAACCCATATACATTA
>Ga0272440_1002568_pt1 | contig 14072 bp, 4 predicted proteins | sample SSMMMBAug17_FD_192440 | JGI IMG/M metagenome (GOLD analysis project Ga0272440, IMG submission 192440) | Marine sediment archaeal communities from Little Sippewissett salt marsh, Falmouth, MA, United States - SSM-MMB-Aug17 | ecosystem: Environmental > Aquatic > Marine > Wetlands > Sediment ...
GGGATTTTAGTTTTCAAGGCACACCCGAAGGAAGGCAATGGCTTGCTGTGCCTTTGACGCGGGGGAAAGTGGTGATTTATGATTTGGGGGTGGTGTTTGGTTAATATCGGCTAAAGCCCAACGCTGAATGGAAAAAGGACGCTAAAGCGCCCTCAAGTTACATAGTACAGCAAGGCAGAAATAATGCCCCGGTTTTAGTTATAAAAATCCATCACTGAAAAATTTCGGCAAAGCCGCGACCGCCTGGGGTTGAGCAGTCAGGGAACTTATTTCAGAAAACCTCAATAAAACATCCGCCAGAAATATCTCCCATCTCCTGAAACCCCTGCATAGGCGCCGGCGGCGCTGAATCCGATATGTCACCCCACTGATCTGCCGAACGTTTTCGCATGTCAACCTGTGCAGAAACAGAAAATCTCAGCCATACATTGGGATACTTTGCTTCCACCCAGTAACCTTGATCAGGTTCGATGATCCCTTTTGTATCGTTTTCTTCATACGAACCATTATTCCATCGCCAAATTCGTGTATTTACATAGGGGTTATCGCTTCTTAACTGAGCAATGGTTCTTCCTTTCGCAATAATTTCGAAATTGTCATTATAAACGATTACAATCAATTGCCCCCAGTTATAGCTCATTTTTGTTGGACTGCCGATCATATTCCAACCATTTTGATTGGTTTCACTATAGGTCAGGGGGATATCGATATCTTCTGTTGTTGTTACATGAACACCATTGGAAGGGATCTCCATGCCATTTCTTGATAATATCCAAAATGCCATTCCTGGTAATAACAGCATGGAATCATTGTATTGAACATATTGGTTGACAGTGGGATCAAATCTTCCAATTTTGAAATATCGTGTATCATAACCCGCATGCAGGGCATCTTTTAAAGCGACTGATGCAGCGGCATTTTCCAGCCATATGGGAATACTGATCATTTGATAATCCTCTTGATCCAGACCGGGTGATATATTGATGGATTCATTTTGTGTGGATCTGCCAATTGTAAAACGATGTATATCGCTATACACCAGGGTTTTACTTCCAGTATCACTGTTGGCAACATCCCAGACATATTGCATACCAGGGACAAGATCGTCTCTGTAGTATTGTGTGAGATATTGTTGGGGATCGTTTATGCAGTTTTCGGCAAAAATTCCTTTACAGGTATGCGGTCGATCTGCGCGATGTATGAGCCATTCTGTCTCATAATGCGGATCATTTTCTGGATCACTGAATGGCATCAACTCAAAATAAATGCTTGGGGAGCCAACAATATCCCAATTTTGTGGATAGGTTACAACTGGCTTCAATGGCGCTTCATTAAGACGAAAGATTGCATGTAATGTCTGATCCTCAGTGATTGTGAACGATAGCATTTCTTCTGATGAAATGGTCTGGTTATTATTATCAGTCCATTTGACAAAATTAAAATGAGATTTTGGTGATGCCAGAAGCTGGATATATTCCGCACTTTCAAATTCCTTGCGGCATAGTTGTGGACAGATTAATTCATCACCACTGACATTCCCGCCATCTTCAGGAGAAACATCAATATTTAATGTATACTTTTTAATACTTTTTTCCAGTATCAGTGTTGCGGGTGTCATTTCTTTGTTCAATGTTTCATTATCAACGAGATAGGTCAGGCTGGCTGAGATTGTAACGATATCTCCAATATATGTGGGTACACTTAATACGTAATTAAATAAAATGGGACTTTTCAATGGGTATGACCAGGCAAAATATAAGGTATGATTTTTGTACGAAACCTCACATTGATCATCAGACTTTTCTTTGAAAATCAATTGGTCTGGTACTTGGACATTTAAAGTAATTGCGCGAACATTTGCTGGAAAAGAAATCACATTTTGCACTGATAGAAGTTCACCGGGGACAAAACTGCCCGCATTCTGAAATCCTAAAACATCAGGCCCGCTGTAACGAAGCACAGTGCCATTATTGCCAACCGCATAGACGTTATTTTCTGATGATCCCCAGACATCATTCAGTGTATTATCATTGTTTGAAGACATCTGGTAAAATGTAAGCCCTTCTGCGGATGCATCGGATCTCAAAATTGTGCCATTATCGCCAACCACATATAAAACATTGTTTTTGCCAAATACGCCATTTAGATCTGTTGTCATGTTTATTTGCGATGTTGTCCAGATATTTTTATGCGCGTAAAGTATGTTTCCTTCATCACCCACAAATACAGGATGAATGACAGAAGTGCCATGGATGTCTGACAGCAATGGCATGATTGGAACAGACAATGGTGTCCAATCACCTTTTGTATATTCATAAACTGATGATTCACTGATTATATAAATTGACTGATCATACCCACCCAGTATGACTGGCATGCCCCCTGATATTATTGTACTTTGTGTTAACCATTCATCACCTGTTTTTTTCAGGAGCATTCCATAATCTCCAGCAGCAAAGATGGCGTCTTCATTTCCCCAAATGCCTGTCAGGGATGATGACAATTGAAGATGTTCTGGAACCCATTGATTATTCTCATAGGACAATAGTGTGCCTTCATCCCCAACAACAAAAAGCTTTTCTTGATCTCCCCATATCGCATTTAAATACCCATATGTTTGCGTATACTGTGTTTCCCAGGAATTACCATTAAAATGGATAATATGGCTGTCGCTTAATACAAAAATATCGTTTTCTGATCTTCCCCAGATCTGTTTTAAATCTTGTTTTGTGGTGATCGTGTCTATTTGTTTCCAGGTATCATCATTGTCGTAAAGTACAATGTGTTTTTCACAGGCAGCCCAATAAGGATCATCAACAGATACGATGACATCGCGCTGACCAAGAATGGCAGTATCATCACCGACCACAATATTAAATCTAACTTGATTTTCACCCTTTGAAATCAAGACCTGGTCAGGAATCATGATCAGATCATTCGAAGAAACCAGATGAATGGATGTATCTTGATCGACTGCTTCTGGAAGTTTTATCTGTCCTACATCAGTTATAATGGCATTTCCTTCATGAAGCGTTTCAGGCAAAACAAGTTCCAGGATGTTTTCATAATTTGCATTCAGCTGCACATTGTCCAAGACAAAAAGCATGGGACTGACAGTTGATTCTGGGTAATCCAATTCAAAAGAAACCTTAATGGACTGGCACTCATAGGCTGAAACATCCATTGTATGGGTTTGCCATCCGGTATCCAACATCTCTTTGCTTGATGATGTACTGAGAATTGTATGAATTTCTGAAGGGGTATCATCATTCTCCAATGTAATTGAGACACTGAACGTTCGATCTTTTATTGCACTTGACGACATTTGCCATCCCATACGATAATCAAATGAAGCAGTACCGCCGCCAGCAGGAATATAAACCACCTGGCTGAGTGCTACTGTTCCCTGACCTTCTATACCTGCATGAACAGCCACATAGTCTCTATCAGAGGGTGTAATATGGAAAAATTGTTCGAATTCTGGCTCTGTCCATGTTTTTGATTGTACCACATCAAAAAAACGTGATGTTGACAGATCTTGAATATCCCAAGGGTAAAAATCCGCCTCATCAAAATTGCCATTCTCCCATAGTGAGGAAATGTCTGATTTTGGGGCTGTTGTGGCAGATAGGGATACAAAGTCACTGTAAACAGTATTGGTGTTCTCTGCATGGGGGGCGCGTATTTTTCGTATTTTAATATAGCAGGTGGTTTCAGGAAATAATCCACGAATTCTGGCAGTTGAACCAGATATGGGGCCAATTTGGGTAAAATTGTCATCTGGATCATCTGAATAGAAGACTTCAAAAGAGTGAATGGTGTCTGGTTTCCAGTTCAAAGTAATCACATAGGCTGTCCAGGTCAGGGAAAGAGATTCAGGCATTGTGGTTTGATTGTCATTCCAATTGCTTTGAATCTTATTCATAAAAGAAGTAACAGAATCATTGGTTGAATAAAGTGCATTGTAATGAAAATTACTCTCATTTTCATTTATTAAGTCAAGGTCTGTAATTTCAATTGGAATACTTCCACAGAATCGGTTGCTGTTTAATTGTATGGATTGTAAGTATTCCATATTGCCAATTGAGGATGGAATACTACCTTCCAGCTTATTATGTTCCAGATTTAAAAATTTTAATTTGGCGAGAGTGCCCCATTCTTCAGGTAAACTTCCTGAAATCTGATTATAACTCAAATTAATGTTTGCGAGTTTGCCAAGCTTGCCAATTGCACCTGGAAGTTCACCTGTCAGAACATTTCCATGCAAATCAAGGTCATTCAGATAGGTCAAGTTGGAAAGTGTAATGGGTAAAGCACCGGATAATCCATTATTTGACAAATCTATCTTTTCTATATGGGTATGATCAGTATCACAGGTAATGCCATACCAATTGCACTCAGTCCCCCATTTTTCAGTCCAGTTATCATTCATTGACCACTGATACCCATTTGTTTGATAAAAAAGCAAAAGGAGTGCTTCTCTTTCAGAATAAGGAATTAATGGGTCACTGCTGACATTGATTGAAAAACGTGTTGAGGATGTCAGACCTTCAGGCGTTGTTACTGTAACAACAATAGTGGTTTCTCCTGATTTATTCTGCTCTGGTGTAATGTGTAATTCTCGAAGCGATCCCATGCCAAATATTTCCAGTTGGTTTGAAGGGATAAGATCGTTGTTGGCAGAAATCGCTTTAACATTTAGGCGTTCAGGAGGAACCATCGTGCTTTCTACAGTAAACGTCACTTTTATAGGAATATTCACGTTTGTTTGTTGATCCAAAATATTTGATATTGTGGGCACCTGGGTGGAAAAGCGAAGAATGGTCCCATTGTAACCCACAGCAAATAAGCCTGAACCGCCCCAGATGCCCTTCAAGTAGTTTTGAGTTCCTGAATAAATATTCTGCCATGAACTGCCATCATAAAAGAGTGTCGTCCCCTGGTCACCAACAGCAAACATACTGTTTTCAGTACTTCCCCACATATCCATCAAATGTGTATCAAAGTCAGTGATCATAGGTGTCCATGATGCGCCATTATAACGAAGAATGACCCCATTGATTCCCGCTGCAAACACATTTGTTTCGGAAAAACCCCACACACAAAATAAATCTTCCTCAGTATTCGATTCCATTTCTGACCAGGTCGCACCATTGAAATGATAAATCGTTCCATATTGCCCAACGACAAAAATATCGTTTTCACTTGACCCCCAAATCGCTCTTAAATCATTATTTGTAGAAAGACCTATAGATTCCCATGTGCCATTTATTCGTTTAATAATAGTGCCATAGGCGCCGACCGCATAATAAACATTATCTATTCCCCAAATGCCCCATAAAAAAGAGTTTACAACTGATGATTGTGGTTCCCATTGATTTCCATTGTATTGAAGAATGATTCCTTCAGCGCCAACAGCAACGATATTGTTGTCAGAAAAACCAAAAACGCTGTTAAGGTTTTGGGTCGTATTGCTTTCCATCTCAATCCATTCAGATCCATCACTAACAAGAATAATGCCTGCCTCGCCTACAACATACTGTTTTGATGATGCCAATCCCCAGACATCATTCAGCCAATTATGTGTTGATGTTTCCATTATGTTCCAGATATCTTCAGGGTCTTTTGTTGTCACTGAAATTGCCTTTGAAAAAGAACTGATGAGTTTATTTTTATTATGAATATTTGGAAGAGTAATGCTGCGGATACTACATTCATAATTTGAACCGGGCAAAACGCCCCAGAGTTCATATGCTGAAAGGGATTTGTTGTTTATTGTTTTGCACTTATCAAATCCATTATTTTTGAAACAGCATATTTCATAGCCGCCATCAGCAGTATAAGCCACAGGTTCCCATGAAAATTGAATCATATTATTTGTGGCTGTTATTGCTTTCAAATTCGTGGGTGGAAGTGTTTGGAATGTGCTCCAATCATTTTCAATCTGTTTTTCAGACATAAAATCTGCGACATCATCATTGGGCGCTGTTAACATGTTATAACGAAAATCGCTCTGATTTGAATTGAGTGCATTTAGTGATTGAAAATATTCAGGCATATTGCCATTAAACTGGTTGCTTGCAATGGATATCTTTTGTAATTGTAATGATGACAGGCTTTCAGGAATTGAACCAGTGAAATTGTTCTGAGATATATCCAACATAACGAGATGGTATAAGTAGGCAATACTGTTAGAAAATATTCCTGAGAATTGATTATTGCTGATATCAATCTCAACGATATTGGCCAATTTTGTTATTTGTGAAGATTGAGAGAGTATTGTTCCCTGTAATTGATTATTTCCTAAATACAATTTTTCCATGTGTTCAATCCAAAATAGTGTTTCAGGGATCTCACCTGACAAATGGTTATTTTCCAAATGTAATTCTTTTAAATTTTGTAATAAATACAAATTTTCAGGAATTGAATCATACAAATAATTATTGCTTAAATTCAATCCTTGTAAATCAACTATATTGGACAGGTCCACTGGAATGATTCCAGAAAGACGATTATTTTGCAAATTGATTTCAATGACTTGCTGATATTGATCACAGAGAATCCCTTCCCATTCACATTCATGTTTGACTGTGTTCCAATTGGTATTATTATTCCAACCTGTGCCGCCTGTTTGTTCATATAGGTGAATCAGCGCATCTCTTTGATTACCAACGATAAAATCAAAACTGGTCTGGTTTGTTAAGAGTCCGCTGTCATAAATTTCAAGTGTGATTGTAACCTGGCCGCGATTTTCAGTCGCTTGAATGGTAAAATAGTGACGTTCATGAACCTGATCTGATGGAATGGCTTTCGTATATGAAGGCAATCGACTGCTCAATTGAATATTCTCAGGCGGTACAATTTCGTGATTACTGGATCGTGCAATGACCATCACATCACCGCCATCAGTATTATCAATTAAATATTCAATTGAATCAGATTGTTTTCCCGGCAATGTGCTTCGGGGAAAAATACTGGAAATTTTGGGCGCATACGCATCTGCGACAGAAAAATAACCCACAGTATCTGATAATGACGCCTCCTTGTTAATAATTCTGAGTTGACAATTGGGTGATGCAGGGCGTGAAACAATCCAATTATGAGGACTTTTAGAAATATTCGTTATAATCGGTTCATATTCCACTCCGCCATCACGTGATATCTCTAGATTAACTGTGCGTGTGTATGAATCAGTATCCCATGTAATTTTGACTAAAGAGCCGATTTCGTATTTAATACCAGAACTGGGAACTTGAATAAATGATGATTCATCGTTTCCATCACGAACAGCGCGAAAATAAAAGGACTCACTGGCTGATGACAGGGCCTTCGCTTTTTCTGTGTCAATGGTAACAATTGTGAGACTATTTCCATCACTATTTGTGCTGGATGTCCAATATGTTCCATTGGGTCCAGAAGGAAAAAACAGTGCGTTACTATTTGAATCCATTTTATCGAACAGATTTTTTAATTCCTCAAAAGTGGGTAAACGCCAGTTCGTAAGTGATGTCACTGATAAATTGGCACAATTGGATTTGGCTTTATCCCAGGTCACTGTTTCAGGCGAAAGTGCCTGATACCACATCAGGCCAGTACTGGTATCTGTTATTGTATTGTTCGGATTGATAAATAATGGGGGAAGGCTATCAGCCTGCAATGTCTGTATGCTTCCCATTAAACAGATCATACATAAAATATAAATTGCTTTCTTCATATGGGTTGTCCTAGGCTATGGAAGTACCGGAAAAGCCGGCAATTCCGTGGCAATTTCATGTTTTTGTTCTATGATATTGATAATGTTGTGATTCGTATCATCTTGAAAATCCTGGATATCATTTGAAAACTCTGAAAGCGGTGGTTGAAGCGCATCAGACGTGACATTCATTTGTTTTGCCAATGTTTTTTTGGCATCTGCTTTAGAAATGCGAATGGTTTGTTTTTTTTCAGATTTTGATTCTTGTACTTTGGTTTCGGTTTGTGTCATTGCTTTTTTGTCAAGCATGAACTCATTTTTTAAGCCATCCATTTCTTCAATGGGTAAGGGAACCGGTGATGATGGTGATTCTCCAAGAGCAATGCGTGATTTTTCATTGGAATGAAGGATTACAGGCGGCAAATCAGGCATGTCCAGACCAATCAGTGCCAGCTCTGTATTTTCAAAGGCAGCAACTTGTGTCAGTTCTGGTTGTACTTCTATCATAAAATCAGATCCCCGAACACCAATCAATGCACTGACTGTCTTGACTCGAAAGCGTTTATTTTTATAAGATTTAAGCTTTTGCACAGAAAAACGCGCCTTGCCTGAAGTCATATGAATAAATGCATTTCTTGTGTGTTTTTTCGGGGAATACATCATTTGGTTTAATTGAATGCGGGAGGATGCCCCCTGAGAAATTTGACTGCCATCATTCAGGCGAATCACGACACTTGCAGACCTTCCAGTCAGAATCGCATCTCCGCGATAGACGTTCATATCTTGTAATACATGATAGCCTGATGTTTCATTCAAGTGAACAATAACAACAGTTCCTGAAACACGAGCCACCTTTCCAATAAACAGGCCGACACCTGGTTGATAGTCGTTATCGTAAATTTCTATAGATGAAATGGTTTCATCAGCCCATACGATACAATTACTTATAATACAGGCCATGATAACAAGTCCTATGAATTGCTTTATCATCATATCATTTCTCCAAATGGATTACTGCCGCACTGTTAAAAATACAGTGAGCAAATTTTTTCGATAGTCATAGACATGAATGTTTGAATCATTTTTAGCCCATTGATAATTCATTTCTACATGAAAACCTTTATATTTAAGAGGAACTTCAATACCCAACTGTGCTTGATATTGCTTATCTTCTCTTTTAATCAGATGGATTGTATCCTGATGTTCATGATTTCGAAAACCACATCGTCCAAATAATTTCAGCGTACATTTCGGATGTGCAAACACGTTTAAATAGAGTTGCGCATTTGAGTTTTCATAGTTATGATTTCGATGCGCACTTGAAATTTTATCTGATGAAAATCGGGTCTGTAATTGATATAAATCCGGGTCAAACATAAAGGAAACCCCCAACCCAATGCCATGCCGATTGGCATCCCGATTCTCATCCTGAAAATGATTGTCCATTGTATAAGCATAATAAATATGCGGCACAATGACATTTTCCACATTTAAACTGAGACATGTGCGTAATTGGGTACGCTGTAAAAATCGATTACTATTCAACCAGAAATATGAAGGCATCAATGAAGTATTCCATTGATAGGTATCATTTTGAGTGGTCGCATAAAAAATTAGATTACTATTGATTAAATTGGCGTCACTGGTATCCAAATGTGTCGATTGATAATGTCCATATCCCACGCCCATTTTAAATTCCGCTTCATTAATGAGATGATATCTGCCAAAGAGAAGCAGCGTATTCAATGCATCATCAGAATCAACATCCGCATCAGGGGAGAACAGCGACACATTGTCATCATATCCGAAACCAAGTTTGAAGTATAAATCATAAGGTTTGAATTGTAAGCGTCCCATTTCAACTGCTTGAAGCCATTTTGATGCCTGTCTGCGCAAGCTTTTGTTTAAAGCATGCATTTTCACCTGATTTAAATAATTGTGCGCAAGGGTCCAGTCATGTTGATGATAAAAACAGATACCTGCATAAAAAAAGCCTGCATCTTTAAGTGAGGGCGTGGTTTCTGCCGCATGCAATAGATGCGGGATGGCAAGCTCAAATTCATTTAAATAAAAAAAAGCAATCCCTGCCCGAAAGTGCGCGATAACAGTTTGTTCGGCATCAGTGTCTTGATCAATGGCAATTTCATATAATTTTGCAGCCTGTTTGTAGCTTTTTTGATAAAAATGTGCGGAAGCAATATCAAAAGCCAGGCCTGGAATTTCTGGTGAGAGCTGCCAGGCAAGGGCAAAGCGATTTTGTGCCACTTCGTATTTTTTTTCATCCAGCTCGGTTTTTCCCAAATAATATAAATAAAGCGGATTTTCTGAAGAATACATCAACGCTTTTTCAAAATTTTGGCGCGCTGTCTCTGTATCACCTTCCTGAAGTGCAAATACACCCAGATCAAAATAAATTTGATCATTTGACGCCATCGCAATTGATGTATGATGGATCATAATGATCATGAATAAATGCATTGATATTTTTCTCATGGTTGATTCTCCAATTATCGCGGGGATTGAAATTATATGTTGGCTTTTCTTTTTGAACGTATTGGTTTTATTCTACCTTGAATAATTTTGTATAGACTTTAAGATAAAGATTTTGGACTGCGTTGGCGCTTCGTCGATGTACTATAGTACTATCTCCTTGCGCCGCCTTGCCAAAATCATTATCTTAAAGTCTATAGTTACCTTTTATGTTCGTTCCCAGGAAACGAACAAAAATAATGATTGATTTGTTTTGTCAGGTGATTTCCGAATATAAAATCGTTTTTGGAAATTACCTTATGCTTTAAGATGTGAAGTTTATTGAGCAAGATTTGTGCCATTGGCTAAAAGGGAGTTCTCGTTTTACAAGGAATCGGTTTGACAATTTTTTGAAAATACCTTATATGCCAATGCAATGGCATCCGGGCGCATTCCCAAAAAGTTGGACTTTTGATTTGTACAAATACCAATAACAAACCTATATACGAGAGCGAACTGTAGGGGCAAACCTTGTGTTTGCCCTCAAACAAAAACTAAAAATGAACCTATGTCCGAGGGAGAACATATGGATTTCACTATAGAACATAGGTTTGATATCGGTATTTGTCTGAGGGCAAACACAAGGTTTGCCCCTACATCGAACTATATTCGTGAATGTGCGTTTGGCATCATTCGTCAGGCAAGCCCAAAAACGCCTGCCTGACAAAAAAAACATGTTACGTTCAGTTACCACTCACTCTTGAAAAGTAAGGTATATAAGTTTCATTATAAGGAACTGTATCCGGTAGTACAGGTAACCCCTCTTCAAGTTCAAAAAAACCACTCCAGGCCTGAATAAATTTCAACAAGGCTGTCCAGGCATATAATTCTTGTGCGCCTTCTTCAGGGCCAGTGTCAATGGCATAAGCATTGCTGAAACCTTCATATTTAGAACTATCAATACTCTGCTCTATAGGTAACGCATCGCCATTGGCATCACGAAAGGTTGGAAGAAGTGGCATAAACGCTGCATAAGCATCATCATCACCCAGAGTATAAAACATCTGAAGTAAATACAGGTCTACAACAGCACGATGCACAACTTTGCTCTTACTATCCCAGATACTATTATCTTCTAAAGGATTCGAAGATAATGTCTGAATCGTAGGTGAAATACACATAGGATCTGCAGGATTATAGAATGAAACCTGGTTTACACGTTGACCAAGATCAGCTTCCGAATCATAAGCATACTTGATACCTGAAAAGTGAAGATAATATTCAGGTGTCAGTAAAGAATGCGACTGTAATTTTACAGCCACTGAAAGTTCACACAGTTTTCGAATATCAGCCGCATTTAAGTATACAGAATATAAGGGGTATCCAGGTGGAATGCCTTCAGTGGTTGCTGCTTTCAAGGACAGGCCTAAAGGCAATACATTGAAAATATCTGAAAATGTTATTTTACCAGTTTTTCCAGGTTTTAACGTATCCCGCAGAGTGCCATTGGCGATCATACTGAGCATATATGGTGTTTGACCTGACATCTGTGCCAACTGATTGGCTACCGCTCTGGCAGCATCTGTACACAGATTACCCAACCCGGATTCACCTGCACCGGATTCTTGATATTTGATTTCAAAATTCTTGAGCAGGGCAACAGGTGTATCCACTTCAATTCCTAAACTTTCGCTGATATTCCCTGAAATTACAGCATCGACCTGATCAATGGCACTTTGAATATCCGCATAACCCTGAATTGAATCATCGATCGGTATCAATGTAAATTCATGATTTTCAATCGCTTTTGTTTCCAGATTATACTCAATATCCATACGACTCATATATTGTCCAAATGATCCAGGCGAAAAGATGAGGGTGTCATTAACCTCAAACGCTTCATGTGTTGCAGTATGCGCATGACCAGAGGCGATAATATCAATACCATCCACAGCATTGGCAATATCCTTATCATCCCCTTCACCATTTTCTTCAACACCGCCATGTGATAACAATATTATGATATCACAGTAACCTTCACCGGTTTTGAGTGCATTTACTTTATCTTGAAGACCTTGGAATTCATCATCAAATGGAGTAAATGTGACTGGATAAGCGGCAGGTGCATAAGCATCTGCTTGCTTTCCCATCCATCCAAGTATACCCACTTTCAATCCATTTGGAAGTGTTTTAATGAGATTTGCTCTGATCACTTCATTTTGTTCAAAAGGTATCAGTGCATTTCCTGATGGAATTTTTGTGTTTGAAGCCACAATTGGAACTGTAAAAGGCATGGCTGCATTGTTGATGCCATTATTAATCAGCATTGCCAGTCCCGCAGGGCCCCAGTCAAATTCATGATTTCCTAAAGTAATGGCATCATAGCCTAATGCTTGAAAATAAATAAAAGGCACAGGGGCAGATGCTGCCATATCATACATGGTTCCCATAAAATAATCACCAGAATCCACGATAAGCATAGGAACATTATTAATCAGGCGATTGATTTTCATCTCAACAATTTTTCCAGCGAGTCTTGCCATTCCACCTGTAACACCATCATTATCTGTGGTATTCAGGGGGGTGAAGTCCAAAAATGGACCATAACCACTGGCATGATTATGGATATCTGAGGTTTGAAGAATGGTTAATCTCAATAAATTGTTATCGTATTTGTATGTATTTACTCTCGGGATGTAGGCCAATGCATCATCATTGTATGGCGACATTGAAGGAATCACTGGTAAACCTTCTTCATGCACAAAGTTTTCATTTCCCTGCCAGGCTTGCATATATTTCAGCAAAGCAGTCCATGCATTAATTTCTTGAGCGCCTGCATCAGCACCAATATCAATGGCGTAGGCATTACTGAAAGCATCATATTGATTTGTATCAACACTTTGTCCAATCGGCATCGGGTCGCCATTTTTATCCCTGAACACTGGAAGCAGGTCTTCAAAATCTTCGTATGTGGGGTCTACGCTTAAAGTATAGAACATTTGAAGCAAATACAAATCCACAACAGCACGATATACCACTTTACTTTCACTATCCCAAATACTATTTGGGCCATATTCAGAAGGTAACGCTTCAGTCGCACCGGTACACATGGGATCCGCAGGGCTAAAAAATGCGACCTTGTTCACACGCATTCCCAATTCATTGGTTTCATTATACTCATACTTGATTCCAGAAAAGTGGAGATAATAACTCGGCGTAAGCAAGGGATGCGCCTTCATTTCTACAGCAACTGCAATTTCGCATAACTTACGAATATCTGCCGCATTCAGATAGACTGAAAATAATGGATAACCCGGAGGTACCCCCGGTGTTGTGGCTGCTTTTGGGGAAAGTCCTAAAGGCAATACATTGTAAATATCAGAAAAAGTGATTTTCCCAGTTCTTCCAGGTTTTAAAGTATCTCGCAAATTACCATTAGCAACGACACTGAACATGTATGGTGTGTAAGGTGCTGGCCCGGATAGTGCAATCTGGTTTGCGACAGCCCTGAAAGCATCTGTACATAGATTGCCCAAACCTGAAGGTCCGGCTTTTGTCTCTGAGAATTTGATTTCAAAATCTTTCAATATGGCAACAGGCGTATCAACACTGGTACCCAGACTGGATTTGATACTGGCTGTAATGGCCGCATTGACCATCTCAACTGCATCATTAATGGCTTTGTATCCGGGAATGGTGTCATTCATTTCTATGAGATCAAAAGAGTAATCGACTATTTTTTTGGTCTTTGTGTCATAACGAATATCAAGATGACTTAAAAATTGACCATAAGAACCAGGTGAAAAAATAAGGGTTTCAGCCGGTCCCACAACAAAGGGTTGTTGTGTTGCAGTATGTGCATGCCCGGAAGCAATGATCACTTTTTTAGTATATTCTGAGAATTCATTGG
>Ga0272440_1002569_pt1 | contig 14071 bp, 8 predicted proteins | sample SSMMMBAug17_FD_192440 | JGI IMG/M metagenome (GOLD analysis project Ga0272440, IMG submission 192440) | Marine sediment archaeal communities from Little Sippewissett salt marsh, Falmouth, MA, United States - SSM-MMB-Aug17 | ecosystem: Environmental > Aquatic > Marine > Wetlands > Sediment ...
ACCTTATGTTCGCCCATCGTACATAGGAACGAAAGCGTTATTAGTTCGAGGGCGAACATAAGGTTCGCCCCTACATCGGGCTGGCACATAAGTAAATGGGGAACTTATTTTTCGAGTTTTCCTAAAAAACATTCAATGAATAATAAAGGAAAATATCATGTCAAACAGGCAAACAAAGCAAACTAAAAGTTATATGTTGATTCGAATATTACCTTATATCCTTATATTCGCTTTTCTCATGATAAGTTATTATTACTGCAAAGTTGTCTCCTGGCCAAATGTACAACACAATCAAGAGATTCAGACTGAATATGAGTCATTAAATCAATATCGTCAGTTTTTATACAAGATGCAATCGCTGCTGATAAAAACATTAGAAATGCAAAATTCAAATTCGCAAGATCATATTTTTGAAGAAATGGAAAAAACATTAAAAGAATTGAAAGATTACAATGCAGTTGAACTTATCCAATCGTTAAAAAAATATGCCTCAGATATTGCAACATATAATCAAGAAATTGAAAACACTTTTTCAGAGATAAAGACTGATCATATCAGAAAAACTGAAATAATCGAAAAAGTAAACACGCTTTACAAAGAAATTGAAAAGGATACAAATAAGGTTACATCAATTTTTTCAAAAATATCTCAAGAATTATCAGGTATAAATGATAATTACTTAAGCGATATTGAAAAACGTCTGGTCAAGGCTTTTTCAAATATTAACAAAGAAAACACAACATTTTCAAAAAAATGGGGTTCGGATGTCAACCATTTTTCGATTTTATTAAAAACGAATAATGATTTTATTCAAAAAATATTGAATTGTCGGATCTATCTTCAGTCTATACAAGATTTTGTTCTTTCAGCGCTTTATTCAAATAATGCTGCCCATATCCAAACGATAAGAAAAGATATTGATGCATTATTTAATCTACTTCAAATTGTTTTTAACCATTTTGATCAACCCAAAAAATTAAATGTCGTAAGAGAGCAATTAAAAAACTGCCAATCTCTAACCCTTCAATTTATTCGTCAAAAAATCAAGTCAATCAAATCCGGTCAGAATGGACAAGAGCCCCAAGTTGTCAACCTTAAGAATGAATTGTTTTCAAAAATTGAAATGATGACATCTCAATTAAAACAATATAAAGATCATATTTCACAGCATTTCATTAACGATCTTTCCTCAAAACTAAACACGTTCATTGATACTATAGATGATTCAAAAGGATATGATCTCTTGAATGACATACGAAACACTCTTAATAACGTACATCTATTATATTATATTAATGAATTGGTCTATGAATTGCGCATAAAGATTGACACCCATTTAACCTCAAACAATAAAAATGGATCCGCATCAATTAAAAATGAAATACGTCCCATTTATAAAAAACTGAATAATTCAATTTCGCATTCATCTGGCACAGTGAAAAAAATCTTTTCACAATACAATTATTACAACCTGATGGATGAAATAAATCATATCAATAAAAAAATTGAACAATTCTTAGAATTGAAATCTGAATTAGATCATACCCTGGTAAAATTGAGGTTTGAATCAAAGAATAAAGAATTCGTCATCACAAATACTTTTATTAATACAAGTCAGTCAATGAAAAAAATAATACGTTCCATTCAGGCCATTGAAAAGAATATTCGTGAATGTAAGTCAAAGATTAATACGCAACATAATCTACAATATGAGGCATTTACAAATCAATGGATGCTTCTGGTCAGTATCTTTTCCATTTTGTTAATTTGTTCATTTTTATTGAAATATTCTTATGAGAAAACCCTTCTTGCCGCAAAAGCGGGGCAAAGAGATGTCAGTGCATCAAAATTGAAAGCGTCAATTAATCGAAAATTGATTCTTAGCGCGATATTGTTATTGATTATATCACTTAGTTTCAATGCCTTGCTGACATTAGGATCGTTAGAAAAACTGTATGTTGAATCAACAGTATCCCAATATCAGATTATTGGCTCAGATCTTCAGCGCAACATTGATCGATCATTACGCTATGGGAAAAAACTTAATAAGTTTGTTCGAATGGATAAAATGCTTGCAGATACCCAATATAGTTTGACAACAAAATATCTCAAGGGTCAGGCGCGTACACAATGGAAAGATATTGATCTTAATGTTTCTATTGCCTTGCCTGATTGGAATGTGATTTACAGCAGCAATAAAAATTTCATTGGCAAACAAATACCTGAAACTGCTCAAATGGATTATTCAGAGATCATAAAAGAAGATAACACAAAGAATAAATCCAATTGGACAGAATACAAAAACAGATATTATATTACATTACCAGTCAATGCTGGAGAAAGTAAAGAATGGGCAGGAACAGTTGTCATTGATTTTAATGATACACAAATCAGAAGATTTCTGAAAGAAATATTTGTAAACAATATGAAAATGATTGCTGCGATTTTAGTTATTGGCTCTATTTTTCTTGTTATCAGCTTAATCTATATTGTTAGACGATCAAAGAATGAATTACCCAAAATTCTAATTTCTGTTATTATGTTATTAATCATTGGTATTTCACAGGCTGTTTTTTCCCTCATAAATTCCTCTCAATTTAAGGACTTCTACCTGAAAATCAATATCCAAAAAGCAGAAATTATGACTGCCATGTTAAAAGAGGATGTTGATTATCTGTTGCGTAAAGGGGTAAAAATTCACAAACTTGTAAAAATGGAGAATATGCTTAAAGATGTTATCGATGTTTCTCCAGAATTACAAGATATCAGCATATATGATTCGAACAATGACATACTTCATCTTGCCAATAAGGAAAAAGCCATTGACTTTGTTAGGTCACAACAGGATGCTAAAGGCATTAATCAGGTACATTTTGAAATGGATCCAAACTTTCAGCTTAAGAAAAAACTGATCAAAACGTTTGAAGATACAGATGCGGACCAGTCAATTGTTAAAGGGACAATTATAACGAATATTTCAAAAAAAGCGTTATTTGATAAGATTTTTGAAATTAGAATTGACTCTGCCACTGTTTTGATTATTTCATTTTTGTTTATGGTGGAGTTGTTAATCATGATTTTTCGAATTATCCGAAGCAGCTCCTCGGATCAGAAAACTTCAAAAATTGAATTTTCAGATATCAGACCGGTAACCTTTATATTCTTTTTCTCATTTGATTTATGCATTTCCTTTTTGCCATTACATATGGAAAAGCTTTATGTACCGATGTTTGGGCTATCAAAAGATATTGTACTGAGCCTGCCCATTTCCGGTGAAATGTTTTTTGCCGGCATAACTGCAATTATTACAGGATGGCTATTAGATAGAATTAACTGGCATCTTCCCTTTATATATGGATTGTTGATATGCAGTATTGGATCATTTTATTCATGGTTATCCCCTGATGCCTATCACCTTTTGTTTTCAAGATGTTTGGCGGGTATTGGATATGGCCTTTCGTTTATGGCAGCACAAGGATTTGTTGTCAGCTATACTGACAATAAGACAAAAACCCAGGGATTAACACAATTGTTTGCCGGATTAATGGCTGGAAGTATATGCGGCGGTTCAGCAGGGGCAATGATTGCCGATAGAATAGGTTATGCACCAATTTTCTTTATTTCTGGATTGTTAATCGTTATAACAGTTCTTTATACATTATATTTTATGCGAGCAGGATTTAAGAAAAAAGCTGTGAAGAAACAAATTGAAGAAAGCGCTGAAAAAGAAAGTAAAGGCTTTATGTTAATTTTAAAATTTATCTTTAATCGAAACATTATCAGCCTTCTTCTACTGGGAATACTTCCCACTGCTTTTTCTATTGTAGGTTTTATTAATTTCTTTTATCCTGTATACTTAAATCGATTGGGTGAAACCCAGTCAAATATTGGTAGAATATACATGATTTATGGTCTTTGTTTAATTTACATTGCACCATTTCTAAGCAAGTTTGTCGATCAATCAGACAACAAAAAATTATTTATTGTGATAACCGGCCTGATTGGCGGTCTGGCATTTACATCCTTTTATTTTACAGAAGGATTTTGGGCCACTGTTATCACTGTATTGCTCCTCGGTATATCATCAAGCTTTGATGCCTCAAGAACGTATGCGCTCAATTTGAAAATCACGAAGACTTTAGGAGAAGGCGTTGCAATGGGTATTTTCAATCTTGCGGAAAAACTTGGTCAGGTTATCGGACCTTTAATATTTGGCTTATTTTTTATAACAATCAGCGTCAATAATACGATGGCTGCCTTTGGGATTATATATATAATTATTACAATATTGTTCATGGTAACTGCACAGAGCGATAAAAAGATAAAAATGCAAAACAAATAGGGGCTTATATTCATAGCCGCCGAAGAATGAGCATTCTATGAAAACGTCAAACTATAGTCTGCGGCATTTTATGGGTGACATCTGGAAAATTATTTCACCCTTTAAAAAATACCTCATTTTATTATTTTTTGGTTTTATTATTGAGCTGTGTTATTCAATTATTTTACCCCTTGGGCTTCAGATTATTATTGATAAAGGGATCAAGAATAATGATCTCAATCTGATAATTCATGTCATCAGTGGGTTGGGTTTCTTTTTTGTCTTATCTGCCATGATCTATATGTTTGACGCTTACATTACAAGCAAATTAACTGCGAAAGCATTGAATAACCTCCGATATCGTATGATTCAGCAGGTATATTTTCTTCCTGTCAGTTACTATCAACAGAATAAATCCGCAGGCATACTGGCGCGTTTTTCAAATGATGTCACAACAATCGAAAATTTTATTATCAGGGCACTATTTGATATCGTTTTTTATATTGCATCAATACTGTGCTGTATGGTCCTTCTGTTTATCGTTCAGTGGCGTCTTGCACTGGTCGTTGTCTTTCTTTCCCCCCTTATGATCATCATATCTCAAAAAATATCTCAAAAAGCGACACGCTCCAGTTATTTGTATAAAACAAATCAAGAAGAACTTTTAAATATCATTCAAGAAAATATTAATGGCCAGGTTATTATTCGTCTTTGTGGATTGCGACATTTTATGATGGATATGTATTCCAGAACAAACCAGACTGTTATTTCAAATGGTATTAAGTCGCACTATTCAAGCCAGATGACAGACGTCGCAACCCATACCGGTTCAGGTCTAATATTGCTTCTTGTTATTGCACTTGGTTCTATACTTTCAGTAAAAGGGTTTATGACTGCGGGTGCATTTATTGCTTTTTCCACATATTTGTTCAAGATTGCGGGAACCACATCAAGTTTTTCAAATATGCTCCCCATTCTTTATCAAAGTATTAGCAGCATGCAACGAATTGATGAATTTTTAAAACAAGAGACAATCCCTGCCAAACATGCGCAACAAATAAGTTTTCCGCAATTTATGAATAAAATTTGTTTCAGGGATGTTTCTTTTAGCTATGATGGCAAGAAAACGCAGATTAATAATATCAATATCGAGATTGAAAAGGGGGCGTTAACCGCTTTTATAGGCACCAGTGGTGCAGGTAAAAGTACAATATCCAAATTATTATTGGGATTTCTATTACCTGAAAAAGGTAAGATTATGCTTGATACCTTAGATATGTCCGAAACATCCATAGATTTATTCAGATCACAAATTGGGGCAGTGCTTCAGGATACCTTTTTATTTAATACAAGCATTAAAGAAAACATTCGGTATGGGCAGTTAAACGCATCAGATCAAGAAATACGTGAGGCGGCACAGGCTGCTGAGATTCATGAATGGATTATGACACTCCCGGAAACATACGATACACCGGTGGGAGAATCAGGCGGAAAATTATCCGGTGGGCAGCGTCAAAGAATTGCCATTGCCCGGGCATTGGTTCGAAAACCAAAAATACTTATTTTAGATGAAGCTTTCTCGGCCCTTGATCCAGCGACTGAAGAGGCTATCAGTAAAACAATCAAAAAACTTGCAAAGAAAATGACGATTATTTCCATTACGCATAATCTGCCTTCAGTATCTGATTTTGATCATATTTTCGTGATGACTGACGGTAAAGTTCTGGAACAGGGATCGCATCATCAATTAATGTCTCAGCAAGGTTTTTATTACGAATTATGGCAAAAACAAACCGGTTTATTTTTTAGAAGTGATACGCAAGAATTTGACATTACAACTGAACGTCTGGCAAAGATCCCTTTGTTAAGAGCCATAAATCAGACTGATCTGGAAATAATTAAAGACCAGTTAACAACCGAATGCTTTGAACAAGGCAAAGATATACTTTGCCAGGGAGATCTTGGAAAACGCTTTTATTTTATTGCAAAGGGAGCTGTTGTAATTGAAAAGATAACTTCAGATGGCAAAATACATCATTTGGGTGTCAAGGAAATTGGGGATTACTTTGGTGAAGTGTCGTTAATTTCAAATTGTCCAATCACTGCCAATGTACGCGCACGAGATCATACCATTTGTCTGGCATTATCTCGTGATCATTTTCAACGTTTTTTGGATAGACATCCGGATCTTGAAAAACGCATAAAAAAGATTGCCCAGGAATATCAATTTTTGGGTATATAAAGCTAAGGAATGCTCGAAAAATAAATTCCTCATTTACTTATGTGCCAAGAACGTGTAGGGGCGAACCTTGTGTTCGCCCATCGTACATAGGAACGAAAGCGTTATTAGTTCGAGGGCGAACATAAGGTTCGCCCCTACATCGGGCTGGCACATAAGTAAATGGGGAACTTATTTTTCGATTTTTCCTAAGGAATGCTCTGAAAATAACTTCCCCATTATTGATATTGTTCGTTTTGAGGTAATTGTACTGTAGAGACGTAGCATGCTACGTCTCTACACGACCTTCTTTTTTTGTACGATCATGAAAAATGAGCATGTTATTTTCCGAGCATTCCTAACTTTTACATACGCCCTGATTCTTTTAACAGTTTAGTCTGGTCCGAACCTGATTAAACTTAGCTTCTTTATAAAATCTTGTACCTTGTTTGCGTTATCCTCCTCTAAGGATTCAATTAATTGAATGGTATGTGCCTCTTCAGCCAAATCTTCAAATCCAAGATTATATAGTGCGCCTTTTATACTGTGGGCTCTTTGGTTTATTACTTCAATATCATTTGTCTGAAAAGCAGTCTTCAAAGTATTTAAATCCGAGTTCATCGAAAGGGTCGCACTTTTTAAGACTTCATTAATCGAATGATCGTCAAAATTATAGCTTTGTTTCAAATTAAGACGTGCCTGTTCGTTAAAAGAAAGATTATTAAGACTTTGGCCATTCGTTTGCGGTGTTTTTTCAGTGAGCACAATGCTATTTTCCTCTGTTTTATTTGTTTCTAAAAGATCTTTTAATGTACCAATAAATCCTTTAATCATATCATCGCTTGATCCTTCTAATGAATTAAAGTACTGTATTCTATTTGCTTCTTCCGCCAGTTTCTCCAAACCGATAGCAAGCAATCCACCGCGTAGGCTTTTGGCAAATCTATTGATTCGGGAGATATTCCTGTCACTCAGGGCAATTTCAATTGAGCTCAGATCAGAACGAATCGAATTCACAGCAGTTTTTAGTATACCATGTATTGATTCATCTTCGAGATTGAAGCTTTGTTTTAAAAATTGATACGCTTTATCATGAAAAACAGTTAATTGACTTTTTTTCCGATCTTTTTTTTGCGGTGTCTGTTTTTCTAATAAATTTTTTTCGGAAGGTGCTTGTTTTGTATTAAGACTTTCTTTATTTTTTTCAATTGTTTCAATATCTTTATTACATTCCAGATGATGCTTTAGTGATGATTGGGTGACACGTCCCAGGGTATTATCTAAACAATTGAAGAGATCTCTTGCAATAAAAGGTTTTGTAAGAAAACTATCCATTCCAGCATCAATACATTTTTGACGATCTCTTTCCAAAACATTTGCAGTAAGCGCAATAATTGGCGTATATTTTCCACCCAGATTTGCCAACAGTTTTTCTTCGATCTCTTTTGAAATTTCCTGATTGCCGGAGATTCCTTTTTCACAATTTCTAATAATTTTGGAGGCAGTCAGGCCATCCATTTTAGGCATTTGCATATCCATAAGGATGATATCAAAAGATGATTCGCAGAGTATATCAAGAGCTTCAAGACCATTTATAGCCTCTGTCACCTGTTGTCCATTCTTTTCAAGAATTATTCGTGCCAGATCTCGATTAACCGGGTTATCTTCCACCAAAAGCGCATTAAAACAATAAGATTGTAAATTATTGGAGTCTAAATCAGATTTATGATCAATGCCCTCTGTGCCTGGTAAAACATCGATGGTAAAAAAGAACGTACTGCCTTGCCCAGGTTGGCTTTCAACACCGATTGTGCCATTCATAAGTGCTACAAGTTTTTTACAAATAGCAAGGCCAAGACCTGTTCCACCAAATTCTCTGGCTGTTGATGAATCTGCTTGAGAGAAGGTTTCAAAAATTGAGGCCTGTTTATCTAATGGAATCCCAACACCAGTGTCCTTCACAGTGAAAAAAAGCGTAATTTTTTCATCGGTCTGTTCTTTTATATGAACAGAGATCTTCACACCGCCTTGATTTGTAAATTTAATCGCATTACCCATTAAATTGATCAGAATCTGTTTCAGACGCAGTTCATCTCCCATAACATAATTGATCATGTGTCTTGAAGGGCTTTCATTTTCAAGATATAATTTTTTATCTTTAGCTTGAAATGACAGTGTGGAAACAACATTATCTATTAATTTGGGAAGATTGAAATTATTCGACTCCAAAGTCAGTTGACCCGCTTCAATTTTAGAAAAATCCAGGATATCATTTAATATACCCAGAAGGCTTTCAGCAGAATACAATACATTGTCCAATAATTTGCGTTGTTCCTCTTTTAGCTCCATATCCAAAATCAACCGGCTCATTCCAATAATACCATTCATTGGCGTCCGAATTTCATGACTCATATTTGCAAGGAAGTCTGTTTTGGCCAAACTGGCAGAATGTGCCTGTTCTGTAGCAATTACAAGCGCCCTGTTAATCATTTCTATCTGTCTGGCAATCAGCAAACTAAATATAAGGACAGTACAGATAATGCCGATAATCCAGGCTGTCTGGGCCCTATTATTGAGTACTTTACGATTTTGAATGGCTTGTTTTAGTTTTGTCAGTTTCTGAGTGCCATCGTAATAAAGCCTGCTGGCATTCTCACGCATACGAACAAAATGAGAATCTGTCGTTTTAATTGCCAGGGAAATTTGTTGATTGATCTTTTTTTGATCATCCTGATCCTGGGTTTCATTTGCTTTATTTCGTTGCTGAATTAATGAGACAAGGTTTTCAAAGTTTTTTTCTAAAAGTACCAGTTTTGGTTTTAAATCAATTGTTTCAAGGCTTATTTCTTTTGATTCTGGCAAATGATAATCAATTTCTCTGGTAATAAAGTCATCAACGCGAACCAGATTTAATTCTCGCATCACATGCAACTTACCGCCATTTTCAAGAACATCAAATGATTTTCGAACAATGTCAAACAGTTTTCGGGTATTATTAAAAACTTTTTCTAATAACCTGTCATTTCGAATAAGAAAAAGCTGATAATAATTTCGTTCAATTAAATTAATTTGATCAAGAATGACTTCACCAATGGCAATATGCGCCTGTTCGTTCGATTCCTGGCGGTCCAGACTTCCAATCTTGCTTTGAAAATAATAATTAAGGCCTATCAAAGAACTTACACCCAGTATAAAGATGATGGTTAGCAAGATGATATATTTCAAACTGGCTGTTTTAGAGCTCATATTGACCTGCTTTTTGGAAACATTTGATTTAATTAATGCGCAATTTTTCTTGAATCACCAATTTTATCAAGAAATCCAAAGTTATAAAAAATTTTTTGGCCCTCTTTAGAACCTGCATAACGCATAAATGCTCTGGCAATATCTTCATTTTTGGAGCAGGTTGTTAAATGGATCAACAACTTTTTTTTAGATGCAATTGAATCCTCAAGACATAAGGCATCCATTTTATCTTTATTTTCATCAAAAAAAGCTGTTGCACGCCAGTTGAATATGACATCAGCGGAACCATCCTTTAATAAATTGTTCATGGTTCGTGAATCAGAAGCCACTTTAAATGCGTTTAACAATACTTTGTCATAAATGCCCGCTTTTGTAAGAATTTTTTTTGCCTGTTTCCCAACGCTGCTGCTTTCCGAATTACCAATGGAAACAGAATAATTGGGATTAATCAGACAATCCAGATCAGCCTGTATGTTTTTGGGATTCCCTTTTTGTACAAGCAGTGCCATTTGATTATATCCAACATACATATAATCTGATAACAATCCATCCTTCAGATGTTTATTTCGATATGATTCAGAACCGGGTAAGTAGAGATCCCCTTTTTTGCTCATTTTCAAACTTTGATAAATATCTTCAGATCCGCCTTGAAGTATCGTAATTTTACAATGATACTGCTTTTCGATAATATCTGCGATCTTTTGCATTGGATGAACCATCGTAATGCCGCAATAAATCAATAAATGCTTCTTACTGTTTGTCATATTATTATCATTTTCATTCGTACATCCCAAAAGAAAGGATATGAGTAGCAAAAGGATAAAATAATTATAGAATAATTGTTTCATATCAACGTCTTCCTTTATGATTGAAAATGTCCAGCCCGCAAAAAGCTACAGCTAAAATGCACCCAGTTGGCACGCTTTAATCTTTAGATTTAATGTTTCACAAGCGCAACTCACATGAAGCTTTCTGACCCCCAAAGTATTGGCAATTTCCCAAATTTCGGCACATTGAATCACATTGTTTTTTTGCGTGGATTGAATCGCCTGTTTCAATTCAGGCGCTATCGTCTCAAGAGCTTTGATAATTTTGTTTTCTGGTGAATAACCAAAAAGTCCTAATTGACATTTACTTAATCGAATCCCCTCATTATTAACAATGTTTCCTATTGATTGCATTGTCGTTTGATATTGTTTGGCAATGTCAAACGCTACTGCACAGGGTAATTTGCCTGATTGGAGTCGTGCTTTTATGCCTTCCAAAATGTTTTGATCTATTTGTAATGAATCTGTTGATTTCATCAATGACTTCTCCTTTATTTTGAACATACAAAAGAATAAGGTCATGGGTGCATCAGGGCTGAAAAATCAGCTATCCCAAAGGAATGCTCTGAAAATAAGTTCCCCATTACTGATATTGTTCGTTTTGAGGTAATTGTACTGTAGAGACGTAGCATGCTACGTCTCTACACGACCTTTTTTTTGTACGATCATGAAAAAATGAGCATGTTATTTTCCGAGCATTCCTATGCTGTTTTATAAAATTCACACCAACTGGAAAGGAAACAATTCTCACAATCCGGTTTCGATGCCATGCATAATTGACGTCCCAGATGAATAAGCTGCAATGAAAAATCATTCCAAATTGTTTTAGGAAGGCAATTCATAAGATCCTGTTCAATCTTTGCTGGATTTTTCTGCAAGGTCAGGCCAAGCCTTTGAGAAATTCGGGAGACATGCGTATCCACAACGATTGTTTGCTTACCAAATACAGAACCAAGAACAACATTGGCAGTTTTACGCCCAACACCAGGAAGGCGGACAAGTTTATCCAAATCTCCTGGTACCTGCCCATTGTATTCTGATTGCAGCATTTCGCAACATTTTTTTATATTTCGGGCTTTATTATGATAAAAACCAGTGGAGTGAATGAATGATTCAAGGGTCTCTGTTTTCACCTCAATAAAATCTTTAGGCGTCTTTAAATGCTGAAATAATTTGGGAACAACAGCGTTCACCTGTCTGTCAGTACATTGAGCAGATAATATGGTTGCAATCAAAAGTTCAAATGCATTGTTATGATAAAGCTGTGTTTTGACTTCCGGGTAACGTTGTTTTAATGCCATCCTGATTTTTTTTATTCGATAATTACTTATAATTGCCATTCTGATCATTCCATTCGTTTTGCAACTTTGGGCCAATCAATTTCATGAAGGTTTTGCACCATATTGTTCAATGTATTGTTTTTGATTGCCTCTTGTTGCTGTTGTTTTCCAAAGATATCATGAAATGGAAGCATTTTCATAAGCGCCTTATTTTTTGAATCTTCATTGGGAGTAAAGACATCATATCGCCTTGAATAAAAAGGGTCTTCATTTACAGCACAGACGTTGTTAAAGACATTGAAAAAGCGGCAAGCCATTGGCCGCATGGGATGAACCCCGCAACGATCATTTACGAGAAATGGACAGTGTGAATTGCTTTCATGTGCTTGAAGTTGCAATTGAATGTGATAACGCCTTTTACCTGAAATTTTTTCAATAACATACCAATACAGACCAACGACTTCAAGAGGATAAACAGGAATCGTTGTATGTGTATAGCAGCAATTGGAACAACCACATGCGCAGGCCAATGTTTTACCTTTCTTCAAATCTTTTCGAAGGCCATCATAAATAGCCTTGTCTGCGACAAAAAAGGTATCCAAAAGCATGGAAAGCCATTGTACTTTTTTTTCATCAGATGGATATAATAAGCGTTTTGGTTTTTGCAAAACCTGTTTGTTATTTTTTTGCATTGAGATATCGAATATCAACGGGTTTTCGTCCGGTAACAGTTTGATATTTTTCTTTTGGAAATCCAATACCGATGACCGAATAAATGGATTCTGTCTTTGGAATTCCCAAATGTTCTTTAATAGAAACATCTCTTTTCATGGCTTCAACAGCAAAGCCAATCAAACAGGTGCCCAATCCCATTGAATGGGCCGCAAGCAAAATGTTTTGACTGGCCAGAAGTGCATCCTCCAGAGGTGATCCACCATATTTTTCTTTGTTTCCTCCAATGAGAATGGCAGCAGTGGCTCCATGAAATAGACGATCAATGCCTTCATTTTCAAAGACATCAATGGCTTCTTTCACACGATTGTAATAATTATTGTAATATTGCCCCAATTCATCCTTGCTAAACCAATAAGATAGCAGGCGAAGCGGGTAAGATTCGGCCATGCGGTTCAGACCTTTAAAATATGCCATTACATGATGTCCTAATGTCATCAATGCTTCTCGATTCGGTAATACAGAAAAAGACCATTTTTGAACATTTGATCCCGATGGTGCAGAGATTCCAATTTTAATGAGATCATTCAATGTTTCAAGGGGAACCGGTTTATCTTCATAATTACGACAGGATCGACGTGATCGCATCAGCCGAACGAGTTGTTGGATATCGGGGGCCCCAAAATTCAGCCAATCTGTTTGTTCTTCAAATGTCGTACAAAATAATGAATTATCCAGTGCATGGACTTCAATGGCTCCCTGTGGACATATTGCTGAACAATGGCCGCACTGAATGGACTCACTTCCTGTAATAACCGCTTTGCCTTCAATTAAGGAAAGGGTATCAGCAGGACATACAGTGATACATAAGCCGCATCCAATGCATTTTTCGGGATCAATGGTTGTGGTTACTTTATTTATAATCATTAAAAACTCCTTGATGCTAAGGAATGCTCTGAAAATAACTTCCCCATTATTGATATTGTTCGTTTTGAGGTAATTGTACTGTAGAGACGTAGCATGCTACGTCTCTACACGACCTTAGGAAAACTCGAAAAATAAGTTCCCCATTTACTTATGTGCCAGCCCGATGTAGGGGCGAACCTTGTGTTCGCCCTCGAACAAATAACGCTTTCGTTCCTATGTACGATGGGCGAACACAAGGTTCGCCCCTACACGTTCTTGGCACATAAGTAAATGAGGAATTTATTTTTCGAGCATTCCTTATTTTTTTGGACGATCAAGAAAAATGAGTATGTTATTTTCCGAGCATTCCTAAGGAATGCTCGAAAAATAAATTCCTCATTTACTTATGTGCCAAGAACGTGTAGGGGCGAACCTTGTGTTCGCCCATCGTACATAGGAACGAAAGCGTTATTAGTTCGAGGGCGAACACAAGGTTCGCCCCTACATCGGGCTGGCACATAAGTAAATGGGGAACTTATTTTCCGAGCATTCCTAAGTGATTATTTTCAGAGCATCCCTTTAACGTCACAAATAAGATTTA
>Ga0272440_1002570_pt1 | contig 14062 bp, 15 predicted proteins | sample SSMMMBAug17_FD_192440 | JGI IMG/M metagenome (GOLD analysis project Ga0272440, IMG submission 192440) | Marine sediment archaeal communities from Little Sippewissett salt marsh, Falmouth, MA, United States - SSM-MMB-Aug17 | ecosystem: Environmental > Aquatic > Marine > Wetlands > Sediment ...
GGCAGTTGAACAGGTGAAATTTCAAGCAGTTTATCGATCACCCGATGCCATTGAACTTGCTTGTTCAAGGCATCAAATAGGAATACTTTCATTCCTTGTTTCTCTGCCAGAGATACAATACTTGATAATTGATCCTTTATTTCAGTGGTGACTTTCAAATTATTATGAAGCAAAATTTTGGCGAATTCAGCAGCAAACCATAAATAACCCGAAGCCATAGCTTTATTGATCAGATCAAAATAATTTGCACGGCCATAACCATCGCCTTTGAACCAGACATATCCCAATGCGGTAAATAGATCAATCATGGCAGGAGCTTCTTCTTTAGAAATGCCATACATGAAATCATAATAGGTGGTTAGACCGGGAAAGGTAGTTTTATAAGAAGGATCCATCCGCAACTTAATGGCTTTTTCAAAAATTTCAAATGCTTCAGAAAACCATCTTTGTTTGTCCAATTTACTGACAATTTGTTTCATATTTTTGATTTGCTCAAAACTCTCATTCGTATCTTGCTTTAAAAGTGCGGCCAGGTAAAAAAATATCGCACCATTGATAACTTCGTTAGAGAAATGATCCTCATTATTCAAGGCCCTTTGAAAGTATTTGATGGCATCATCAGCGTTGTCAGTCAGATAAGCCATCCAGCCTTTCAAGAATAATTCTTCATAGCTGTTTGTATCTGACAAATTTTCCGAGGCATTCTTAAGTTGACATCGATACAGATATTGAAGTGCCAGAACACTGTTAAATTTCTGAGGTAATTGTCTGTTTTTGTCATAAATCGATTGAAGGTCTTCAAATTCATCATCGCAAGGGGCCAGATAAATGACTTTTTTCAGCAGTCTTTTATGGATACAAAATAGTCGGATCGAATCCGGTACATCATTCTTAAATGGATTTTGAGTAATGCAATTCAAGAATTCATCAAAATCTTGCTTGATGGAAAAAGGATCATCAGCTATCTGTTTTAATTCGGAAAACAATTTTTCAAGTGTAACATGATCTTTACGAAAAAAAGCCAAACGCATATGGCGCAGTTTTGTGGCCATTTCATTTAGTCTTTTATCAGTCAGCATGAAACCGCTTTTTTCCATCTTTTCCAGAGCATCGGCGACTGTTTCCAACAGGTCTGATTCTGAAGCGATTTGCAAGGCATAATCCGCAAATTCCTTGCTCGCAGTTGGATAGTTCGCATTACTGATCAGCTTAAGATCAATCAATTTATCCATTACCTGGCTTAAGTCATCCCCTTGAAAACGTTTTCCTGAAGCGGTTTTGATATCTAATAGGTCTAGACATTTCCGAAGGATTGTGCGCGTTGTAGACAAGTACACCATTGAGATAATCAACACAATTATTTGTTCTGCGTAAGTGAGATTTTCAAAATGGGAGCGTAATGTCTTTAAATAGTCAAGGTTTGAACTCTGATTTTGTTCTTGATTCGGCATAATAAGTGCCTCATTTAATAATTTCTCATTCTGTTTTTGAAAATTTGTTATTTTTCTTTGAATTGCATTTCATGAAGCTTAAAATATGCCCCTTTATTAGCCAGTAATTCCGAATGTTTACCCATTTCTTTAATTTCACCATCTACCAGCACAATAATGCGATCCACTGACCGAATAGTGGATAATCTGTGGGCAATCATAAAAGTCGTGCGACCTTTCATCAGATTTTCAAGGGCTTTTTGGACAAAATTTTCTGATTCTGTATCCAGCGCTGATGTGGCCTCATCCAGAATTAATATGGGAGCATCCTTAAGCAATGCACGCGCAATGCACAGGCGTTGTTTTTCACCACCAGAGAGCAATCCACCGAGTTCGCCAATTTGGGTATCAAACTGCTTGGGAAAATTTTGAATATAGTCATAGGCATAGGCTGACTTTGCAGCTTCAATGATGGCTTCTTCAGTGGCATCCGGACAACCATAGGCAATATTGTTGCGAATGGTATCATTAAAAAGAATTGGCTCCTGGGTCACAATGGCAATCTGATTTCTGAGAGATTCAATGCTGGCTTTGCGAATATCGATATCATCAATCAAGATTTCGCCTTGAGAAATATCAAAAAATCGTGGAATGAGATTCACCAGCGAGCTTTTGCCGCCACCACTCATGCCAACAATTCCTAGAATTTCACCTTTTTTGACATGCAGTTGAATATTCTTTAAGACCATTTTGCGATCATACCGAAAAGAAACATTTTGAAATTTAATATCATGGGTGTCCTTTGGGAGTTCTACTGGATGGTCACATTCAACAATATCAGAGCGTCGTTCGATTATATCAAAAATGCGATCCGATGCCGCCATGCCTTCCTGAAGGGCATTGTTAAATTCACTTAATTTGCGGGCAGGATCGTAGAGCATCAATACTGCTGCCATAAAAGAAAAGAATGTTCCTGGCGTGGAGCTTCCACTAATCACCCGGTAACCGCCATACCAAATTATTGTGGCAATGCCCACACCGGCCAAAAATTCCATCACAGCCGAGGACATCTGGCGCGCTACTGCTGCTTTTATCTGAAGTTTAAACAGCCGCTCTGTCATGACAAAGAAACGATTTTTTTCGTAGGATTCCCTGTTAAATGCTTTAACAATTTTAGTTCCAGCAAAGGTTTCATGAAGAAATGCACTGATTTGGGCCATTGTTTCCTGGGTTCCGGTGCTGACTTTGCGAACCTTTCGGCCATATTTGACAAAAGGAATTAATGCCAGAGGAAGCACAAAAAAAGCAAATGAGGCCAACTGCCAGTCTCTATAAAATATGACAGCTGTCAATCCAACAATCGTAAAACAATCCCGCAGCGCACCGGTAACTGCTGTGGACACCATGGCTTTGACAATATTGACATCATTGGTAATCCGCGAAATTAGAACACCGGTTTTTTCTTTTTGAAAAAAAGCCATTGGCATGTTCATGATTCGATCATATAGTAAATTTCGCAGCCTGCGGATGATTTCTTCCCCCACAAATGTCATGAGATAAGACTGGCCCACAGTGCTGAGTGCCCGAAGAAAATAGATTCCCAAAACAACTATGGGAATCATTTTTAGCATGTAGACATCTTTTTTGAAAAAAATATCATCCAGGACAGGCTTGATTAAAAAAGCAGTTGCCGAGGTTGTACCGGCAACAATAATCATCAGGAGCATTGCACAAGTCAACCGCAAGCGGTTATCTTTGATCATTGCAAGGAGTGTTCTGTGGCGATCTTTGACCTGAAATTTAATCATTCTTTTCATCGGATATCATGTCCAAAATAATGGTCTGCCTGATGGGTAATCCGGTTCATTTCACATTCCAATTGAAAGCGAAGGTCTTCTTTTTGGTCTAAACTGGCGTCTGATGGCACATAAATGGGATTACCATACAGAATCAAACACCGAGAAAAAGGACGTGGAATCACGAAGCGATCCCAGGAATTCAGAACTTTCATATGGCTGAAACTGCCAGTCACCGAAATAATTGGATATCCAGTCAATTGTGCCAGCCGTATTACACCATGCTGTACTTTATACCGAGGACCCAATGGGCCATCGGGTATCATCACCCCGGGCCGATTGCCTGATTTTAAAGCATCAACAATATAATACAAGGCTTCCTTGCCACCGCGAGTGGATGATCCTCGCACCGGTTCATGTCCTTGACGATAAATGACCTGCGCAATTATTTCACCATCTTTTGATCGGCTGACCATAATTGCAGCATTGTAGCCTTTGTGGGTATAGGCAACCGGTAGTATTCTTGAATGCCAGAACACAAACAAAAAGCGTTTGCTGTTCATCAGTGGTGCAACTTTATCCCATCCATGAATACTGATCTGAATCGTGGAAAATAAGGCATCGATAAACCATTTGCCTGAAATTCCTACGATACGCCATTTCATGTCGTTGCGTAGATTGTTTGCATTGAATATTTCATCAGTCATGGTTTGTCCATCTTTGTTAAAAGGAAATTGTATTCTTTAATTTTTACTCTATCTTCAAACAGTTAATATAGTACATCTTATGTTGTTAATTTTTACATAAAGTCAGACAAGACAATAATCATTTGTTTTTCTAGCAAGTTTATATCATCTTGAGCTATTTCCCATACAATTTCAAGGTTTATGTTAAAATATGCGTGCACAACTCTGTTTCTAAGTCCAATTATTTGGTACCAAGGAATGTTATTATGTTTTTGTTTTAGTGCTTCTGAAACTTTACTACAGGCTTCACCAATTATGCCTAACTGTCTCAAAACGCCATCTTGAATAAGTTTACTATCGTAAAACTTTTCTTTTGTTACACAATTAAGATAATCTCTTATCTGTTTTATAGCATCAATTATGTGATTCAAATAAACAGAATCATCTTTCTTCATACAAGATAACCCTTTCATTTTCAATATAACTTTTTATGTAGGGACTTAATGTATCTTCAGAAATAAGGTCGATTGGATGTCCTAAAACATGGCCGATTTCCATTTCTAATCCAAACCATTTTAGTCCTAATTTAGGGCGTTTATTTGGAGATTTTAGTTCGACAAGAATATCAATATCACTTTTCGGATGTTCTTCGCCTCGAGCAAATGAACCAATTAGTGAGATTTTTTTCGCATATGGTAGTAATAGCGGTATAATTTTTTCTTGAATATTTATTATTTTTTTCATTGGATGTTTTTATAATGCCTGTTTTTAAGCAGTTGAAATACAATATCCGCTGTTTTTCGCGATGCCCCCACCAGATTGGCCAGGCCAATATGGGACACATTGACCAACACTTTTCCAAGAGTATAACTGATTTTGGAAACTTTGTATATAATAATCATGGGGGTTTCAGATAATGCAACTTCAAGAGTGGCTGTTCCTGAGGCCACAATCAAAAAATTGCTGATTTGATTCACATATTGGGCATGCGCATCCACAACAGAAAATTGCGGTGAATTTTTAAATGATGACTGACTTGAATATTTCATCAGTCATGGTGTTATCCATAATTCTCATTGTTAATCATAATGACCTCATGGGCATGTCATCTATCCAATTCTCTATTTGACTTTTTGGTAGTAAATCTTCAAAATGTCTTTTATTTCTAGTAACTAACACATGATGACCCGATATTGCAGTTGCTGCTATTAACATATCCGCATGTCTTTTTTTGGATTTGTACTTACGCTTGAGTCTTTCCATAACAAGTAAGCACTTTTCATCAAAAATAATTATTTTGAATTTATTTAACAGTTCCTGTGTTTGAATAAGAAGCTTATGCGCTAATGGTAATTTATTTGAATCAGCTTTAAGTGCAAAATCAGATCTGCCACGAAGAATTTCAGCGACGACTACTGAAGGTAAAGCAATTTTATCAGGATCAACAATGTTTAAGTGATAGTTTAAATTTGTATTCTCCTGGCCAAAATGTCTAATTATATTTGAATCCCATAAATGGGGACGTGCAACCCAAAAGGTCCCTTATTGACATTTCAGAAAATGGTAAAACGACCGAGTATAACTTGCATTAAACAATTTTTTCAAAAACCAATAAGGGCTCTTTTGGGTTGCACGTCCCCAAATACATTATGATTTTGATTTAAAGTAATTGTTTATTACGATTCGCTTCAATTTCATCGAATAATTCATCCCAAGAAGAATCATGGCTAAAAGCACCATATCCATAATCATGCCATGTTTTATTTTTATCTGGTATATCAGTTTTTTCAGGAATTTCCAGTTGAATTATTTCACTTTGTTTTAAAACAGTTGTTAAGCTTTTGCGAATCAAAGTAATTGCTTCATTTCGTGTACGAGATTGTACATTACATATTGGTAGACCAAGCACAAAGGCATTAATTATATCTTCTTCCTGGGTTAGCATTATATTATATTTCATCTTTCCTCCAATTTTGCCTTATAACGCCTGTTTTTTAAGCAGTTGAAATGCAATATCCGCTGTTTTTTGCGATGCTCCGGGTCCGCCAAGACGTTGCCGAATCATTTTTAATTTACGTTGAATTTTTTGCATATGCCCAGGATCATTCAGCATTTGTCTGGCTGTAACAAAAACATTCTCAGGCGTGGCCTCATCCTGAATTAATTCTGGCACCACCCGCTGACCCGCTACCAGATTGGCCAGGCCAATATGGGACACATTGACCAACACTTTTACAAGAGTATAACTGATTTTGGAAACTTTGTATATAATAATCATGGGGGTTTCAGATAATGCAACTTCAAGAGTGGCTGTTCCTGAGGCCACAATCACCAAATTGCTGATTTGATTCACATATTGTGCATGCGCATCCACAACTGAAAATTGCGGTGAATTTTTAAATGATGACTGACTTAAAATATCTTGAATCTGAGCAGATTCAATTGTGGGCGCACGTGGAATGACAAATTGAATATCTTGAAATTCACCGGCCATGTAATCTGCTGCCTGAACCATAATGGGGAGTAAATTTTGAACTTCTCCAGCCCGGCTGCCGGGAAGTAAACCAATGGTCAATTGCTTTTCCGATTCTTTCTCAACAGGGGGCAGAACCGGATGTTCCAACAGCGGATGTCCCACATAGGTAACTGGAACATGATGCTTTCGATAAAAATCTGCTTCAAAGGGTAGAATCACTGCCATATGATCCACCAACCGCTTGATTTTTTTGACGCGGCCAGATCGCCATGCCCAGACCTGTGGGCTGATATAATACAATATGGGAATACCCAAATTTTTCGCGGTTCGGGCAACAATCATATTAAAATCCGGAAAATCAATCAAAATCAGCAAATCCGGACGCATATTCCTGAGCATCTCTTTCGCTTGTCGCAAACCCGCCAGAATTCCGCCTCGCCTAGCAAAGACTTCTGTGATTCCCACAACCGAAAGCTCATTTAAATGCACATACAGTTCCACACCGGCAGCTTTCATGTGGTCGCCACCCAAGCCCACAAATTGTATATTCTGTTTTTTTTGTTTGATTGCTTCAACCAGGTGGGCGCCGTGGGTGTCGCCTGAGGCTTCGCCGGCGATGATCATGATTGTTTTTTGTTGTTTCATTGGTTGACTTCTTTTTTGTTTTGATAGTAAGTAAAGGAAAATGGGGGTAATTTTTAAGGCATATATTATATTATACATGGAGAGTTTGCCTTATGTTCATCCAGAACTGAGGACATTTTTTTCAAACATTCTTATGTGTGTAGTGCAGGTAAAGGCAAACACCTTCATTAATCTAATAATGGTTTCGTAATTGCGCTATTCTTAATTCATCGCCTACGATTGAATAAACGATCCTATCTATTCTGTTGATTCGCCTTGACCAGTAACCAGATAGATCATGCTTTAATTGCTCTGGTTTAGCAATTCCTTCATATGGCGCTCTCTTAATTTCTTTAATAATGGTATTTATCCTTTTTAATGTTTTTTTATCTCCTTTTTGCCAATATAGATAATCATCCCATGCATTATCAGAGAAAACTATTTTCATTATAGTAACTCCTTTTCTTTTCCCCTTCCACTCTCCAGTTGTTTAATTGAGTCTAATAAGCGTTTTTTATTGTTTGGGCTATCTAATAAATAAGCGGTTTCTTCCAGTGAGTTGTAATCTTCTAACGAAATCAGTACCACATTATACTGGTTGTAACTTGTAACTATTGTTGGATTATGGTTTTCACACACATTTTTTATTGTGTTCAGCATATTGGTTTGAAAAAAATTATATTCAACCGCATTCATATTGATACCTCCTTGTTATTTCATATGTTGCCTACCGGGCAATCTGTAGCAACATTCATGGAAAAATTTATTACAAAAATAGACATCACATCGCCATCAAACATCAAACATATACCGCCGCATACTAATATTCAAAACAATCCCAATGCCAAGAAGCGAAGTAACAATAGAAGACCCCCCATAACTGATCAGTGGCAATGTCACACCAACAACCGGCATCAAACCCATAACCATACCAATGTTGATTACCACCTGCCAAAAAAACATGGCGCAGATCCCCACCGAAACTGTTTTGCCAAATATATCCTTGGAAACACTGGCGACATATAAAATCCACAAGATTAAAATCAAGTAGGTAATAATTACAGTAAACGCGCCAACAAAGCCCCATTCTTCAGCCAATACAGAAAAAATAAAATCTGTATGTTGTTCGGGTAAAAAGGCCAGATCATTTTGTGTGCCCTTCAAAAAACCTTTACCAAATAACCTTCCCGAACCAATGGCAATTTTGGATTGAATGACATGATAACCAGAGCCCAGTGGATCTCTGGCTGGATCCAGAAAAGACATGATTCTTTCCCGCTGGTAGTCTTTGAGCATAAAACACCAGCCCAATGGCAGAGAGATTAAAAGTATCACGATAATTGCAGTCAGAGTTCTTTTTTTGACTTTCACAAACCAGGTCATGATACTGGCATTGAGAAAAATAAGACCAGCAGTTCCAAGATCAGGCTGCTTTAAGACAAAGAGGCAGGGTAAGCCGGTTAGAATCAATGGAATAATGAGGTCTTTGAACGATAATCCTTGATCTGTAATTATTTTTGAATAATAATGGCCCAATACCAGAATAACAGTAAGCTTAGCGATCTCCGATGGCTGAAACCGCAGCATTCCCAAAACAATCCATCGCCTGGAACCAGCCACGAGGCGGCCATGATACAAGACGTATATCAATAATAATAAAGTTAAAAAATAGATCACGTATGACCATCGATCCAAATGGCGGTAATCAATAAATAAAATGAATATCATTGAAGCAATACCAATACCAATAGCTATCAGTTGTTTCATGAGAAGTGCGGAATTGGGGTTAGGTATATCAATTTTTCCAGAAAAAAGCGCACTGCAAAGTGCAACCATGCCAATAGCCAGAAGGGTCAATGTTAGCATTAACAAGCCCCAATCAAAAAATTGGATCAATCGACGATCAAACATCATTCCTGATTTATTTTTTTCTGTCAAAATAGGTCCTTATCATTTCTTTTGCAAGGGGGGCTGCTGCCGAAGATCCATGTCCACCATGTTCAACAAGGACAGTCACCGCAATGCGTGGATCAACCGATGGTGCATATGCGACAAACCAGGCATGGTCTTCATAACGATTGGTTCCTGTTGTATCCTCTTCTCGTTTTTTAAGGCTGACAACCTGCGCGGTTCCAGTTTTACCACATATTTCAATATTTTTGTCTCTTGAATGCCAATAAGCAGTGCCGCCTGGTTTGTTGACAACCTCCCAAAGTCCTTTTTTGATAATTTGAAGCGTTCTCTGATTGGCTGGTAAACGTCCATTTTTTTTGGGGCTGGCCCGAAATATTTCTTTTCCTGTAACAGTTTGAATACTTTTGATAAACTGGGGTTGATACAAGGTTCCCCCATTGGCCACTGCCGCGATCATACACAATGTCTGCATGGGCGTCACCAGATTAAACCCCTGACCAATCGCAATGGATAGGGTTTCTCCTCTTTGCCATTCCTCACCAGTGTACAGAAGTTTCCATTTTGATGTTGGAATCAGGCCCTTACGCTCAAGATCCATGCCAGTGCCTGTTACACTGGCAAAGCCGCAGCCTTTTGCATATTTGGCCAGTCGATCCACCCCTAGCTGCAAACCCAGCTGATAGAAGTAAACATCACAAGATTCACGAATTGCATCCACAATGTTCATCCATCCATGACCATACTTTTTCCAGCAGCGATAAACGCGATTGCCCAATCGATAGTGTCCATGGCAATCTATTTTTTCAGTGGTGGAAACCACTTTTTCCTCAAGACCTGCCATGACTGTCACTATTTTGTAAACTGAGCCAGGTGGATATTCACCTTGCAAAACTTTGTTATGCAAGGGTTTTTGATAATCATTTACCAGACGTTTCCATTCTTTATGTGTCATGCCATCGACAAAACTATTTGGATCAAAGTCTGGTTTGCTGGCAAATGCCAGAATCATACCTGTATTCGGTTCCATTGCAACGATAGCACCGCTTTTATTTTCAAGGAGTGCCTCTGCTTTTTTCTGAAGATTAACATCAATTGTCAGGTAAAGATTCTTTCCGGGCGTGGATTTTTCAGTGACATTCACCTTGAGCACCCGACCATTGACATCCACTTCAACCTGACGGCCCCCCTCTATTCCACGTAAATCAGATTCATAAAGCTTTTCAATGCCATACTTGCCAATGTAGTCGCCTTGTCGATAGGTTTTACGTTTTTTTTTACTCAATTCTTTTTTGTTAATTTCGCCCAGATAGCCAATTAAATGCACGGCTGTATTTTGAAGGTAATGACGTCGCGGGGCCACGCGAACCTGAACACCTGGAAGGTCATACAGGTTGGTCTCAATTTGGGCAAGTACTTCACGAGAAATATCGCGTTTTAAAATAACCGGTCGATATGCTGCAGACCCGTGCACTTTTTTCAGTTTTGCCTGTAACTTTTCCACTGGTGTCATCAAGTATTGCGATAGCTTGGGCAAAACATGTTCATAAGGATGGGCGTCTTTGGGTACGATTTCAACATCAAATGAGGGACGATTATCAACAAGAAGCTCACCATTGCAATCATAGATCAAGCCTCTTTCAGGTGGGATGCGTTGGAGGCGAATACAGTTATTCTCAGATTTTGTGAAATATGCGTCTCCCTCAATGATCTGAAGGTAAAACAGTCGGGTTGAAAGAATTGCAAAGACAAGAAGAATGGCAATGGCCGGGCCAATTGGGCGCAGACGATAATACTCATAGTCTATGGTTTTGATGTAACTATTCATTTTGATCCATTTGATTTACGTATTGCGCTTTTCTGAATCCCAGCGAGTCCACATTTTTTGAATATTTTCCAATGCAATTAGCATAAAGGCACCTGTAAACATCGCCCATATCGCCTGACTGATGAATGCCTGCAAAACATTTCTTGTAAACAGTAATGATGCACTGCCTGAGGTAATAATAAAAAATGAATTTTCAATCAACGTTCCTACAGCAACCATAAAAATCAACAGAATGGTACTATGGGCATGAACTATGTTTGTCAGCCATCCCACAATAAGGAATAGCCACATGTATGTAATACAATACAATCCAAACGCCCCGCCGGAAAGACAATCCATCACAAAACCAATGGTCAGTATGAGCGGAATTCCTTTATTTATAGGGCGGTGTGCGGAAAGAAATAGTATCAATGGGATAAGCAGGTCATAAAACTGACCCAGAAAATATATAAATGGAATAATTGTGGTTTGAATGATGATCAAACACAGGCCTAAGCCAAAATAGAAAAGGTATATCATTTTTTTTGAATTGCCGTATTGGGAGGTTTGAACAGCACAAAAACCTCTTCGAGTTTTTCAAAATCAACATATGGCGTTACTTTTATTTCTTGAAATATACCCGAATTGGACCGCAAAATTTCTGATACAGTCCCTATACGAAGTCCTTTTGGATAGACACCATCAAGGCCTGAAGAAATCACCATATTTCCAATTTTTACACTTCCTTTGCGTAAAACATATTCAAAGAAAAATCCCTTTGCAGAATCTCCTTTTATGATACCTCGAACCCGGGTTCTTTGAAGCAGCGCATCGACAGCACTGTTCTGATCGATAATTAGCAATACTTTTGAATAGTGACCCGTGGTGTTGATAATTTGTCCAACTATCCCCCGATGCACAACAACTGGAAAGCCTTTTTGAAGACCATCGGTGGATCCCTTGTCAATCATCATGGTCTTTGACCAATAGGATGGATCACGACCAATAACTTCTGCTGCAACTAACTGGAATGCCTTGTTTGTTTCTTTGAAATCCAACATTTCACGCAATCTGTTGTTGGATCGTTGTGTTTCAAGGCATCGGTTGTTAAGTTCGTATGCTTTATTAAGGGCGCTTCTTAAACGCTCATTTTCATACGCAACTGCGACCAGGCTGAAGTAATTTCTCCAAATCTGCTGACACGTCCGAATGGATGATGAAACCAGCTCTTGAAAAGGTGAAACACAATTAATAGCCAATCGACTTAAAATATTGGGATGGCTTTGATTTTGCGCGGTGATTGTCAGTAACATGATTGTCAGAACAATCAAGATTAACACGCCGACAATTGTCGCCATTTTTTGTGAAAACATAGCCGCTGTCGCTCAATATTGAAGTTTTCATACCTTTCAAGGTTGAATCATAACCTGACGAAGCATTTCAATGTTATCCAATGCTCTGCCAGAGCCTAATGCCACAGTTGTCAAGGGATCATCAGTTACAGTTATGGGAAGACCGCTTTGTTCTCGGAGGAGCCGATCCAGGTTTTTTAGTAGAGCACCACCACCGGTCAATACAATGCCGCGATCAACAATATCAGCAGCCAGTTCTGGTGGGGTCTGCTCCAGGGCAATTTTGACACATTCAACAATGGCATCAATTTGCTCGGTAATTGCTTCACGAACTTCTTCAGAATCAATGGCCAGTATTTTTGGAATTCCCGATACCAGATCACGTCCCTTGACCTCAATTGTTTCAAGGTTTTCAGGATCCGGATACGCATTACCAATAGTTGTTTTAATAATTTCAGCGGTTCGTTCACCAATCAATAAATTGTATTTTCGCTTGATATATTGAATGATAGATGAATCCATCAAATCCCCAGCAACCCGCATGGACCGACTGTAGACAATACCAGCAAGAGAGATTACCGCCACTTCTGTGGTTCCGCCCCCAATGTCTACAACCATATTACATGTCGGTTCTGTAACCGGAAGCCCTGCACCTATAGCGGCAGCCATCGGTTCCTCTATCAAGAAGACTTCTCTTGCTCCTGCGGACTCTGCAGATTCTCGAACAGCTCGGTTTTCAACTTGTGTGATACCTGATGGTACAGCAACAATTATTCTGGGACGAACAAATTTACGACGATTGTGCGCTTTTTGAATAAAATGCCTGAGCATGGCTTCAGTGACCTCGAAATCCGCAATGACTCCATCGCGCATCGGCCGAATAGCAACGATATTGCCAGGTGTTCGGCCCAACATTTTTTTGGCCTCAATGCCCACTGCCAACACGCTGTTTTTATAGCGGTCATCGGTACGCACCGCAACAACTGAAGGTTCCTCAAGAACAATACCTTTTCCTTTGACATAAACCAGTGTGTTGGCTGTGCCCAGATCTATCGCCAAATCACTTGAAAAGGCTCCAAGGATGCCATCTAAAATCATACCTTTTGCTCCTATTGAATGTCATGTCTGACGATGATGCCACCGGTTCTAATTTTTGTGACATACGTTGATCATCAGTCTATTATTATGGGATATCAAAAATATTCGATTTTTACAAGTGATTTGTTTTTTTTTCGCCCACTAGCTTGCGCATGATCAAATCATGAATTATGGGTCTGAATTGGCGAATTTTTGTATTGTTTCGGTCTGGATGAACCCGATTGGTTAGCAAAACAATAATAATAGATCGATCCAGATCCATCCAGAATGAGGTTCCGGTAAATCCCAGGTGTCCTACGCTATTGTTTGAAAAATATTGACCGCTGCTGGAATTCGGTGGCGTGGGGATATCAAATCCCAATGCACGTTCTGCGTCCTCAGGCACTTGCATAAATGATTGGAGCCCTGGTGTGCTGATTACTTGTTGTAGCGAATTGCTATCCGGATGAGAATGATAAATCTCCAATAAAATTTGCAGCAGACGCGAAACATCGGCCAGATTGCCAAACAATCCCGCATGACCACAAATACCGCCCAGCACAGATGCATTGTCATCATGAACTTCTGCGATTAATGTTTTTTTTCGCCAGGGACAGTTTTCAGTAGCTGCAAAATTGTCTTTTTTTTCAATTGACTTATCAATAAAAAACAGATTGTTCAAACCCAGAGGCAGGTAAATATTTTTTTCCACATATTTGTTTAGGGGGCTTCCGGTAATTTTTTCGATAATGATATGGAGCAGCATAAACCCCAAGTCACTATAAATTGTTTTGACGCCAATTGGATGGATTAAAGGCTCACTGAGAATCATGCGCAATAATTCAGAAGAACGATCATTTTTTGGCAGAGTGCGGAGTTGCTCGAAAAATGGACGGTGTGCCG
>Ga0272440_1002571_pt1 | contig 14035 bp, 14 predicted proteins | sample SSMMMBAug17_FD_192440 | JGI IMG/M metagenome (GOLD analysis project Ga0272440, IMG submission 192440) | Marine sediment archaeal communities from Little Sippewissett salt marsh, Falmouth, MA, United States - SSM-MMB-Aug17 | ecosystem: Environmental > Aquatic > Marine > Wetlands > Sediment ...
AAAGGATAGAAGAATGCAATACATCTGGGATATATAGATAGATAGTCTAATCCGCAATTGTATAAACAGTCCAATTCATTGTAATACAATGCACGTGCTTGATGCACATACAATACACCATCAGAGTTGATAATGTATGTATATTCACAGGAAAAAAGCCGAATTACAATTCCTAATGCAATTACTAAAAAAACAAATCTATATGTGTCAAAAAAATTATGGTCTTGTTTGAATGTTGATTTAAGCACTATTTTTCTCCGCTTAGGTCCATCCTTTTGGGTTTAGCTCGCCAGGCTAATTAAGATATGGTATTTGTTTTTTAAGATGCCTTATTATTCAAAAGTTGCCAATCCTCATTCACCATTTCCTGAATATCTACATGATCTTTTTCCGTAAGGTGTTTGAAACGCCCTTGTACTTTCAAGTATTCGGCAATGGAACGATTTCCCTGATAATTGATTGTGTAATCTATACCATTTTCAACCTCGTACAATGGAAAAAGATTGGTTTGAACTGCAAGTCGAGAAATTGCAACTGTTTGATCAGATGGAATCCGCCAGCCAGTTGGGCATGATGCATATGCATGAATAAATCGGGTTCCTTGGATATCTTTGGCTTTTTTAAACTTTCGCATCATATCATCAGGAAATGCAATATTAACTGTTGCAGCATATGGAATACGATGCGCTGCGAGGACATCAATGATATTCTTTTTCCGATGACTTTTCCAAGCATTTCTGGGCGTTGTCGTTGTCTGCGCACCATAAGGTGTGGCTGAACTACGTTGAACTCCCGTGTTCATATATGCTTCATTGTCATAACACACATACAGAAAATTCTCATTGCGTTCACATGCACCACTGAGGGATTGAAATCCAATATCAAATGTTCCACCATCTCCAGCCCAGGCAACGACTGTAGTTTCTGTATCTCCTTTCATATCAAGGGCGGCACGCACACCGCTTGCAGCCGCACCGCTGGTTTCAAAAGCCGTATGCAATACAGGTACTTTTAAGGATGTTTGAGGATGAACACCAGCAACAACAGCCCAGCAACAGGCTGGTATAACCAGAATTGTTTTAGGGCCCAGTGCTTGAAGTGCAAATTTCATAGCGATCACAGCGCCACACCCCGGACATGCAACATGACCGGGCATGATATAATCGTCTGATGGATATTTTTTTGCCATAATACTACCGGAAATCATTTCCTGGGTGTTTTTACACATTGTTTTTTCCTTCTTCATTCTGTTTTGATTACACGCATTTTTTTATTAGGGATTTAATCCAATCCAGACACTTTCATCATCAGGATAATCCGCCTTTTCAATACGATCAAACATTTCAAAAAAATGATCAACAGTCACATCACGGCCGCCCAGGCCAGAAATAAAACTAAATATTTGTGGATGCCTGTCACTGGCATACATTGCAGAACGAAGTTCCTGAGCGAATATCCCACCTGCACCAAAAGAACAATTGCGATCCAGAACAATCACTTTTTTCGCATGTTTCAGAATTTTACGTACATCCTGGTATGGAAATGGTCGGAACATTTTTAATTTAATGACACCCACTTTGTGTCCTTTATCTCGCAATGAATTGATTGCCTGTCGACAGGTACTGGCTGACGTTCCAGCCATTAAAAATATGTATTGGGCATCATCACAGGCAAACGGGGTAATAGGCCCGTAGCTTCGACCAAATACATGTTCAAACTGACGTTCAACGTCAATAAAGTGCTCCATAACCGATTGCATGGCCATTTGAATGCTATGCCGCATTTCCATATAATAAGCAGGCGGTGCCATTTGGCCAATTGCATTTGGGTTTTGTTGATCCAATGATATGCGCGGCTCAAATGATGGAAGAAACTTGTCCACAGACTGCTGATCTGGAATATCAACCGGCTCATAAGTGTGAGACAAAAAAAATGCATCAAGAACAACCATTACTGGAAGATTAACTGTTTCAGCCAATCGATACGCTTGAAGTGTGGTATCAAGAACCTCCTGAGCTGTTTCACAGTATAACTGAATCCATCCTGTATCACGCTGAGATAAACTATCGGACTGATCCATCCAGATATTCCACCCTGGGCCAAGTGCACGGTTAACCTCTGCCATAACAATTGGCAAACGAGCGCCAGAAGCCCAATGCAGCAATTCATGCATCAATGCAAGGCCATGCGATGACGATGCTGTAAATGTTCTGACCCCAGCACTGGCTGCACCGATACACGATGCCATTGCTGAATGTTCACTTTCCACACAAATAAAACGTGCGTCCAAACTGCCATCAGCGCAATATTCTGATAAAGCCTCAACAATATGTGTCTGTGGGGTGATTGGGTATGCAGAAATAACTTTTGCCCGCGCCAGACGAACAGCTTCAGAAACGGCATGACTGCCTTCAAGAACTTCTTTCATGGTTCAACCTCCAATTTCATGGCATCACGTGGACATTCTTCGATACAAATGCCACATCCTTTACAATAATCCATTAAGATGTGCCGGGTGGTATTATCCCACTGAATGGCCATCTCTGGACAAAAAATTCGGCAGGTATCGCAATCATTACAAATACCACAGTTGAAACACCGAGTTGCTTCTTCGATCATCTGAGATTCATTAAAACCAGAAATAACTTCATCAAAAGAATTCTGGCAAGACTCCTGAGATATTTTATTTATCTGCACAGCCGGGATATTAGGAAAATATGCAGTGTTAACATGTTCAAACTTTACAATTTCAGTGTTGTTTCGATTTTTTCGGTCGCCTTTTGTATAAATATCAAATGATAGTGCCGGTCCTTTTCCCACCTGACATTGATGGCATATTGTATGGATTTCATTTTCTTTTTGGTTTTGCATGACATCCCATGCGATGACCGCCTGTTTTCCAGAAGCCAAAGCATGAGTGACTGTTTTTTCAGATGTTGTCAGGTCTCCGCACCAGAAAACCGGTTGATCTTCAATTTTTTTCATCCGACAATGACTCAGGGATAAATCCCATAACTCATTTCGCCACATGATATCCATTTCTGCACCAATTGCTGAAACAACATGATTGAACGTTATGGTTTCTCTGCGATTACCATCCGGAATATAAGTTTGACGTCCCTCATTTGTTTTTTCACCGGGTTTCATGCGTTGAAAACTCACTTCAAAAAGATTTGTGTTTTTTTGAATGTCAATAGGGGAAAGGCATTCCTTCAATAAAACGCCTTCACTGAGAGCAGCATCAATTTCATGGGGGTGCGCAGGCATTTCTTTTCGGGTTCTGCGATATAGTATGACAGGATGAGCACCCATTCGTAATACGGATCGGGCAACATCAATCGCTGTATTTCCGCCCCCAATAACAGCAACTGTTCCTTCGATCAATGGCATTTGATTTGAGCGAATTTGACGCAATAGATCCAGTCCATCAATGGAAAACTGTTCTCCAGAAATTTTTAATGTAATGGAATTCGCATCGCCGCAACACAAAAACAGCGCATCATATTGTTGTTTGAGAGCATTTATTTGATCCATTGAAATAGATTGTGCATATTTAAATTGAATGCCTTCATCATCCAGTCGGTGAAGTTCATCCATTAGAATACGATCCGGTAAACGATATGATGGAATACCATACTTGAGTAATCCACCCGGATTGTCTGATTTTTCAAAAATATCACAGCGATACCCTAAACGCCTGGCAAAATAAGCGACAGACAGTCCAGCCGGACCTGCTCCAATAATAGCAATGCTTGCACCATTAAATTCCGGATATTTACAGGATATATTTGTACGATTAAGTCCCCAGTGGCCAATAAATCGTTCAATATGATGAATGCCAACAGATTGATCCAAAAATTGACGATTGCAGGCTGATTCGCAAGGATGAAAGCATACACGCCCGCATATTGCTGGAAATGGATTTTCCATCAATACTGTATTCAAGGCGTTTTGATAGTCTTTTCTGGAAGCAAACATCTCTACCATTGCAACATCAATCCCTAAAGGACAGGCATTACTGCATGGTGCTGTTTTTTCTTGATATTTGGGCCGAACAAATCGCCATGTTCCGGTTTTATTTCCCAGGGTGTTTGTCCGAGATTGTGAAATCAACAGAGAAACATTATTGGGAGGTTGTGTTTGAATTGATTGACTCATAATTAGTGTGCTCCGAAATCACAATTTTTTATTTGACAGCAATTTGTTTTTCAATAACTGCCAGAATGAATAAGGTCTTTTTCTTTGTAATTTATTTTGTGTTCGACGATTCAATGATTTTTTGCGGGACCATCTTTCCCAGAAGCCGATCATTCCAGATTCGTATGCGCGATCCACTTGCTCATGTTTAACAACATTTCCTTTTTTACTTTTTTGAAGCGCATCTCTTAAACAAGTGGTTTTATGATCACATGCCAGACACGTTTTGGGCGACATGCGAAGACCATTTTCATTCATTGGGAATACAATATCAAGATCGCCAAAACACTGTGGATATTTAATTTGATAGAATGCCATATTAATTATTGTTCCAGGTCATTCTGTCTGAATCTATTATCGTCCAACTTTGGTTTTTCCAATCCAGGAGGACAATCACTGACGAACACCCCCACATCACGCGTTTGGAAAAACCAAAGTTGGACGATAATAAATAAATTTTATTTCAGATTCACTTTTGCTTTCAAACGCGCCAATTCTTTCAGTGCTTCCTGTGCTCGCTTTGCTTCAGCATCCGCACGTCTCGCTTCAGCATCTGCACGTTGTGCTTCAGCATTTGCACGTTGTGCTTCAGCATTTGCACGTTGCGCTTCAGCATTTGCACGATTAGCTTCAGTATCAGCGCGTTGCGCTTCAGATCTTGCCTTTTGTTCACCAGCGAGCAATACATTACCCTCATGATCAAACCATACGAGCCATTCTGTATTAAATGATTGATACAAACCTTTCTGGATTCTCATCCCCAATTGTAAATCAGAAAACCAGATACCATTTTTCTGTATCTTTTTCCAGGAAAAGGCGATATATCTGTCATTTCGTAGTTCATAAGCATGCAGGCTTGTTTTAAAGATATGAGCTTCAGGGTCGTATATCACATAATATTTTATTCCCAAAGATTCATAGATTTTCAATTTTGATGAACGTTCATTACCAACAGTATTGGAAACAACTTCAATTGCGACTTCAGGAGGCTTTCCAAATACATCAATCATATAACAGCGATGCTTTTTTTTCCAGATATTATCAGCAGGCTTGACATCCATGCTGAGAAAAACATCAGGAACAATGGGTACAGTTGGGGGATCGCCATATATTCCCACATTGGCACATGCCATAAAGATTCGATCAATATTCCAACTTGTATATAAAGCGTCGGTTAATAATCTCATTTGTCTTTCAGAATATAAACTGTCCACAGGTTCATCGTCCTCCGTGATCAGACTGTCATAGTCGTATTCAACTTTCTGTTTTGATACAAATCCAGAGTGGTCTGAATATTCTTTCACACAAGAATGGTTTGAATCATTATAAAAGGATTTTGTTTCATATCTGATGGGGGTTTCATACATAAACGCTTCCTTTTTCATGTGCAACGTAGGGATATAAGCCTGGTTTGTCCCTAATTTGCGGTGATCAATTTCAAAATATTTGATTTGTTTTAGAAATATGCTCGTATATTTAATTAAGGCGTTAAGATTATCTCGATGCGTCGATTTTGTATGCGACCTTCCGGCGTTTCGTTTGTATCCACAGGTCGATAAAAGCTATATGCAGAAATACACATTCTTAATGGATCAATACCACCGTCAAGTTCTAAAAATCTTACCACAGAAATGGCACGCGCGGCTGACAGCTCCCAGTTTGAAGGAAATATTTTTTTGAGAGGACCCTCAGCAATAGGAATATTATCTGTATGTCCTTCTACTCGAATGGTATTGTAGTTTTGTTTCTGATCACGCAATGATTCAGCAATCTGAAGTAAGGCTTCTTTTCCCTTGATGTTAATGGTTGCACTTCCTGAATTGAATAAAATCTTATCAACAAATGTCAATTTGAGCTTGCCTTCCATCTCTTCAAGTTTGATCTCTTGAGAGGCAATTTGTTTTTTTAAAGAATGCTCAATCTGCTGCTTTGTTTCATTTACCTGAGCAATAACTTTTTTTTGTGTATTGATAATGGTCTTTTTGCGATGAAGATCCTGTTTTAATTGAATAACATTATCTTTGACATTGTCTAGCTGGTTTGTCAATTGCAATTTTTCAGTCTCAAGTTTGCGTTTTTCAACCTCAAGGCCGGATATATTGGTTTTACTTTTGTGCAATTCTACTTCAAGACGCTCAATTTGCTTTTTAAATTCAGCTATTTGTTCGTTACTTTGTGCAACATGATTTTGATAGTCTTTTTCAAGTTCAATGAATGTAGATTCTGTAACACATCCAGACAATAGAAAAAGGAATGTAAAAAAACTGAGTAAATTATAAACCGTTTTATTCATGGTATTATCCTCCAAATATATGATTCTGATAAAATTAAATTAACAGGCGGCCATTTTCCATTATTGTTTTATCATCAAAAATGATTGTTGGAGATATAACAATCGTATCAATATGTAAAACGCTTGAATGGGTTCCACCCGGATAGCTGGTATTATCTCCAAATGCAATATGACAGGTCCCCAATACTTTTTCATCTTCAAGGAGATTACCAGTAATGCGCGCTGCAGGATTGGTTCCAATGGCAAATTCTGCGATAAATCGGGCATTGGAGTTGCCATCTTGAATTTCTGAAGATTCAATCATTTGTGCAAAACGCTTACCAGAGTCTGATTTTTCAATATCAACAATAATTCCATCTTTGATATGAATTTGTGTTGGTTCTGTAATCGTATTGCCACAGCGATCAACAACCAGTAAACCATTAGCATTTCTGGGAGCCAGTTCGCTCTCGCCATCAGGTAGATTAGAAAATGAGCCCGGTGTTCTTATTTGTCCAATAGATTGAACAGGCATATTACCCAGTTCGACTGTTAATTGAGTTCCTGATGGTGATGAGATTGTTGCAATTTTATGAGATGCCAGGGCATTGTATACACGAGATGAAATTTTGGCAATTTCATCGTAATCAGCGCTTAAACCGCGGATAAATGATTCTGTTGTAATCCCTGGTAAGGTTGCTATTCTTGTTTTATATTTATTACAGGCATCCCGTCTTGCCCGTGTATGAGAAATACTTTTTTGTGTGGGGGCAACAACAACATCCACAGTTTTCAATGCTTCTGCGACCCATTCTGGGGGTTCTTCTCCATTAATCTTTCCAGTAGGATAAACAAGCCATCGGCAGTCTTTTGCAATTTTAAGTCCGGCAGCAAACAATGCCTGAGCAATTTCGGTTGTTTCAATATTTGAAACAACAAGAAGTCGTTCATTGGCTTTTAAAGCCATACATTGTTGCATGACTGTTGATGCGGATTCCATTAATTTTGTTTCTAACTTCATTTTTTCTCATTAGCCGATCATTTTTTGAACCTGGATTACACGAATAAGATGACTTTAAATGTTTTTTTATACATCTTATTTAGCGTAATCCAAGTTCAAAACAAATGAATCAAATTTTGGTTTATCAATTTTTACACAAAAAACAATTTATTTTTAGTGCCTTAAAACTTCATTGTTTTTTCAGATTAGCCTATCTGTATGGCACTAAAAGATCGAATACGCAGAAAACCATCCATTCACTGGATAAAAATTTGTCGACATGGCATCCATAAAAGTGCCATTTATAAACTGGTCAATAAACTGTTTAGAATCTGGTGCAAAATAGAATAAAATAGCAATTAATAAATAAAGATAAACATAATAATGCCAATTGTCTAGATTGATAAGTTTACATGCACTGCCAAATGTCCATTTTATGCGAGCAGAGGAGAATTCAATACTGTAGATCTCATCCAATATCAAATGGCTGAGATATCCCACAACAACAAAAAAAATACTCAACCAAGATTTAATTGGAGACATATGAAAAAAATGATCACAAACAATCCCTACAAAAAGACCTGATGCCAGTGCTGCGGGGATTGAATGAAATATCCCCCGATGAACTGTATACCAAGTAAATATTTGAATAATACCATAGCGAACTATTGAAAACACTGTCGCCCAGATGATCATCATTTCAAGTATGGATAATTTACCAATCCGAAAAAATAATACAAGAAAGGCAAGCATAACCCCCAGGAAATTAAAAAAATTTTTTAATGCTGTTGATGTATCGGAATCAATGTCAGGCAATGTGCCGCTAAAGGTTCCCAAACAAAAATAATAAACAAATTCCTGGGGGCTTATGGTTTTAGCACCATAAAAAACAGTAGCAGTTATCATGCTGACAACTGATGCTGTACCTAAATGGGTGTTAAAATCAGCCATGATTCTATACTAAAATTACAGCTTTCTTTGTTTGAGCTGTTTTAGCTGATCAATTTTTCGTTTCATCATTAAAAGATCAATCCAGCGATGCATTATTTGAGGCAGCTCATTGGATGTTGATGTATTTGCAGGCAGTTGAGCCATGATTCCAGGTGTTGTAATTGCCAGATCAGATTCTTGAACGAAATTTACATTCGCGTCGGTCATGACCATAATTTGATCCAGTATTTCCGGATCAAATTGAGGCACCGATTGCTTTTCATCAAATTCATCTAGTGCAGCATCAAGTGGCATTCCTTCTTGATCATTGGCAAATCCTTTATCAAGGGTTTCCCTGTAATCGGCAGGTGTTTGATGATTTGACTGGACAATTTGAGATTCTAATTCAGTTACTTTTGATGCTAAATCGTTGCGGTTTGGATGCTGTTGATGTAACAATTCATAAACCTCTTTGGCTTTATCGAATACGCCGTGTTCTTCATATAATTTTGCAAGGGTTTCTGTAACGATTATATGACTCATTGTTTTCTCCTTGAAAACTTAATTATTTTTTCATTTGCACGAATCATCCCCAACTCTGTGCGGGCAATTCGTTCAACATATTTTGGATCATGCTTGAGACGTTCTATTAACTGATGTAAATTGGTATTTTCTTGTTCCAGGGATTGAGTATAATCACAGAGCTGTTGATATTCAGACTGTAATTCATTTAATTCTATAAACCCCTGATCTCCCCAAATAATAAAAAAAAGAAAAAAACTCAAGAGGAGAAAAATGAACCAGAGACCTATGTAATTGATTTGAAACATAATTAATACCAAAATAAAATATTAAATGCGTTTATGTTAACATGCTTCCTGAATTTTTCAAGGAAAAATTATATTTACCTGGCCGCACTCAAAGTATATTATGAAATATATTCAGATATTTGTCTGAAACATGGTCAAAGTTTTCTATTTTATCCAAAATACCCATAACACGGATTCCTGAAAAAAGTTCAATGGCCTCAACGTTTTCTTGTATCATTTCTTTGGAAACAGATAAAGGATTTGACAATATAATCCCTGCCGGCGTGATGTTGCAATTAGCCAATGCTGCAATGGACAGCAATGTATGATTAATTGTGCCCAAGCCCGCTCTGGCAACCAGAATTGGAATTGTATTTATACATAATTCAATAAAAAGTGTTTTTTCATTGATTGGAACCATCAATCCGCCTACAGCTTCCAAAACTACCGGATGATTTTCTTGAAATCTCAATTGAATTTGTTGTTTCAGATAATTGATTTCAATTTTGGTGTTCATATTTCGTGCGGCAAACAAGGGGGCTTTTGCAGGTTTAAAGCAATATATTACACTGTCATCTGGGTTACAATGTCTAAGATTTGGAGTGTGTTGATAGATAAAATGGGCATCACTATCTGGGTCACGAGGCGTTTGACACCCGGTTTGGATAGGTTTAAGGTATTGCGGTTGATATCCTTGCTGATACAAATATTTCATCAGCAGCAAGGAAACGACTGTTTTACCAACATGAGTATCAGTGCCAACTATAGAAAAGTTTAATTTAATATTACTGATTTGCATCATTCTTTCTAGCAGCAGGCTTTGATTATGTCAATCTGATTTATGAATTGCTTACATGCAATTTCTGGAAGCATTTAAGAACAGCCTGGCAAGTTCGCAAGAAATATTTAAAAATAATCAATCCGTTCATGCTTTCATTTTAAAAATGTACTGAATCGTATCCATTATTGGAATAAGTTTTTCTTGATGCTCAGGCGGCATCATCACCTGGTGAATTCGTTGGTTTTTGAGTAATGACGATTTTATTAATATCAGTTGAAGCGACTGGGTTTCGGGTGAAAGTGTCAGCATTTCTAAAATATTGAGATAGTTTCCATAAAAACCATTCGTATCTAGCATTTCAACAAATTGATAGAATAGTGTTGCAACACTCATTTGAAATGAAGTCATGGAGGCATGTCCTGTTTTATGGCATGACAATGACGAAACCATTGTTCGACAAGCCATTGGTCTTACAGGATAGATAGAGCATTGTTTTTTTGTCAAAAATATGCACGATTTAAGAGGCACTTCTTCTGGCTCAGGAATGGGTTTATTTTGTAAGGCAAGTATTGCTTCCTGGTTTATGGTTGTTTTTGGATGATATCTTTTTTCTAGCGGGATTCTATGGATTAATTGCAAGGATTCTTGAAGTTTATTTGTTTTTAAGTATTCATTTATTAACATGCCTTCAAGGGATGTCATTAATATACGGTCAGTGCAACAATCTGAACAGCCTTTCCTGCATGCAAGTTTCCAATTGTTTGTCAATTGATTATAAATTGAGTAAATATTTTTTAATAACTGGCTTTTATCATATACTTGAGACACAATTCTTCCCAAATCTTCTCTAAAGCTCAACAGAAATAGTCAATGAATTATAGAGTAGTTTCATTTCAACCAGGAGGGCTTCATAATATTTTGTAATGTTCCAGACGGATCGCTTGCCATCTTCAGATGCCATATTATCCAAATCATCCAGAATATCTAAGACTCTTTCAGCAGAAAGCGTTGTTGCACTTTCCCTGAGTTGTTTAAGATTGAGAGAAAAATCTTTATATTTTCCCTTACCCAGTTCTTTTTCTAATACTGCGGTCTCTTTTTTGAGCATATCTCCAAACATGGTGCATATTCTTTGATATGAAGCAATATCAAGTCCCATTTGAGCTGCATTCTGGCTCTTATTCCGAATAATTAATCGTTGACCGGGTAAAATGCTTTTTACCATTTTTTGTAATTTTTGAGATTGAACCGGCTTAACTAGAAAATGCTGACATCCCAAAGCAATAGCTTTCTTAACTGTCTTTTTATTGCTCATAGCGGATATAATAATGAACGGCAACTTTTTCCATTGTGCGTTTGATTTAACTTTAGCTATAAATTCCAGCCCATCCATCTCGGGCATCATAATATCAGTAATGATCAGCTTGATATTTGGATTTGTATCTAAAATAACCATCGCTTCTTTTGGATCAGGCGCTGTAACAACTTCATATCCATTTTCGCGTAAGTTAATGTCTAATATTTTTAAGCTGATAGGATTATCTTCTACGATAAGTATACTCATCATTTCACCTTAATTGAATCATAATGATAGTAAGCGCCTTAACATAGGCGCCTCATAACACAACTTCTAATGAAAATTAATCAGATATCTTGACAAACTCTCAAACTTAACTATATTATTGATTAATTAATTAAAAATGTCAATGATAAAATTAATTATTAAATTTATTAAAAAATAATAATATTTTTCTTGACATTCAAATTTTTTAAGTATATATAACCTAAATCATGTCAATTATTCCCCAGTAGCTCAGTTGGCAGAGCAGGTGGCTGTTAACCACCGAGTCCATGGTTCGAGTCCGTGCTGGGGAGCTTAATAAAAATCACACGATCATGTGAAAAAAAATGCCTCTGAATAAATTTCAGAGGCATTTTTTTTTGCAAAAGAAAACAAAGAATTCATTAATTAAAGAAAAAAAATAAAAATTTCAATTAAATTAAATGGTTTAAATTTTTTCCAAAGCAAGATCAATTATTTCATCCATGTGGGATACCATAACAAATTTAAGTTTTCGTCTTGCCTCAGCAGAAATTTCCACCAGATCTTTTTGATTTTTTTTGGGAATAATGATGGTTTTAACCCCGGCTCTGAGGCCGCCGATAGCCTTTTCTTTCAATCCACCAACTGGAAGTACACGACCTCTCAAAGAAATTTCTCCTGTCATTGCAATATCTCTTTTCACTGATCGCTTTGTTAGAATTGATATAATTGAGGTCGCAATAGCAATTCCTGCTGATGGTCCATCTTTGGGCACCCCCCCTGATGGCACATGTATATGAAAATCATGTATTTCAAAAAAGTTTCGTTTGACTTTAAATCGTTTGTAATTGGCACGCGCATAAGTCATGGCTGCTTTTGCAGATTCCTGCATGACATCCCCCAATTGGCCGGTCAGTTGTATTTCACCCTTGCCATGCACGACAGTCGCTTCAACATATAAAGGTTCTCCACCAGTATAAGTCCAGGCCAGGCCTGTGGTAACTCCTATTTCATTTTGATCTTGTTCAAATTCTGAAATATATTTGGGAGGTCCTAAATATATGTGTATGTTCTGACGCGTAATACGAAAATGGCCATTTTCATTTTCTGCAATTTTTCGGGCAATTTTTCGAAATATACGTCCAATTTCTCGTTCAAGGTTTCGCACGCCAGCTTCATCAGTGTATTCAGTAATAATAAGATTTAATGCACCATCAGTAATTGTTATTTTACGCCTGGATAATCCATTTTCCTTTTTTTGCCTGGGAATTAAGAAATGTTTTGCAATCAATTCTTTTTAATCTTGAGTATAGCCAGGCATATCAATTTGTTCCATACGATCCAACAGGGCGGATGGAATATCTTCACTGATATTGGCAGTCATGATAAACATGACATTTGAAAGATCAAAATCAATATTCAGATAATGGTCACTAAAAGCAATGTTCTGTTCAGGGTCAAGAACCTCAAGCAATGCTGAGGATGGATCTCCACGCACATCAGAACCAAGTTTATCAATTTCATCCATCATGAACACCGGGTTCATCGTTTTTGCCTGACGCATACCATGAATCACACGACCCGGCATTGCACCCAAATAAGTTCTCCGATGACCGCGAATTTCTGCTTCATCACGAATGCCACCCAATGAAATACGAACAAATTTTCGTTTCATGGCACGCGCAATCGCTTTACCCAGAGAGGTTTTTCCAACGCCTGGCGGTCCAACAAAACACAATATTGGTCCTTTCATTTTTGGATTGAGTTTACGAACACTCAAATATTCCAAAATACGTTCTTTTACTTTCTCCAAACCAAAATGTTCAGCATCCAAAACCTTTTTCGCATGTGGAATATCCAGCATCTCTTTCGAGTATTTGGTCCAGGGTAATTCCAAAATACAATCCAGATAGGTTCTGACAATGGAAGCCTCAGCGGCATCAAATTGCATCTGATCCAGACGCGTGAGTTGCTTGCTGGCTTCTGTATTTGCTTCTTTTGGCAATTTACTTTTTTTGATCTTTTTTTCATATTCCTCAATTTCAATAGAAAACTCATCAGGTTCACCCAATTCTTTGTATATTGCCTGAAGATGCTCTCTCAAATAGTAATCACGTTGCGTTTTTGATAATTCATGTTGCACATCATCTTGAATCTTGGCCTGAACAGCAGATAATTCAACCTCTTTTGCCAGTAAACGATTGACTTCATTTAAACGTTTGACAGGATCGTTTATTTCCAATAATTTTTGGGCATCATCAATTTTTAACTGTAGATTCGCAGCTACCAGATCCGCCAGTTTTCCTGGTGAATTAATATTATCCAGAATTGAAGCTGTATCATCAGAATAGTCTCCATGTAAACTCAATATTTCAGCACTGTTTTCCCTTACATTTCTCATGAGAGCTTGAACTTCAATGGTTGATGCCTCATCTTTTTTTTCAATCAACCACTCAAGTTTTACCATATTACAGGCATCATGCGTGTATAATCGCTGCCATTT
>Ga0272440_1002572_pt1 | contig 14031 bp, 8 predicted proteins | sample SSMMMBAug17_FD_192440 | JGI IMG/M metagenome (GOLD analysis project Ga0272440, IMG submission 192440) | Marine sediment archaeal communities from Little Sippewissett salt marsh, Falmouth, MA, United States - SSM-MMB-Aug17 | ecosystem: Environmental > Aquatic > Marine > Wetlands > Sediment ...
AGCTTTTTGAAGAAATATTTTTTGTTCTTTAAGTATTTTTTCAGCAGTTTTCAAATCTGTAATATCACGAGCAATACAGTTTAATGTGGGGATTTCATCGTCTCTGTCAAAATAAAAATTTATATTCCATAAAAAATTTCGTAAGTAGCCATCACTGATTCTCATCTTATTTTCAACAACAACATGTTTTTTCTTTTCCTTGATCCACTTTTTAATATTTTTTTCTGAAAGTTCTCTATCTTGAGACTCCATGTATTGAAAAGCATTTACTCCAATACATTGATTAGGACTAAGGCCAAAAAAAGATTCAACAGCGTGATTAACAAAAATAATTTGTCCTGTTGCATCTATTCTAACAACAAGATCGTCCATATCTTCTACTAATAATCGATATTGAATTTCACTCCTTTCCAAAGCTTCAAGGGCTAACTGACGAGCAGTAATATCACGAGAAACAACAGCAACATGAGTGATTTCATTTTCAAAATTTTTATACCCATAATATCTTACTGAATAGAATCGTCGCTCTTGATTTTTAAATTCAAACCAGGCTTCATAATGTACTTCTTTACCAGAAAAACATTCATCTATATGCTTTTTAATAATATCTTTATAGGCACCTTCACCCCAAATATTTTTAACATCACTACCAATAATTTGTTCGCGAGGTAGACCATGAGCCTGACAATATGATTCATTAACAGCGTCATATTTATAATCTCTATCAATTAATGTCATAAATTCTCTGGAAGAATTTGCAATAAACTCATATTTTCGCCATGAATCTTCTATTTTTTTTCGTTCTGACATATCTCGTGCAATACAAAAGAAAACATCATCATTATACCATCGACCAATAGTTGCACACGTTTCTGTTGGTATTTGCACATTTTTTTTTGTAATCATAGGAATTTCAGCAACAAAACTCGAATTTTCTTTAATTTTTGTAAAGATTTTTAAAAGTTGATCTTTTTTATTTTCAAGATAAAGTTCAAAAATATTTTTTTTTATTATTTCATCAGGAGAGTATCCCAGACGTTTTGTCATAAATGTATTGCATTGAAGAATTTTACCTTCAAAATTAATAATAAATAAAAAATCTCCAATTTTATCAAATAGATGTTTTAAGTTTTTTCTGCTTTCTTCAAGTTCTACAGCTGGAATCATAAGTTATTCCTTAAATAATTATGTTTTATTTTGAATTTTTTTTAAAAATAATAAACTTTTTGGAGCTTTACCAATACAAAAAGGCACAAATTTTTCTAAAAAGTCCTTTCCTTCAGAAATTGCTTCTTTTGAATATTTGAGTCTCTGTATTTTATTAAGATCAAAATCGCTAATCCAAACAAGATTCTTAATTGTGCCTTTGGAAAGTAATAAAAAATTTGAACGCTTTTGTATGCAGGCTGGGCAAATTATAGCTCCTATTTTGGGATCAAAATAACAAAGATGTCCTGAAATATAATCTAACTTTTTTTTACATAAATTACAAAACAAAAAATTTGGTTGAAATCCAGATATTTTTAAAAATCTTATTTGAAAAAGAATATGAATTACATCTGCTGGCAAAGTTTTTTGGTCAAGATGCTCCAATGCGTAAGCAAATAAATTAAAAATATCATCTTGTTTTGCAAGATCTTCCAAAAAAAAATGAATTAGTTCTGACCAATAGCTGGCATAAGCAGTGTGTATAATATGAGTTCGAATTTTTTCAAAAGGTCTAATTAGTGATGCAGATTGTAAAATAGCGGGTTTAGTCCCTTTTCCCGGTCTGATGACCAGTTCTAATAAATAGAAAAGCTCCAGTATACCTCCAAACCTCTTAACACTCTTTTTGGCAGATTTTGCAATAACAGATATTTTTCCATGAGATTTGGTTAAAAATGTCAGGATTAAATCTGAATCACTATAATCCAGGCGGCGAATTAAAATACCTTGAGCATTCAGCAATTCCATAAGGTGTTGCTCTCTATTCCTTAGGTGATTTTCGGTGAATGGGGGGAACCATTCACATTCCCCACCTTAACTTTTCAACTGAAAAAAAATACCACCTTCGTGCTTTAAAAAATCATATTTATCTGAATATCCCTGCACTGTTTCCCCAGTTCCTAAAAAAAGATATCCACCTTTATTAAGGACAGAAGTGATATTTTGAAAAATTGTTCTTTTTAATTCTTCTGAAAAGTATATCATGACATTACGAATAAAAACTATATCAAATGGTCCGAACCTTGGTGGGAGTTCCAGAAGGTTCAGATTTTGATAATGGGTCATTTTTTTAATAGCATCACTTACCTGCCATTTTTTTCCATTTTTATAAAAGTAGTTTTTTAGTCTTATTGGAGTTAAACCTCGTTGAATAGCAATTTCATCATATTCTCCAATTTGTGCATGTTCTATAGCAGCTTCAGAAATATCTGTTCCTAAAATTGAAAAACGTTTATAGAAATTTTTTCTATCTGGCATTAATTTGGAAAATTCATTAGCTGTAATGGCAATAGAATATGGTTCTTGTCCAGTAGAACATCCTGCAGACCATATATTTATATTAGAAAAATTGCTTGATTTTAGATATTTTGGGAAGATAATATCATTTAGTGCTTTGAAAGGGTATTGATCTCTAAACCACAGAGTTTCATTTGTTGTAACAGCTTCAATAACCTGATTGATAAGTTTTTTAGAACGACTTGTATTTTTTACCATAAAATATAAGTCACCAAAATTTTTACATCCAGTTACTGTAATTAAGCGAGCGAGTCTGTTTTCAATAAGGTATGCTTTTGAATTATCAAGATAAATTCCACATTTTTCCTGAATTAATCGCCGAAACAGTTCAAATTCATTTTGAGATATTTTCATGTATCATTTTTTTCCATTGCCAGGTTTAGTAATTGTTTTGTCATTTAAAATTTTATCTGTAGAAAGTATTAAAATAAGCTCATTATTTTGTCTAACAACACCAGCCATAAAATCACTTTCAATGCCGCTAACATTTGCTGGTGGTTGCTCTATACAATCCTCATCTGTTTGAACAACATCTCCAATAGCATCCACTAAAAGACCAACAGGTTCTCTTTTTAATACAATGTTATGGCTTTCCTCAGAAATATTTCTTTGTCCAAGTCCCAGACGAATTCCCATATCAAATATAGTTACAACCTGACCACGCAAATTTACAAGCCCGCGAATATGTGTAGGAGAATGTTGAACTTCAGTAATTTCCAGAACACGATTTATTTCCCTCACTTTGAGGACATCAATGCCAAATAAAAGGTCATCAATCTTAAATGTTACAAACTGAATCATACTAATTTACCATAGTCGTTATAAGCCTTCTTCTTCCAGAAATTCCAGAACTGCTTCTGGATCAAGAAAGAATGTCAAATAGCCTTCAATAAATCCTGAACCAAGAAAACCCTTTGGTGTGTAAGCATCACGAGCAATATCTTCTTGAATATCTAGAATGTTAATAATTCTAGAAACCATTATTCCAGCCATTGGACCACTAGTTTTTGGAATGATCAGATATAACTCTTCTAATTCTGGCAGAGGATTTACTGCCAAAAAGTTTTCCAGACGAATTAAAGGCAAGCCTTTGCCATTATAATTAACAAATTCTCTTTGACCTATCAATTGAATACTATCTCTGGAAATTAATTCCAGCCTTGAAATATTTGATAATGGAAGGCCAAAGTATTCATCAAGAGCATTATTAAATAGTAAAATTGGTTTTCGTTTGGATGCAGCTTTTTTATCTCTTTCTTCCTGTTCTCTTCTACGTCTTTCCTCAGCACTAATTTCAGCAAAACGAAGGAATGCAAAGTCTGCAATTCCTGCAGTATCTAAAATCATGGCAACCCGGCCATCCCCCATGATTGTAGATCCTGAAAAACATTTGCAATCCTTAATATGCCTGGAAAGTGGTTTAACAACAATCTCTTCATTATCAAACAACTGGTTAACTGCCAAGCCAAAACTGTTTGTACCCACACGTAAAACAACTATATTTACATTTTTTTCTAATGAATCCAGGTGAGTGACTTCCAAAAAACGATTGCCACTGTCTGAAATAATATTTTCATCTGTGTCATTAACCTGGTCTGTGAGTGTTGAGGGGTCCTCTTTGTCATTTTTATTTTCAAGACCAAGGACTTTGTCCAACCAAACCATTGGTAGCAATCTTTCTCTCAATCGTAAAACATTTGCATCACCAACTTTTTCCAATCTTTTTGCCACTTCAGAAGCCTTGATATTTACAAGTTCTTGAACATTTATTTGTGGGATAGCAAAAATATGATCGCATGATCCGACAATAAGTGATGGAATAATACTAAGTGTTAATGGTAAGCGGATAATAACAACAGTTCCTTTTCCAACAGTACTGTCCAAATCAACATGACCGCCTAGTTTTTCAATATTTGTTTTAACAACATCCATTCCTACACCACGACCTGAAATATCAGAAACAGTTTTAGCGGTTGAAAAACCAGGTAAAAAAATTAAATTAGTTTTTTGCTTATCACTCATCCGGGCTACCTGCTCCTGAGTAACCAGATTAGTGTTAATAGCCTTTTCAGCCAATGCTTCACTATCAATACCACGTCCATTGTCAGAAATAGTAATAATAACCTGACTTCCTTCATGCATAGCTGTTAAGTGAACAATTCCAGTTTCAGGTTTATTATTTTTTATTCGAACTTCTGGGGGTTCTATACCATGATCAAGACTATTTCTTATAATATGAGTAAGTGGATCTGAAAGATTTTCTAATATTGATTTATCCAGTTCAACTTCACCACCATCAATTACAATTTCGGCTTTTTTATATAATTGCCGTGCAATATCTCGAACAACTCTTGGAAATTTATTAAAAATACTGGAAAGTGGCTGCATCCTCATGCGCATAATGTTTTCTTGTATCTCGCTTGTAACAAGATTAACATTTTGCATTACATTCACTAGTCTGGGATTATCTACAACTTTTTCTTCTATTTCCTGACGAAGTTGATTTCTACCCAAAACAAGCTCTCCAGCCTGATTCATCAAACGATCAATAAGGTCAACAGGAACACGAATGGTTTCAGTAACATGTCCCTGGCTGGCTTGAGTACTTTTTTTAGTAGTTATAATTGTCTTTTTAGGCCCAGAAGGAGCTTTTCTCATAGACTCAAATTCTCTTTGAATCTTTGTAGGTCCAATAGCGGATTCTTTTTTTACAGGTAATTGACTAACTGATGATGGATTTTGATTATTTAATCCAGCTATTAATTCATTGTTAGAAAAAGATACAACTTGATTCTTTGGAAAATCTAATCCATTGCACAATAAATCTTTTTCCATAATTGATGACACGAGCATATGGTTATATTGAGTATCTGGATCTTGTATGATACGATCAAAATCATGTGTAATACATTCCCCTAATGATTTAATATCATTAAGCATTTCATTCATATCGCAATCTTTGTCTTCAAGATCTTTTTTAGAATGTATCCAGAAAACAAATAGCTTTTTCTTTTTTTCAACTAAATTTTCAATTTTTATATTATCAATTTCGAATATTGCTATATCAGGTCCAGATGCTTCAAGTCTAAGCCCAGTTCCACTTTTTAACAATGAAATATTTGTAGAATATGTTGTTGCTTCCTTGTTACTTTTTGTTTCAATTTTATTGACATCAGTAATAATTGATACTTCATCAATAGTTTTTTTATCTTCTGAAGTTTTTGTAGGTTTTGAAGAAGCAGGTTTTTCTTTTTGTTCTTCAACTTCAAGTGATTTTTTTTCAATTTCTTTCTTTTGGGGTAAATTTTCAGATTTTTGAATTTTACTACGTATAATGGGCGGAGAATCCTGGAATTTTTTTATCAAGGGGTCAATTGTTTCATTTGGTATAATTAAAAATTGTTCATTTGGAATTTCAATTCCTGTTTCTAATAATTCTTTTTCAAGAATAGAGGAAACTATAATATGAAAGGTTGATCGATCAGTTTCATTATTTGTTTCAGCAAAGTCGGAATAAATATAAGACCCCATAGAAATCATATCATTAAGGAGTTCTTCAGGGGGTCTGTCTTTGTCAATTAAATCTGTTGTTCCAAAAATCCATATTATATATAAGTTTTTCTTTTCATTGTGTACATTGCATATTTTTTCTGCATTTACATCACATATAAAATGATCAATTCCCTGAATATCAAAATGAATTTTTCCTTCATCAGTCAATGATACTTCATAATTAATGGATTCATTTTTTATATCTATTGGTTTGTTTATACCTAACTCTTCATCAGTAAAAAGATCATCGCCAGTTAAACCACCCATTGCAGAAGAATCTTCATATTCATTTAAGGAGCTTTCAGGCAGTTCTTGTTCCTCAGAATCAGCAATATCTGGTAAGATTTCAGGTTCTAAACTTTCATCAAATTCTTCTTCCTTTTTTACTGTATCAGAACCTTCGGGTTGTAATTCTTGAGTTTCTGGTTCATCTAAAGATGTAAGTTGTTGTTCAGGAGGTTTCTCGTTAATCACATCTTGAGTATTATTATTTAAAATATCATTTAATCGTTCAATTTCTTCATCATAATTAACCTGGTTGCTGGAGTGGACATCATCAATCATAAAGCTTACTTTATCTGCACTTTGAAGCAAAGCATCAATATTATTAGGATCAGGAGCCATTTTTTTGTTCCTGATTTGCATTAAAAGATTTTCCATAATGTGAGTAAGTTTCATTAATGCATCAAATCCAAGAACACTGGATGATCCCTTAATACTATGTATTGCTCGAAATGCTCTATTGACAACATCTGAAGATACATTAGCACCTTCTTGTTCCATTAATAGCAAATCAGGTTCAAGGGAGTTCAGGTGGTCGCGACTTTCTGCGACAAATTCTGAAATTAAAGTGTCTTCTGTAATACCTGCCATAATTATTACACCTTAAACTTTTTCATACTTTTACTAAGTTTTTCTGAAAGAATTGTAAGATCTTCAACAACAGCCATTGAATCAGATGAAAATGCCTGAGTGGCGTATGCAGTATCTTTCATACCTTTAACATTTTTTAAAGACTTTTCTGTATGATCAGCAACTTCAGCAACTTTTATTGCAATAGATTCCATCTGATCAGCTTGAATGCCAATTTCTTGATTAATATTAAAACTTGCTTCAATTGCGCCTTTAACGTTCTTAGCAGTCTCTCCAGATCTTTCTGCGCAATCGCTAACATTTTTTGAGACAGATTCAGCAGAATTTGCTGCTTCAGTAATACTTTTTGCAATTTCATTTGTAGTTGCTGTCTGTTGTTCAACAGCAGAAGCAATAGTCGACATAATTGTATTGATTTCTGTAATTACATCAACAATGCTATCAATAGCTCTGATTGAGGCTTCAGTATTAGCCTGCATACTTTCAACTTTTTCTCTGATATTTTCTGTTGCTCCAGCAGTCTGTCGAGCAAGTTCTTTTACTTCATTTGCAACAACAGCAAAGCCTTTTCCAGATTCACCAGCACCAGCAGCTTCAATGGTTGCATTTAGTGCAAGAAGATTAGTTTGTGCTGCTATATCTTTAATTAATTCTACAACTGCGCCAATTTCTTTTGCAGCACTACCTAAAATTTTCATCATCTCGGAAGCTTGTAGTGCTTTATCAGAGGCTTCCTGTGTTACATTTGCTCCACGTCCTGAGCTTCTTGCAACTTCGTTTAAAGAAGCGTACATTTCTTCAATAGCGGTAGCAACAGTATTGACAGACTCGGACATATGTTCAGCAGATGTTGCAACAGAATTTAAGTTTGAAGAAATTTCACTGGTTGCAGACCCACTCTGTTCTATTTGCTTGGCTATATCAGCAGCAGAGCTTGAAAATATATGCATCTGGTTACTCATATCTTGTGAAACTTCTGATATATTTTCAATAAGTTCAGAAACATTGGAAGTAGCTGTTTCAGTTGTACTTGACTGGCTTGCCATTTCAGCCATACGTTTTTTTAGGGTATCAGCTGATTTTTTTAAGGTTTTTGAAACTTGAGATATTGTAGAAACAGTATCATTATTATTCTTAACAATATGTTGCATATTATCAAGTCCAGAGTTAAATAGCTTTGCAAAATAGCCAATTTCATCGCTTCGTTCACCAATACTCAGGCGTTGTGTAAGATCCCCTGATATAATATCATCCAAAGTTGATTTTGTTTTAACCAGTTGTTTACTAATATATCGAAAAAGAATGAAAAAAAATGTTGCGCTTAACATAATGAAAATTATTGATAATATTGCAGCTAAAAAAACAGCTCGGCCCAATTTTTCATGATAAAAAATTTCTTTTTCTATAATTGCTTTTTCAATAATTGATGCTGTGTAACTTGTACCTACAATCCATTTCCATGGTTCAAAATAACGTACATAGGTTTGCTTAATAGTAGCTTTTGGTGATTTTCCATATGGCCATTCATAACGAACAAAAAGCCCTTCAGGGCTTTTTTGAACCATTGATACTATATTATCAAAAAAAGGTTCACTTGTATTTTCAAGAACAACAGGCCTACCCTCAGGCAAATATTCTTTTAAAGTAAGACCTTCAAGTTCAGGTTTATCCCCATGCATAACCATTTTTAGTTGAGTATTCATAATCCAAAAATAGCCTTCTTTTCCATAACTTAAAAGTCTTATCATATCAATAGCTTGATCTTGAGCTTGTTTTTCATCAAGTTGTGCATACAGGCCTGTTCCAATAATCCATCCCCAGGGTTTAAACAAACGCACATAAGTAATTTTTTTTCGCATTTTAGTCCAATCTTTTGGATCGGGCCAGCGGTGTTGTACAAGAGCACCTTTTGGGAAATTTTTATGTGCTATCATAATCAAGTGTTCAAATAATGGAACTTTAGTACCTTTTGCTGTAACAAGACGTCCATTTCTTTCATAATTTGTAAGTGTTTTACCTTCAAGATCTCTAAATACAGGATTTAATAACATTTTACTTTGTCTATCCATAACCCAGAAATATCCACGTTCACCAAATTTGTGAGATTTTAATAAGGATAGAACTTTTTCCTGGGCCTGTGTTTCTTTTAGAAGATCTATACTTTCATTATTTTCATTCTGATGTATTTTTTTATATTGATCCTTAACAAGATTATATGGAATATCAATTAATTGCACTAAACGTTTTTCAAAGTCTCCAATAAATTGTTTTTCATCATTCCACTGCCTTTGAGTTCTGCTTAAAAGTTTAATGACCATATTAACCTGATTTTTTAAATATTCATTTTTGGTATCATATTGTTCTTTTTTATATGAATTCAATTCTGCTTTAATAAATGTTTTTTCAATATAAACAGAAACGATAATAATTGTAGAAGCAGCGCCCAAAATAAAAAGGCCAAAAAGTGCAATCAATTTATCTCTGATTTTCATCTTACTTAAAAACATTCTATTGTCTCCTAAAAATGATCAACTTACAAGTTTATATATCAATAACAACTCTATTTCGTCCACTTTCCTTAGCTTCATACAGCAATTCATCTGCTGCCTTTATCATACTTTCAAGGGATTTTCTTATGCTGGTACAAACACCAACAGAAATAGTCATTTTTATTGTTTTACCATCAGCTTGAATTTCTGATTTTTCAATAACCTTACGAATTTTGCTAAAAACAAGTAAAGCCCTTTGACTGTCAACATTAGTAAGTATCACACAAAATTCTTCTCCACCACATCTGGAGACAACATCAGTTTGACGAACGTGCTTTGTTAAAAGTCCTGCAACATGTTTTAAAGCAAGATCTCCAACGTCATGACCATAGCTATCATTTATTTTTTTAAAGAAATCTATATCTACCATACCTACAGAAATAGCAAGATTATCTCTCATTGCATTTGAATGCAAATTGTTTCCAATTTCATATAGATATCTTCTGTTGTATAAACCAGTGAGATAATCTCTAATAGATGCTTCTCTAATTTCATGAATTAGCTCAATAATTTCTACATTTTGAGTTACTCGGCAATAGAATTCTTCATTTAAAAAAGGCTTGGATAAAAAATCATTTGCTCCTTTTTTTAAAAACTGAGCAGACAGCGTCTCACTAGTATTTGCAGACAGACCAATAATGGCCATCATGTCTTTACTGAAATCTTTCCTAAGCTCTGACACGAGTTCAAATCCATCCATATTTGGCATTTCATAGTCTGTCAAAATGAGTTTAATATCTGAGTGTTCTTTTATTTTTTCAAGAGCATCAATTCCATCGTTTGCTGTAATTACATTAAATTTATGAAGTTCAAGTAATCGACCAATTAAATGTCTGAATGTTGATGTATCATCAACAACTAACGCCTTTATATTTCTATTATTTTTCAAACGCTTAATTAAATGTATTACATAGTCAATGGCATGCATTCCTTCTTTGACAATGTAATCCACAACATTTTTTGATAAGATACGCTTTCTAAGTTCATCATCTAAAGTGCCGGTTAAAACAATTGATGGGATTTCTCTTGAAAGGACCAGATCAACAATTTCACCATCAGGAGCATCTGGTAGATTCAAATCCAATATTGCTATAAAAAAAGAATCATTTTCCTCCATGATGGCCTTAGCATCATCATAACTGTGTGCCACCTTGGTAATAAAATCTAATTCAGATGTTATTCTTGAGCTGATTAATTTTGCCACAGCTTTATTGTCTTCCACCACTAATATGCGATGTTCACTCATACTAATTCCTTATCTTAAACTAAAGATTCAAGCCTTATGGATTGATAAAAAGATATGTATAAAATTAATAATATTTTCAAGAAATTGTCAATCCTCAATTTGAATCAATGATTAAAAAATGATATACAGGTTTTTATAATATAATCAGTGCTTATTTGATAATAAATACGCAAGTTTCATGCCATTTACTTGCTAACCTTTGGCAGTTGTATGTTGGCTAACGATATAATATTAAAAGGAATCATTATGTTTCGATATATTTTTTTAACGTTTTCAATATTGCTTATAATAATAGAAAATTGTCTGGCTTTTGAAATCAAGATGGAAAGCGCAAACAAATTGACAGTACATGCTCACCAGGTACCTCTTCAAACTTTACTTTCATCAATTCAATCCTGGGGTATTGTTGTAAAAATTGATCCACAAATCAACCCGAATATTTCAGCATCATTTCAAGATAAAGACATTCAAAAGGGTTTAAATATTCTGTTAAAATCTCTTAATCATATCTACGTTTGGAACGCAGTTAAAGGCCCCTGGGGAAAGCTTCCTGTACTTAGTGAAATTCATGTTTTTTTTCCAGGAAAAAAAGACCACATCAAACCATTAGATTCTAAAAATGAATATAATATAGCTCGTATACCAGGTACAAAAACTTTATATGTAAAAAATGAACTACTTGTACGACTATCTCAAAACCCTGAGACCTTTATCAAACTAATTAAGTCATTAAATGGTGTTATAAGTGAGCATCATCCAGGACTTTCAATCTATCAGGTACGATTCCCACCAAAAACTGATGCTTTAAAATATATAGATTTATTAAAAAAGAATAAATCTACATCAATTGTTGAACCAAATTATGGTTATAAAATTTCAAAAAATTATAGAGCTATTCCATTAAATACAAAATCAAATCTAATATCAAAAGCAAAAGCTCTTCCAATCTCTGAGGTTCCAATAGCAATTTTAGATACAGGTTTAACAACAAATTCATTTATTTCACCCTATATTATTACATCTTATGACGCATTTCAACTTGATGAAACTATAACTGACAAGATGGGACATGGAACAAATATGGCCAATATAGTATCTGGTAATGTTTTGCCAGATGGAGGATTAAATTATGGACAAACTTATCCCCAATACATTATACCAATTCGCATATTTGATGACAATGGCATTGTAACAAACTTTCAGATAATTAATGGTATTGAGTTTGCTAAAAAAAATGGGGCAAAAATATTAAGTATGAGTTGGGGATCTGAGACCTATAGTAAATTTTTAGATGAAACAATGTCATACTCAGTTTCAAATGGTATGATTCCCATTGCAGGGGCTGGAAATTCTCCTACAGGTAAGCCATTTTATCCTGCAGCTTATGAATCAGTTATTGGAGTTGGAGCGACAAAGGCTGATGGAAGCCCATGGAAAAGGTCTAATTATGGAGATTTTGTTGAGATTCAGGCACCAGGTTTTGCAACATTTCCCAAAAAATACACAGAATGGCCTGGGAGGTATGTAGGTACTTCAATTTCAACAGCTTTTGTTGCAAACCAGGTAGCTACATATTTATCAAAAACATCAAGTAGTGTAATACAGCAGGATTATATGAACTTACGTTCAATGATTATAAATTATATAAACTATGCTTCAGATAAACCTGAGTAAGAAAAATGATCAAGAATATTATCCAAATTCAATGTAGTCAAATTCCTATTATTTAATAAGCATTTACCATCAACAAAGCTATAGATTACATCACCACCAGTCACAGCATATACAATATGAGATTTAGGGTTGTACATAGGTTGTAGATGAGGTGTTTTTGTATCAATAATAATTATATCTGCTTGCTTTCCAATTTCCAAAGAACCTGTCATGCTGTCCAAACCTAAAATTTTTGCTCCATCAATTGTTGCCATGCGAATCAGAGTCAGTGCATCCAGAACTGTGGGATCAAGTCGATAACCTTTATGTATCTTTGCAGCAAGATTTATTTCCTGAAACAAATCTAAAGTATTATTGCTTGCGCATCCATCAGTACCTAATCCTACAAGAATTTTTTTATTAAGATATTCTGGAATTGGTGCTATACCTGCTCCTAGTTTCAAATTACTTCCTGGATTATGTGAAATTTTTGCCCTTGTTTTTTTTATTATATCTTGATCCTTTTCATCAACCCATATAGCATGAACGAGCAAGGTACTTTCATCCAAAATATCAAGTTTATTTAAGTATTCAACAGGCGTTAAATTATGTTTTTTTAAAGATTCTTTACGTTCAGAGCGCGTTTCAGCAACATGGGTTTGAAAAAGAATATCTTGAGAGCGTGCGTAAGCTTTTGTTTTTTTGAGAGTTTCAGGTCCACAAGTATAAGGAGCATGGCAAAAAACAGAAGGAAAAATCAGTTGACTTCTATTTTTCCATTTTTCAATATATTCAATAGCGTTTATAATATTTTTTGAAGGATCAGGTACTCCAGGTACTGGAAAATCGACAATACCTTGAGCGAGTACAGCTCTAATACCTGATTCTTCAACAGCTTCAGCAGTAAAATTTTCATACAAATAACTATCACAACAGGTAGTTGTTCCTGATAGTATCATTTCCAGGCAAGCCAATCGTGTTCCCCATCTGACAGAATCAGGGGTTAAATATTTTGATTCAGCAGGAAAAATATGGTCATTAAGCCATTCTTCTAATGGTAGATCATCAGCAATACCTCTAAACAAAGTCATTGGTAAATGAGTATGAGTATTAATAAGTCCTGGCATTACAATGCAGCCCGATGCGTTTATGTTTTTTTTTGCATCAGGCAATTTGTTATCTTGTGGCATTTTAGAGAGTTTTGCAATTTTACCATCTTTAATGCCAATCCAGCCTTTATCTATAATACTGAATTTTTCATCAACAGTTATTATGTTTGCATTATAGATGACTGTATCTAATGATGTTGTCATTTTGTTTTCCTTAATGTTAATTAATCCTCAAAATATTTCTTGCATCATCTGGAGACGCTATATCACGATTTAAAATTGTGGAAAGATCAACAATTTTTTTAACAAGCTCTGCATTACTTTTTGCAAGAATGCCTTTTTTTAAATAAATATTATCTTCCAATCCAACACGAACATGACCTCCCATATGGATTGCCATTGTAGATAAGTTAATTTCCTGAGCTCCCACACCAATAACAGACCATGTAAAATTATTTTTGCCAAACAAAACTTTAGCCTTAGTAAGAAGAAAAGTTAAATCCTCAGGATTTCCTCTAATTCCACCTAAAACACCCATTACAAA
>Ga0272440_1002573_pt1 | contig 14027 bp, 2 predicted proteins | sample SSMMMBAug17_FD_192440 | JGI IMG/M metagenome (GOLD analysis project Ga0272440, IMG submission 192440) | Marine sediment archaeal communities from Little Sippewissett salt marsh, Falmouth, MA, United States - SSM-MMB-Aug17 | ecosystem: Environmental > Aquatic > Marine > Wetlands > Sediment ...
TATGAGGGCGCTTTAGCGTCCTTTCTCAATTCAGCGTTGGGCTTTAGCCCTACGCTGTTCTTGCAATTGCCGAGATCGAGCATTCCTTGTATGAAATCCACTTCCCCTAAACTGTACATACGCCCCGCTTTCGTTCCTATGTACGATGGGCGAACACAAGGTTCGCCCCTACACGTTATTGGCACATAAGTAAATGAGGAATTTATTTTTCGAGCATTCCTTATTCCATGGCAATCTTTTGCTGTTCTTGCCTTTAGAAAAAAAAAGATGAAGAATACTCTATGGCATTGCAATTTTCATGCCTAATAATATTTTTATACAATTAAATCTATCGATGATTCTGGAAATAATTTTTCGGATTGACGATGTCGCATATCTTTCAAGATTATTATTTAATTTTTTTCAAACAAAAGTCCTTTCATATTTTTTTCAAATGTTGCCTATCAATGACAATTCCCCAGAATACTTGACATTTTATTTTGCATGTGGCAATTAGAAGTTTTTGCCTGGCATTTCCTGTTTCAGTTTAACGCACAGGTCTTGATTCAACATGTTTATCAAATTTATCAAAGGATAATTGAATGAGAACCAGACGAAATTTATCAATTGTGATTTGTCTATGCATCAATCTTGTTTTTCCCTATACCATTTTTGCTTTACCCCAAAAGGGATCAGTCGTTTCCGGTCAGGTGGACATGAGTGCGTCTGCCAGACAAATGAATATTCATCAACATTCCCAAAAAGCAATCATTGACTGGCAATCTTTCAATATTGATTCAGGGGAAATGGTGCGTTTTGTTCAACCCAATGTTAATGCCGCAATGCTAAATCGGGTAACAGGCTTTCAGCCCTCTTTGATCAATGGAATGATGCAGGCCAATGGCAATGTATTTCTGATCAATCCCAATGGGATTTTAGTTGGCCAATCTGGAGTGATTCAGGCACATGGATTTATCGGCGCAACGCTAAGTATTGATAATACAGATTTTCTCAATAATTCATTCACATTTAGGTTTCAACCCGGTACATCTTTGGGTAAAATTATTAATCGTGGGCTTATAGAATCAAATGATGCGGGCTTTGTGTCTTTGCTGGCGCCACAAATTGAAAATCATGGCACAATTATGGCCAATATGGGAAAAATTCATCTTGCTGCTGGTGAACGAATTAAATTATCATTTGTTGAAAACGATTTGATCAGCTTTGCCATTGCCCCTGAGGATATGCCATCATCAACAAATACACATATTGAAAATACCGGAATGATCCAGTCGGATGCCGGTGAAATACTGATATCTGCCAAAACAGCCGGAGATATGGTTCATTCTGTTGTTAATAATTCTGGTGTGATTGAAGCAACATCCCTTGTCAATGATAATGGTGTTGTTCGATTGACCGGAGCCGATGAAATCCACAACACTGGCATAATTGATGTTTCTGGCGTAAAAGGGGGCCAAATTGATGTCAGTGCAAATACAATTGTGATTACCGAGCATTCCGAATTGAATGCTTCTGGAGACACTCAGGGCGGACAAATTCATATTGGCGGTGGATTGCATGGTCAGGATGATACTTTGCCAAATGCACAAAATACCTATGTTGGAAATAATTCGCTCATTCAGGCCAATGCCAATGAATCGGGTGATGGCGGCGAAATTATACTCTGGAGTGATCAAACCACAATTTTTACTGGAAATATTTCGGCAAATGGAGGGGCGCTTAATGGACAGGGCGGTTTTGTTGAAGTGTCTGGCAAAGAAAAGCTTTTTTTTGATGGCAATGTTTCTACAAAAGCGACCAATGGGCCAAAAGGAACACTTTTACTGGATCCCAAAAATATATATATTGTCGATGGCAACACTGACGACCTGGGCATGGATTTTTCTGGACATGTCAATTTTTCTGATATTCCTGAAGACCTTACCATTGCCGAAGAACGACTTGAAAGCCTGAACGCAAATACCGATATCAGACTTCAAGCCAATAATCGCATTACAATTATGGATCTTACTGATGATGAACTGACACTCTTTCAAACAGGTAATGTTTCATTTCTCACCGGTGCAGGGGGTTTTACGATGGAGCCAACAGATAAAATCAATGTTTCTGGCGGCGGAAATCTTTTCATTGATGCCTTTGGTTCTGAAAATGATGCGTTTCCAGCCACTGATGGCCCTGTCTCTTTGGGAACAATCTGGACTGTTGGTTCTGGTAGCGTAACCATTCAAGGAGCTAAAATAAATCTTTTGGGCCCCATTTATGCTGGTGGAACTGTTACAATACGCAATCGTGACGTTCTATCTATTGATAGAGATATTATAACTGATAGTAAATTTCTTCAGGAAGGCCACCGAGAAATTAATTTGGGCGGCAATATTACTGCCACTGATGAACTATCTTTTACCCTAGATAGTAATGATATTCCCGAACAGACCAACAGTATTTCGTTAATAAAGAAAGATATACATTTAACATCAAAAGATGGCGGTATTTACCTGGTGAATATCAAAATTGTCGAAGGCATTACTGAAAATTGTGAACTGACCATTGAGGCCAACAGTGTGGCATCACTCAATGATATCAATATCAATGCATTGACGTTTTCTGACATGAAAGGCGGGTTGGTACTCAATGGCGTGATCGACATAGAAGAAAAATTTGACACCACGCCAGTCAAAGGCCCTATTCAGATTGAAAAAATTTCTGAAATTCGAACCAATACCAAACCAGTCATTTTCAATACGCCATTGACACTCAAAGACAATTTGACAATTCATACAGGGGATCAAGGGGGCGATATTTCTTTTTTGGACACAATTGATGGCCCATTCACCCTTAATTTAACCTCTGGTACAGGCAATATTCTGTTTCAAAAAAGTGTGGGCAGCAAAAATATGATCAATGGTATTTCTATTATTTCAGCGCAACATGTTAAAATTAATGATGATTTTTTCTCTGACAGCCTTGTTGATCTGGATTTTTCCGGCCTTCTGTCACAGGGAGGCGCCATTCGCACAACTGGTGACAATATTTTGATTCATGGCAATGTCAGGCTTACAGACAACAGTGCTTACGATACAGGTCTTGATAGCGGCGGTGATCTTCATATTATGGGCAATATTGATGGCACGCAATCACTGGAAGAAGATCTTGATATCATTACAGGCAAGGGCGATATTACCATTAATGGTGCAGTCGGGTCTACGTCTAATACGATCCTGGGTGATATTCAAATTTCAGGAGCGCACAATTTGATTGTTGATGGCCCTTTTCAGGCCAATAGCCTGATGCATCCATCAGGTACAGGTAATGTTCATTTTAAGGATACGTTAACCACTTACGAGGGCGGCGTTCATCTGCATGGCCTGTACATGGAATTAAACAAGACCATAAACAGCAATAAAAGGCCTGTTCTACTGGCTGCCAATGGGTTCAAGTTTGATGGTGAAATTAACGCGCAAGATTCGTCAGTCACACTTTATGCGCATTCCCCAGAAACAACTATCGGACTGGGTGACATGAGCTGTGATATAAATTTTTCGAACAACGACCTTCACAATCTCAAAACCAATCAAATTATCATTGGACATATAGACAATACTGGTGGAATCAATATTGCCAGGGATGAAACAATTTCTCAAAATAAAAAACTTCAGTTTGTATCATCCGGCCCAATTTCAATACGTGGCAATATTGTAACTGGCAATAATGCTCAGGTAATTGTAACCAACTATGACACTCTAAGTGTCGCACCTGGTGCAAATCTTGCTCTGGATGGCGGATGGCTTCAAAATGGAGATGGTCAGGTTGAGATTGGCGGAAAAATTACCACAACCAATGATATTATTCAATTCGATGGTCCGGTCCGCCTGGCGGGAAATCTGTCGCTTGAGACTGGCTCCGGCGAAGGCGATATCCATTTTGCCAGCAGAGTTGATGGCTATTATTATCTGTCTGCAAACAGTGGGATGGGCAAAATTATTTTTGCGGATCAGGTGGGTGTAGAAATCGCCATAAACAGTCTGACATTGGATTCCAGCAATGATATTGAAATCGGAAGCCTGTTTCATGCCGGAAGCATGAAAATTAACAATAATGGCGTCCTTCGCCTGACTGCCGGCGCTGATATCCAGTTGAAAAATGCATTTTCGCAACAAGGGATCGGGCCTGTTGAGTTAGCAGGGAAAATCACCACAGAAAATGAAAATATCACATTTACACAACCGGTCAGCCTGATTGCTAATGCGGAATTGAATACTGGCAGCGGCCCCGGAAATATAGTCTTTCAAGATACACTCGATGGCAATCATCTGCTGACCATGAGTGCTGGCGATGGCGATATTGTATGCTGGGAAGATGTGGGAAATATTTCACCTCTTGCCGGACTTCGCATAAAATCCGCTCAAAAAATATCGTTTTTAAAATCTATTGTTTCAGGTGAAGAACACATTGATATTACAGCGAAAACAATTGAACTCACTGCGCCGGTAACCACAAAGGATGGCGGATTACTTGCCTTTGACAATTCCGATTTATTGAAAATTACCGAAGATGCCTTATTGACGTTAGAGGGCTCTTTTATACAAAGAAGCGCAGGTCCAGTACAATTATCAACTGATATCGTCGCTTCAGGGGATATCGATATCAAGGGGCCTTTGACAATTACAAAAGATATCCGGCTTGATACAGGATCAGGTTCTGAAGGAAATATCCATCTGTCAAACACTGTAACAGGAAATCATTTCATTTCATTACGCAGCAATGGAAATATATTGTTTGATCAGGCGCTGTCAGTCAATGGTCTCAAGATTGAATCTGCTGAAAGGCTTACAATTAATGGAACTGTCCAACTGGATGCCGCTGGTTTCGATGCTGTGGCAAACAATGTTGAAATCAATAATGACATTACCACGCACAACAACAGTTCTGTCAAATTTGTCACTGATGGTGATTTCAAGCTGACATCAGGCGCAATCGTCAACACTGATGGTTCTTTTACCCAGGAAGGTGCGGCGAATATTAATTTGAATGGCAGCATTCAAACCAATAATCACACCATTTCATTTGATGGCAATGTTACATTATCAGGGCAATCAATCCTCACCAGTGGAGATGATGTCGGTGATATTGTTTTCAAAGGAGAGATTGATGGCGCCAAAGATGCTATTTATACCCTCTCTATGAATGCAGGGCTGGGAAATATTTCATTAAATGGCCAATTGGGACGAAATGATTTGCTTAATCTGAATATCCTGTCCGCAAAAAACGTATCTCTGGAGGCACCATCCCGCCTGAATTCTTATATTCAAGAGGCTGGCACTGGCATGACCCACATTAAAGACACATTGTATCTTGGCGCAGGCGGGTTTTCATTTAAAGGCAAAGATTTAAGTTTTGAAAAAAATGTCAGTGCCAATGATGCCATTTCTGGCATTGGTATGCAAATCAATCAAAGCGGCCAATTAAATATTAAAAGTGCAACGAAAATTACTCTGACCGGATCATTTTTGCAAGCTGGCGAGGGCGCAATTGCTTTGGGCGGACACATTGAAACAACATCAGCAAATATCGAAACAGGCAGCCCCATTGTATTAATTGGCAATGCCATCATTCAATCCAATGATAGTGGGAATATCACGATCAAAGAGACAGTGGATGGTCCCTTTCAGCTTGATTTATCTGCCGGTACAGGCGATCTCGTTGTGGCTTCGCCAATTGGCAATCAAAACGCTCTTCTTGGACTGTCTGTTAAAAGCGCCAATAATATTCAAATCAACGTGCCTGTGATTGCTAAAAACAATGGCATTCAACTTAATGGAAATCAGATCGAGGCTTATGGCAACTGGTTTACTGATAATGGACAAATACTTATTAATGGCGATATTGTCTCTCAGGGGAATTGGCAAACAGCCGGCGGCCAAATTTCAATTCATGGCAATACGCAATCGACTGGTAACTGGTTTACGACAGGCGGCGATATTACTGTTAATGGCAGCATTCAAACTGCTGGAGACTGGAAAACTGATGGCGGCGATATCACGATCAATGGCAATACAACACTGACTGATGATATTTTCTGGCAAACCAACAATGGCAATATTGTGGTTGATGGCATAATTGATGGATCTGAAACCTTCACACAAAACATGACCATCAATGCCAATGAAGGCAGTATTGCTTTTCATCAATCACTGGGAGAAAATGCCCCGCTGAAAAATGTGGATATTCAATCTGCAACAAATGTAAGTATGGATGCCAATGTCCATGCAGATCGTTTTATATTGATATCAGCCAATGGTCAAACCCAAACACGTGGTGCTATTACAACCAACACAGGTGGCATAACCATTCAAAACAAAATCCTTGTGCTTGAAGGCAATCTCAACAGTAATGGTAACGATATGATTCTTGCGGCAGATCAAATGACCCTGCCTTCAGTAATCAAAGCATCAAATGCCAGTGTCAGCCTGATGCCACTGTCCAAAGATGCCTCAATTGGTATTGAAAATCCAGATCAAACCCTTGTATTTACTGATGCTGCGCTTGATGGCATCAATACAGCGCATCTGATTTTTGGGTCCCCTGCCTTTGATGGCTCCATTTTTGTTGGAAAGAATAGTGGGTCAGTCTTGGGGCAGCAAAAGGATCTTTCCTTTATTACAAATGGCAATATCAGTATCGTCGGCTCTGTATCCACTGAGTATCAAAACAATCTGACACTGGATCATGGGCAACTGTTAAATGTTAATGCCAATTTTATGCTTAATGGCGATTTTGTCGAAAAAGGTAATGGCACAGTTGAGTGGGCCGGTAATATATTGAGTACCGGTAATATTACCTTTAATCGACGAATTACATTGACCGGCAATTGCTTGTGGAATACAAATGGTGGCAATCTTACTGTTTTTCAAACAATTGATGGGCCTTTTGACTTACAAGTCGAAACAGGTGATGGCTCAACTGAATTCGCTCAGGCGTTGGGTAAACAGTCACCGCTGACCTCCCTGCGTGTCATCGCCAGCCAACTGAATGCAAACGAAATCCATACCAGTATGCAAGGTATTACCATTGATTCAGATATTATACAGTTAAATAATGATATCAGCACATTGCAAGGTCACGTATTATTTGATGGTGATATTCATATATTGTCTGATCTTCAGATAGTAACTTCAGGCGGCAATCTCACATTCAATGGCCAATTGACCGATGCGGATAATACAAACAAGATCACAATTGCAACATCAGATGGCAGTATTTCATTTCAGTCGGTCAATATGGATGCTGTTGTTTTTAATTCGGGCGGAAATCTGATCTTAAATGACAATGTCACTGTCAGTCAGGAATGGAATACAACGCAACTGGCAGATATTCAATTACATAACGATATTACCATTCAAACAGACAATACAGATATTCAAATGACCAATAACATCAATGGCCATCATTCACTTGCATTGGATACTGGTGCAGATAATATGGGGAATGTCCATATATCAAGTGATATGGGGCAAACTGAAGCATTGAACGCTTTATCCATTAAAAATGCTGCTGCCTGTTACATTGATGGCAATATCATTACAGCCAATGGAGATGTTTATTTTAAACCTTCAGTCTTGCTTACCAATGATTTATCCATAGACACTGGTACCGGTGTGGGGGATGTTCGATTTTTGGATAAAGTATTCAGCACAGGAGAAAAATCGCACAATCTTAATATTACGAGCGGCGGCGGAGATATTTACTTTATGCGGGATGTCGGTCCAAATACACCCATGGGAAAAATTTCTATTGCAAAGGCAAGGAATGTGTTTGTTGAAAGCAGTTTCAATGCAAAAGACATTCTAATTACGCCCTCTCAGCTTGTACAATTGGGGGGAGGAATGACTGCCAACAATGGCAATATTACAATCAATGGAAATCTGCAAAGCACACAAAATCAATTACAACTGAAAACCATTCAAGGCGATATTACCATATCCGGCAAAGTGACCGATCCGGATAATACGCATACCTTGACACTCAATGCCAATACAGGCAAAATCAATATCAATGATATTTCTTTGGGCGCATTAGAAATTACTGCCGCTGATCAAGGATTAATTCTTAGTGGTGATATTGAAGTCAATGATCATTTTGATACCAGTAATATTGCAGGCGCAATTATGCTAAAAAATCATACAACCATTCGTACACGTGATGCAGGCAATATCAAACTGATACCTTCGGTTGATGGACCTTATGAACTTTTACTCAGTACCAACAATGGAACAGTATTTATCAATAAACCCATTGGTCAAACACAGGCAGTTAAATCGTTCATAATTGATTCTGCTGAAAACGTAATGTTGGAAAACAATATTTATACCTCAACCGGACAAATAAATATCCAGGGCAATGTGTCTTTATTACAAGACAATATTGTTTTGGATTCTGTTGTGGGTAATATTATTCTAAATGGCATTGTGACTGACAATGACAATGACTTTCAACTCAATATTGATGCTTCCGCCGGAGATATTTATCTATGGGACATTGATCTTTCAGCGATACAATTGCAAGCCCCAAATAAGGGACTCTTCCTCAATGGTGATATCAACTTGAAAAATGCGTTTAATACCTCAGAAATTGTTGGCCCAATCACCATACAGTCACCTTTATCCATCGAGACACAGGCGCACGATGTTGTATTAAATACGAATGTTTTCTTAAATGGTGATCTGACAATTAAAACTGGCAGTGAAGGCGGCAATATTGTTGTAAATGGTGAAATCAATGGTGCGCATGGTCTGGCTGTTTCATCTGGAAAGGCGAATGTGGCCTTTAACAAGGATATTGGCAACAACGAATCCATTGCAAATTTGTCGGTTATTTCTGGGAAAGCATTGGCAATCAATGGATCTATTCATTCTCAAGGCAATGTTCATCTGGACAATACCGGTACTATTGATCTTCGTGGCGATATTCAAACAATATCAGAAGGTGCGGATGTTGTTGTCAGTAATGCAGATATTCAGATGACTGGAAATAGAAGTATTGCCACGTATAATGGCAATATTGTACTCGATAAATTAACCCCTTCAGTGAATGACGCACAAACGCTTGTTCTTTTTGCGGGTAATGGCAATATCACCATAGATCAGGCTTTGGGTTCACCTGAACTGGCTTTTCAAAAAATTGATATTATGGGTGCCAAAGATATTCATCTCATGGGCTTAGAAACAACAGTTCATGCGAAATCATTTCAAATTGCCAGTATCGGTGATGTCCGCCTGGATGGCCAAATAACCTTAAGCGCTGATTTAAATCTGAATGTCAATACACTTCAAATTAATGCAAATATCGCATCATCAGGCAATATTCATATTGCCAATAACGATCTTGCTCAAATATCTGCAAATTTGAAATCTTCAGAAAACGTTACATTTAGCGGCCCAGGTAACATTGAACTTGATGGCGATATACTGGCGGAAAAGGATATAAAAATTGATCAGGCGAGATTATCCTTGTGTAACAATCATTATATTCGTTCGCAATCCGGTGGCATTTCTTTATATAATGTTTCAACAAAGATACATGATGCAAATACACTTTCACTATCTGCCGGAACCAACATTGATTTTCAAGGTACTGTGGGCGAATCAGATCAGGTTTTGGATGGTATTCAAATCACCAATGCCCAAAATGTGAAATTTGCCAAAACAGATGAATCATTATTTGCAAATAGACTCATCATCCAATCGGTTGCAAATGATACAACACTGGATCGGAAAGTTCATATATCCGGAGATATGGATATTACGACAAAATCTTTGACAATTCACGATACGATTGAAGCTGAGGGCAATATTAAAATCAAGACAACTGGCAAAGCGACAATGTCATCTACGATGAAAACTACAGGCGGAAAAATTGATTGGAATCAGGCAGATGCGTTGATAATTGATCAAAATATTGATGCGAAAGGTGGTGTTACTTTTTCAGGTTCGGGCGATATTCATTTGAATGCTGATATATCCATCACTGGCATCGGTTCCTTATCCATAGGCATTGCAAAGCTGACGATAAAAGGGGATCATCAATTAAAAACAAATCAAGGTAATATCCTGTTAAATGCCATTGAAACCGATACACCCGATACCCATGAGCTCTTATTGTCATCCGGCAATGGTAACGTAGAAATTTTAGGAAGTATTGGTTCAGATACCAGTCGTTTGGGTGGATTTGTAATCACCGAAGCCAATGAAGTTGCATTTAGTGGGGATAATGAAACAATCAACGTAAACACCTTAAGCATTCACAACAAGGATGTTCTCACCATAAAAAGTGATATACAAACCATTGGCAATTTGATGTTCAGCGGTGCAGGCAATATACTTTTAGGTGCAAATCTCGAGACATCAGGCGCTGATTCCAATATCTCCATTTTATACTCAACTGTCAAACTGATGTCTGACTGCGCAATTATCAGTCATCATGGCGATATTCAACTGGCAGACGTTGTTTCTCAAATCGATGACAATGCAATGCTCCAACTTGATGCCAACAACAACCAAATTTTTTTGAATGGGGCTACCGGACGCACCGGACAGGCGCTTTCTGGTTTAGATATTGTTCGGGCTGATCACGTACATATTAAAGGGGATATCCATATCAGTGGTGATATTAATATTAATGCACGTTTGTTATTAATTGATCATCCTGTAGAGACTGTTGACAAAGGCAATATTACATTAGCCATTACAGAAAAGGCAGAAATACATAACACAGTGACATCTCAAGGCAAATTTCAGTTTAACCCGGAGGGGCAATTGTTTCTTGATTCAACAATTGAAACAACTGCCCCCATTTCAAACCAGGAAATTCCGCAAGCAGACATAGATATTCAAGCGCCTTTAGTCCTGTCTGGCAATAGCTATCTCACGACACAAAAGGGTGATATTACCCTGTCAGACATTTCATCAGAATCACACGTCTCCATACTAAATGTGTCATCAACTCAAGGCAATATTTCATTCAAAGGGTCTGTTGGCAACGCCAATGATCCATTGTCTGAAATTAGAGTTGCCTCATCCGGAGAAATTAACTTTGAATCAAGTGCAAAGGCCATATATACAGATCAACTGCGAATTCAAAATTCCAGCGGCAACACCAATATCAATGCGCCCTTGTACGTCAATGACAATGTTTTGTTTGAAAATAACGAACTGGCAATCAATGCAGATATCCATTTTCAATCCAATGCCAATTTAACAATCATTACATCAGGACCAACATATCTCAACGCAGATTTGCAGGTTCCAGGTAACATCCTGTTTGATGGTATCGGTGAGATCAGGCTTGCTGCCAATCTCGAAACAACTGTTCCGGATGCATGGATTAAAGCGCCGGATGCTGCTTTGATTGTATCTGGTGATCGTTACTTGAAAACACAAGCAGGTGATATTGAACTATCTCAAATCAAAGGTGGTCAAATCACTCTATCTCCTGATGGCGGCAATGTGATTGTCAGTGGGGCAGTTGGCAAGTCAGATACCCCGATTGGAAGCCTTAAAATTGAACATGCTGAAAATGTGTCGTTTATCAGTAGTGTGGCAACCATTGATACAGAACAACTTGATATTGCTGCCTCTGGCAATGCAACATTTGAAGGTGATATAACAGTTGAAAAAGAACTTAATATCAATGTAGCGGCCATCAATATTACCGCCCAACTAAATGCATATCGTGATGTGACCTTCGATACACAGGGAGATCTCACAATCATGGGCCTTAACACGAACAACCAGGGCAATGTTTCTCTCATATCGCAAACCGGTGCAATACGATTGGGAGAAATTGATGCAGGCATGACAGGTTCTATTGAATTGAATGCCAAAAAAGATATCAATGGCGGCACACTCGTTGCGCAACGTATCAGTGTACAGGCGGCCACAATTGGTACAACAGAAGCGCCTGTCGTAGACACGCAATATTTCACTGCATCGTTGACTGGCTCTGGTGATGCCTTTGTTGGCAATATTAAAATGGCAAAACCAGGGGCATCGTTGCCAAAAAACAGTCAAATTAATTATCTGGGAGATGGCCTGATGGTCTTTCTTATCGAAGACATGTCCATGTATGGTCTTGATGGTAAAGATCGTGTTTTATACCCACTGCCGGCCTTACAGTATAAACAACATAAAATGATTCATGATGCATATCTTGCAAATCGCCCTGAATTTTTTATGCTCCCCCCATTAAATGTGGATATTTCAATTGAGGATGATGCAGAAATCGAATTTTTGGAAATGGATTGAACTATAATCCAAAACGCTTTAATTTTCGCCAGAGTGAAACACGATCAATATCCATTAATTTGGCTGCCTGGGTTTTGTTTCCATCACACTTTTCCATTATCCATTGAATATATTGTTTTTCTTGCTCAAGAAGGGTAGGTATTTTGGATACGTTAAACCGATAGGCCTCAATAGACAGGTTCATTATATTTTCCGGCAAATCATTTACTTTAATGGATTGGCCATTCTCAAGGGCAACCGCTCTTTCAATAATATTCTCAAGTTCTCTGATATTGCCAGGCCAACTGTATTTGATCAACAAATCCATTGCATCACGTTCAATATCCTGTACATTCTTGTGCATTTCACGATTCTTTTTTGCCAGAAAAAAATGGGCGAGTATAGGAATGTCAGATTCTCTTTGCGCAAGGGCCGGCAGCTTAATTGTAATAACATTTAGACGATAATATAAATCCTGACGAAAATATCCTTCTTTGACATCTGTTTCAAGATCGCGATGTGTCGCTGCAATAAAGCGAACATCAACAGGTATCGGGGTTGTTCCACCAACACGTAAAATTTCTTTCTCCTGAATGACACGTAACATTTTTACTTGCATTGTCATCGGCATATCACCGACTTCATCAAGAAAAACAGTCCCATGGTTTGCAACTTCCAAAAGTCCCGCTTTTTCCTTAGCAGCACCTGTAAAGGCGCCTTTTTCATGACCAAAAAGCTCGTTGGCCATAAGTTCTTCTGTAAAAGAGCCACAGTTAAATCCAACAAAAGATTTTTTTGAACGACTGCTCAATTGATGGATAGCCTTAGCAACCAGTTCTTTTCCTGTGCCGCTTTCACCTAAGATTAATACATTGATATCTGATGGTGCAATTTGCTCAATGGTTTCTTTTACCCTTCGAATGGCATTACTTTTGCCCACAATTGTTGGTATATTCTTTCCGGGGGAATTGATCAATTCTTTAAGCTTGATATTTTCAAGTAAAAGTGATCGTTTCAACAATGCTTCTTTGACAACTTTTCGGACTTCATCAATACTGTATGGCTTTGAAATATAATAATATGCGCCCTCTTTCATTGCTTTGACAGCTGAATCCACTGTGGCATAACCTGTAATCATAATCACTTCTGTGTTTGGATCATGTACTTTGCTTTTTTTCAAAACCTGCATGCCATCCACAGTATTCATTTTCAAATCTGTAATAACCAGATCAAAAGGATATTCTTGCAGTGCAGTAACAGCCTTTGCGCCATTGCTGACAGGAATAACCTCATAGCCTTCTTTTTGAAGTATGTGTGTCAGGTTGTTGCGGGAGATATCTTCATCTTCGACAACCAATATCAATTGTTTGTGTTGTTTCATTGTTAAGCCTGTTAGATAATGGGGTCGGACCAAGGTAATATACTTAAATACTTAGGGAAACCCCTATTTTTATGCTCTAAATATGGCCTATAACGCTCTTTTCAGGGGGCAAAAGAGCATTATAGAATAACGACAGATCTTAAGAAAATATTTTTGGGGTTGCAAGTAATTTTTTTCGGACATTGGTTGGAATTCGGTTTTGGTTTGAGGCAAACATGTTCCCCAAACTTATACATACGCCTTAATAAGTAAGCGATCATAAATTTTGGGGTAGATAAAAGTAAAATCAACTAAAAATGTTCGCCCGCCTGGAGCTGAAGCTCCAGGCTATTCCTGTGTCGTCCCTAAAGGGACTTGAAGTGTTTAAT